>Ga0179593_1619059_pt1 | contig 24646 bp, 28 predicted proteins | sample CZODoug2_1_08_16_FD_185931 | JGI IMG/M metagenome (GOLD analysis project Ga0179593, IMG submission 185931) | Vadose zone soil fungal communities from Angelo Coast Range Reserve, California, USA - CZODoug2_1_08_16fungal (PacBio error correction) | ecosystem: Environmental > Terrestrial > Soil >... | reverse complement strand
CCTCTTTGAATGTCTTTTCCTTGGCCGGCCCCGTGTCTCAGACTTGGCCGTGACCCTTCGCGTACCCCAGGAACGTATTCGGGCCCTTTCTTGATGGGGTATTGTCGTCGCTCCAACCAATCCCCGTTTTGCGTGTTGAGTTGATTGCAGACTGTCGAGCCTCCTGCTTCTAATCGTTGATAATTGGTGCTCCCTGCCACCCCTCTTTTTTCTCTCTACGGAGTCTTAAGATTCGCCAGGATGCAGCAGAGTCCCGGCGATGCAAGCGTCCAGAGTTCCGCTCCGAGTTTTCCTTTCCCAGAGGATCGACGTTCCCAGAGCCCACAGAATTTGTTTTTTCCCTTCCCTAAGGAAGGGCGCCAAGCTCTCAGGATTCCCCTCATCCTTTGTTCTTTATGCCTTCGCTTTTTGGGGCGGTTATTTCTTTGCCGCCTTTAAAAACCACGCCCTTCACCAAAACCTTGATCATTAGACAATTCTCCGCTTTGCCATGGAAGTGATCCCTCATGGTCCAGTTTCCCCTAACTGACTGTTCCCAGCTATCAGTTATTTCCTTTCCCCTCTCTGGGTCTCAATCCAGTTCGAGTCGATATCTGCTGAGCCACTCGCCAACCCTTTTTCGGTATTGAATCCATATAGCCTGCGATCTGTTCCTTTCCCCCGGTAAGCACCCCACATTGTCGCCTTTCTCTGTCTCCTTCCCCCCCTTTTTCTCAATAGCGTGACCTGAATCGACCCGTTTTTCCTGAGACATAACCCCCTTTTCAGAAATTTCCCTTCTTAAGACAGTCCCATATTACCTCAAACGCCGTCTTTTGATTTTTTTTCTTCTTGCCTCTTCCTTGTCATGACTTTCCCCCCCCCTGCCCCTCCTTCCCAAGTGCCTCCTTGATTATTTAGAAGGACTTGTTACTAACGACTGGCTTCCATTCCTTATACCGGAGTTTTGTTGATCCGATTCTCCTCTTCTTTCCTGATTAAGACCAGGATCCTCCTCCCTTTTCGTCCCGGGAGCCATGCAGCGGGTTCCTCGGGCCTTTCTAGCTGGGAGACCGACCTTTGTGGTCCGAACCTTTGGCCCGGGCTTTTAGCTTCCTCTCCCTAGCGAAGATAACGTTACCTCCTAGCAACCGTCTTGTAAGGTTCAGGTGATTGGTCACGTTATAAAGAATTTTTAGTAGTATGTAAATTTAAGTACGATAAATTACAGGCGCATCAATTGAGGCGCCCTCCCCCATTCTTCTGATTGCACGGAAACACATGGGCAGCACGTTCTCTCTCCCTGAATGGTTCCCTTGATGTAAACCCCTAGTTCTCAACTTTCGCAGCTATGAGGGGTCTTAAGCCCCCCCCCTTCCTTTTTTTTGGCCATAGATGTCTTCTTCGATTTTTCACCCAGGAGGTGAGGGAAGTAGTATTCGTTCTTTTTGTCTGATAATCCTGACGATGCTTTCGCCTTCCCCTACTGATCTGAGAACCATTTTCTCGTCTTCCCCTAGATTTTCGCGACATCCGAGTTTGATTGACGGACTTGCATGCCTTTTTTTCAGATCGTATTCAAAAGCAGTTGATGCGGACCTCTTTTCTTTTTGTGGAACATTGTTTTCCCCCTGCCTCCCTGTCAGGGACTGCCCAGATTCCTAACCCTTTTTAATTAGCATCACCCTATCGGACGGACGGTTCTGCGTCTGTTCTTTTTTCACTTTTTTCTGCCTTTCTTCCTAGAGCGTTTAACTTTCTTTGATCCTCCTTCCTTTTCTTGAAGTTTCCTGCTCGAAACCCTCCGCCGTCCTTTGATAAGAAAGCTTCGGTTGATTTTTCAATGAACCGCTAGCTCGTTCGCCCGGCCCCCCACCCACACTTATTGATATCCCAGCTAGCGTTTTGTGCGGCCAAAAAGACCCCAGTTCAGCCGCTCCCTCAGGTTCGATCTCTTTCCGGACTGTTAGTTTTTTCTTCCTGCGAGGCTGTCGGCTTGAATATAGTTTTAAGGTCAAGAACCCTACGCCTCGCGAGCCTCTTAGGTCTCCTTCCCCCACTCGTTGGTTTGCGCTGCCGTTGGTTGTATCCATCCCCCGTCCCGAGTTTTTGACCGAGAGCATCGAGTGCTCGTTTTTTTGACCGGTAGTTTCGGATGGCTTCTACATCCCCCGACCGTCCTTCACCTGCTGTTTTTGCCCTTCTGCCCCCCCTCAGTGGAGACCCAGCCGTGGGGTGAGGCCTTCTAAAGAAGAGATGTCGAACGCCCCGATGCCCACTCTCCCTTTTTTGCCGACCCCCTGGACCGGGAGTTCTATGTGCCACGCCAGCGCGACACATTTTTTGCTTGGTCATGAATTGCGGCATCGTCAGCGCTTCGTCGTCCTTTTAAGAACGATAGTATTTCCAGGTTGCCCCTTCCCCGGTGACCTACATCCAACGACCCCCTCTTCTTTCAGATTCGAGCAGTCACCACCCCTTCCCCCGACAATAGACCAGAGCCATTCCGGGGTTCTTTTTTTCCGGAATAGAGATGTCACCCGCTCCTGGACCGCCCCTTTTTTTTTTTTTGTGAAGAAATGCCATGCAGTCCCCTTTAGCAGCAAATCCTGAAACTTGTACCTCCTCCCCCCCTACCCCCCTCCCTTGACGGCGATGATGTCTGCGCTGCGTACCGCTCGGAAAAATAGCTTTTCTACCTCCCTCCGTTGTTGTTGAGATGTTTCCCTTTTCCTATAAGGTAAGCCTCAGCCGACATTTATCGTGCACCTTTCTGTAGGGCTGCTGTCCTGGACTCCCCTTCTCGTTCTTGTAACGCAGGTGGCAGCCCCGGAGGCTTCATTATCCTTAGGGTTAGGGAGAAGATCTCGTCGATGGGAATCCATCTCTGCCCCCTCCGTTTTTTCTAGCTCTCTGCGAGGATTGTCGCCCTTCCTCGGAGCTTTCCTTCCCTTTTCTCTGGAGACGGCAACGGATTCTTTTTTGACCTCGAAGTAAATCCCATGACATGTAGATCTTTCCTCCTCCAGTTTCCTCCCCTCGATCCTTGCGTAGCTGTCTTTTGTCACTATCCCGACTCCCCTCCCAAGGCGGGTCGAGGCCGACCCCAGTGCTCTTTTTACAAGCGCTCTCTTTCTCTTTTTGATAGATTTCTTTTGGACCATCCCCCTCGTGGTTTAGCCCCCCCTCTTGGTTGCTCGCGAAAACCGGCAGGTTGAGTAGTTTTTTGAAGAACATTCAAAGCCGTGCCCCCCCCTTTTCTTCATATTGACCGCCGAGTGTGGTGCCTTTCACAGGTCGCTGAGACCCTCCCCCTCTCCCTTCCCTCCCTCTTTTAGATTTTCCTCTTTCCACGCCCCCGATGAGTCCCGCGGTATGGATTATTCCCGGCCACAGCCAATCCTTCTCGCCGAACTCGCCGTTCTTTCCGGACCTTTGCACCTCTTCAATACCCCTCTCGCACCTGACTGGTACCGACGGCGCCTGTTCTGGTTTTGGAAACCGTCAAATTAATGCGCTATATCGATCCCTCCTTGTCCTCGAATTTCGGTTATCGCGTTCATTCCCCACCAAACCCGTTCTTGGCTTCTCTTTCTCACGCCGTGTTCTTCTCTTGACAATTCAGACCTTCCACTAGGAAGAGCAGTGTCAGCCCTGATCGAGAGAAGCCCTATTCTTCTCCCTGAAAATGTTTCCCCCATAAAAGTCCTTTTCTTGGGTCTTCCTCCCACGGTTCCCCCGAGCTTCCTTCCTTGTGAATCCCTGCCGTTAAGCTCTATTTGAACACCCCCTCTTTTACATAACGGGCGATCAGCGCGCTCTTTTTGCTCGGATCTTCTTACGCCGTTTTTTTCCTTCCCCCCCGCCCGTTTACTCGAAGGTACTCCGAGCAGAAGGTTTAGTCCTCTCCCCCTTTTCTCAGGATGCCTGCGTCGGGGCAAGGTTTTTTTCCCCCTCGAGCTATTACTCAGAATTCTCCTGTTTATCAGGCCAAAGGTCTATACCCCCTTGAAGAGTTTAAGTCTAGTTTACGAAACTATGAGATTCCCCCCCCCCTTTTTCCCTTATCTCCCCCTTCAACGTTCACCCATGGTTGTTTTCCCAGAGAAGACTCTGTGAGCCCAGTGACTTCGCTCGTGTTTCTTAATAACCTTCATCCAACCCTTCGGCCGCTCCAGCACCAGCCCCCGACCCCTCTGTTGGGTTCGTGCTAGGTAACGTTATTTTAAATCAATGGGTTTGATGACTCCCAGGCCCCCCTCCAACAAACTGTTCTGTCCCCCACCACCCAATCCCGATTCCTCTTCCCATTTTTTCCGTAACCCTTCCTTTCGGCGCAGGGTCTTCACCCACGGTAATACCTTTCCCTATTTGTACGAGACCAAACAAAATCTTTGCGAGTTTCCTCTTTTTCCCGGAAGCCCTTCAGTCTCACTGCATTTCCCGAGAAGGTCTTTTTGATGACATGATTCCAATCCCCTTTCCCCCCCCCTCTAACCAAGTAGATGCAGAAGACAATTCGATGCTTTAATGTATATTAAGATAACTCAGGAATCTTTTTCTGGTTTCCCCTTCTTTTCTTTTCCCCCTGGCCAGTACCTGCACAAGTATTCTTCACGAATCCCCGTTCAGCCCCTTTTCCTCAGTGAGCGGACACACCGCCGGTGTTTTCGGACCCGTTTCCTCTACCCTAGAAGCGTCATCCGTCACGGAATCCCTTTTTTTTTTTAGAACAGTGATGAGAAGCTAGTCCTTCCCGCTCCTTTATTTTAGCTCCTGTTTTTTATTTTCCCCTCTAAACCCTTGATATTTTGGCCACCACCAGTCCTTTTGTTTTAAACTTCACCCTGATCACAACGGAATGGACTCCTATGATTCATTGGATCTACCGCAGATCATGGGTAATCGCGGCTTTTATCGATCCCCCCTTCCATTCTTCCGAGCTCCCCCTGCGACGGGTCCCCCCCGCACCCCACCCCCCTTTCAAGATGCAGAAGAGATGCTGTTTGCCCACGACGTCTTCTTGGCCCCCTTCCATATGTTTTCTGTTTTCCTTTTTACCTCCTGAAACCCTACCTCGAATTCCTCCTCCCTTTCCTTCATCGCGGGACGCGCTCCTTGCAATCCATCTTCCCGACCCAAAATATTTGCTAGCTAGCACGAGGGGAGACCGGATTCCCTCTCAACTTTCCCTGCAGCTTTCTCACAGGTTTTCCCCCCTTCCATCTCAAACTCTTTCAGTCTGCGTTTCCTTTCCTCCCGCCCCCCTCCCACTCACACCTGTTTTTTTCCCCTCCCCCTCATAAAGAGTGTCATGGTTTTCCACCGGTTTTAGCCGGCTCCGTGCCTTTCACGCAATTCTCACGTCCTTCTCGTATTCCTCTTTAAGACGGTGGTTTGTTCTGATTCGGGGAGGACTAGATTTTCCTTGCGTGAAGTCCCGCCCGGGTCGATGTGGACTCCGTGACCCAATCTTCCCTGGAAATTCCTCGCCGGCGCAGAGTCTCTTTTTCTGTTTAGTGGGTTCGTCGTTTTTCAACGTCGCGAGTTTTCTTCTTTTTTCAGCCCCCAGAGAACCTACCTCCTCTCCCTTGCTTTTTTGTTGGCGCCGCTTAACTCTTCCACCCTCTCCCGAGCGACGTTGCGCAGGCTTAAGTTCGCACTTTGTCAAGTAGAGGATTCATTCATTCCGTTCTTTTTTAGTAGCTCTGTTTAAGGACGTCCTTCGGCTTAAAGAAGAACATCCCCTTTCCTTGTTGGGGTGGCAAACACGGAAAGCCCTTTCGGTTTTGCCCCCCCCCCACCGCCTTCTTTTCGCATTATTTCATCCGTTTGTTTCTTTCTTCCAAGTCGCAGGTTTACCTTCCCTTCCCCCCTTCTCGTTTTTCCGTTCATGTGCAATACCGTCCTCGATAATCGATCTCAAGTGTCCCCATCGCCGCTTTTTTATGCCCATGCCTGGGGTGATCCCTCGATTTTGGTGCCCCTTTTCCAAACCCAAAGAAATTATGGTGGTGCCAAGATTAGATTGCTCCACGGACTCTCCCCCAATCCAGCCTCGCGCTTTGGCACCTCCTCAGCCTGCTCCTCCAACTCTTCTTTTTTCTTTCTACAAAACACTGCGCTTTTTTCTTTGGACCCCTTGCACAACCACGGCTTGGGCCCTCCTCTTTTCTCGGTCCTGGGCTCCGTGGTCCCGTGCTGTAGTTCCTCCAATGCTTGCCAGATACCGTGTTACCCTTCTAAGGACCCATTTTTGCGTCCCTCCCCTCCTTCTCCGTATAGTAGCATTCACTTGGACATGTTAACCCTCCCCTCTTTTTCCTGTGTCTGTGATTCATATCTTTTTCCCCTCTCCTTTTTTCGCTTCCCCTCCCCCCATTTCCTATGTACCGCCTTCTCTTTTTTACGTTTAAGGAATGGAGTTTCGCCGGAAAGAAAACCTTCAGTACTCCCCCTTTCGTTTTTTTACCTTCTGACATAGCAATTTCTTTACCGTTTGTGCTGCCTTTTGAACCTTCCCCTCCTCCTTCCGTTTCCCCTTTCAGCGGCGACCTTGCAGCGCTCTGATGTTTTGCTATTTGTCAGTTCACAGAAGTGGTGCGTTTTTTTCGAGCGTTCCTCCCCTTAGTTCGAAGCTCTCCCCCAGAGCACTCCGCACCACCTTAGCTGTAAGGTTGTGATGTCCCGCGATCTGCAGAGTTACCTTTTATTTTTTTTTTAGATTTCCCGAGCCACTGAGGGCATCCAATACTTCTTTTCCCCCTTCCGGGGACCCCTGTGTTCAATCTTGTGATCGAGACCCTGTTGACCAGATTGCCTCAAGTCGTTACTCAGATGTTCCCCCTTCTTACCAGTTTTGCACCTTTCGCCTTTTTTCCTTCTCACCCTTCGTTGACTTTATTTCTCCTTGTCAGTAGTAATGACGTCCTTTTTTCCCACCTGACCGAAGATAGCGAGCCTACAATATGAACTTTTTTTCTCTCCCTCCTCCTTCGAGCAATAAACTTTCCTCGAGCTTGCCTTCAGTCTGTCCCGCCATCTCTTGCCAAACGCCTTCGTCGTCGAGCCGCTCCTTTTTTAACAGAGTGTTCAACCCCCTCCGAATGCTGTTCCTGCCTGTTAACCTCTTTCCCTTAGTGTATAATCTTCCCCGCTCGGCGGACTTTTTTTATGCTTTAGCCTGCCTTTTTCTCTCCTTCTTCGTGCGCATCCGATCTTAATTTTGTAACTGATAATTAAAACTTCGAGACCTTTTCTTGCGTGTTTCTCAGCATGACACGATCCCGGACCCTTTTGGCTTTCATGCCCCGCCTCGAACCTTCCGGCGCGTTCCCCAAAATTTCTGGAACATATCAGTCGTGGCCTTTTCCCCCAGATCCAAAGGACCCCCCTTCGGATAACCTTCGGGGAGTTCGGCTTTCACGTTTGCCGATTTTTTCCCCGGTCGCGAACACTGGCGCTTTCTTGCGAGCTTCCTCAAGCAAGTTACCCAATCCCCTTTCTCCCTTTCCTCGCTTTACGCAGTCGGCTCTTTTAGACGCGGCAAGCCTAGCGGGCTGCGCTTTCCGAGGTCTAAGGACGTTGCTCCCCCCCCTCTTCGCTTTCATCTCTCTGAGCGTAGGTTGCCCCGCGTTTGAGGATTTTGGCGGAGGCCCGCTCATTCTTCCTTCGAGTAAACAGCGGTTCCTCCTTTTTTCAAGACAACGAAGCGGGCCGCGTTTTCTCCCCCAGCCTGATCGATCAGCGTCCTATTGCCCCACTCTCGACGGTGATTCACCGGATGTGGTCACCCCCGACCCTCCCCGGAACCTTCGATGATCTTTTACCGCCCCCTCGAGACCCTTTAGCTATTTTAATGCTTTTTTCTGTATTCCTCTCCCATCCATGCCAGTAGACGATGTCGGTTCTCCCCCGGTGCCCACGCTCCCCTTTAACCCTCCTTCTCGCGCGAAACAACGCCCGTCGAGAGAAGACTTTTTTTTTTCCCTCCGTGGCATTTCCTTCCCTGAGTCCTCAAGCTTCGCCAGCTTTTCTCCCTCCACCTGGCGTGTTCCCCTAGCGCGACGGGTCGCCTCCCGCGCACCGCAGTTTTTTTTTTTTGATTTTGTCGGAGCGAACGGATTGACGCATCTCTTCATCCCCTCTTTTTTCTGAGAGATGTTTTCACGAAATCGACGGTACTTCTTCCGACACCCCTCCCCTCCCGCCTGCGGTGCTTTTATTTGTTCCTTGCGCGTCCCGGAGGCGGATTACGTTCACCGGCAGGTCCCCAGGAAAGGCGGTTTGTGCTTTTTTGGCCCCCCTTATGTTTCTTCAGATGATCGTCTCTGAGGAAAGATAATCTTCCCACGGTTGCGGCTCTTCAGTTTCTTGTTTTTGCTTCTGATTTCTATAGTTGGGAGAGCTTTTTCACCCCTGGGATGAGAGGACTGTAGCTCGAGGTGAGTTTTCATGCCGCCTTCGGCATTACCCTCAACCCTTTTTTCTCTCCCTTGTGTCTATTCCTCCTCCCTTTTTCCCTTGGTCAACACACGGAGCGTTTGTACTTCCCATCGAGGTCGGACATGACAGCTCTGATTGGGGCCTCCCCATCTGGGTTCCAGTAGGGTGATATTGGACAACCACCTTGAAGGAGGTTTTAGGGCGGTCCTCCTAAACCTCAACGCCGGGAGTTTACTCGCTTTTTAGCAAGAGTTGTTGCGACCCGTCAGGCTTACGGCGTTTGACAACTTCGCGAAATCTCCTGTTCTCGCGTAGCCGCCCTGCGTCGAGCGCGATCCCATTGATGTAACGTCGATGCAGCCCTCACCTTCCTTCGCTTGATGGAGAGTTTGCCACCCCGTAGGAAATCGGACTCTTTTTAACTTTACGGTTCGAGTCTTCCGGGTGTACTGGTGGACCCCTTCCCCTCTCATTTGATAGATCACATAGTTGTTTGGCCCTTTTTAGAGAAGCGGGCATTTCCCCCCCCCACCTTTTTCATTTCACAGAAGCGTTCCTTTTTCTTTTGTCCACTGAACCCACTTTGGACGCGAATTTCCCCTTTTATTTTTAACGCCAGATTCTCGAACACTGCGGGCTCATTTCCTCCCTCAGTAGAGGGGTCGTCTAATCGACACGAGGGAAAAGTACTCCTGGTTTTTTCCCAATAACCCCGACGTTAAGAGTCCAATTTGAACCCCCCCCTCTTTCCCATAACTTCGTTCCCTCCCTACTCTCTTCCTTTTTTATTTTCGGCGATCTTCTGAATCACTTCCGCAGGCAAGCCTTCCTTTTTTTTAATGAGAGAAGTTTTGCCCGACAGGTTTTCCTTAGTGTTCCCTGCTTTCCCTTTTTCTGATCCCCGGGTGGTGCACAAGCTTGCCCGTAATTATCCCCCTTCACAGAGGGTTGATCAAAAGTTTGAAGTTTCGAAATCGATGACCCCAACGGGAAGCGGTGCTTGCCCGTTTTTTTTTTTTTTTTTTTTTTTTTCGGGATTTTCCTACCCCCCTATTCTGGAAATCACTGTTCCCCCTCCTTCTCTAGAAAACGTTCTGAACACTGGGATTCCCTTCGAATCCTTGCTGATGTTCTCTCGTTTCTTCCAGTCGTCTTTTTCTATAAAGAACCTTTCCCATACTAACCCTCTGGATACCCTTTTTCAGAAAAAAGGGCACGTTTTTAGGGTGACCCCCCTGTATTCTGGATATCCCTAGGGTTTTCTCGGACTCGCCCCGTCCCCCACCCACCTCTCCGCCCCTCTATTGTACCCCACCTATCCCCTCCCGGTGCTCTTGCCTTTTAAGGAAGATAATCGGCGTCTTAATCCACACTCCTCCTTCCTTCCTTGATCAGCTTTCCACCCATACCTTGTACGTTCTAGCCAGTCGTTTCTTTTCACGCCAGTCTTTTCTCTCCTCCAGCCTCTCCTTTCTTGGATGACCTAACCTTTGGACCTCCCCGATCATTCCCCAGGCAGACCCGAGATCATCACACTTCGTTTGACTTCTGACTAACGGATATGTCAATTTCTGGGCAAGTTTGTTTTTTCCTTTTTTTATCCTCAGGTTTAGCAGGCACAAGATCTTGTTTCCCCGACCCCCCGGCTTCCCACCGCGCCCTCCCGAGCGACCTCTGGTTTTTGTGTGAAACGTTTTTACCTGCAGTCCCCTTTTTTGATGTCGGCGATTTTTACCTCACCTCCATTGGCTTAGTGGTGCGCCGATAGTGCCAATCGTTTTAGGGATGATTCGGTTAATATTGCCCAAAAATAGATTGCTGGGCCCCCCCAGCTCATTGCTGTTGTTGTCCACCTGTCCCGCTCCCACTGCATTTTTTTTCCTCCTTCATTGGTCTCTCTCTAGGTGATGCGCATATTTTCACGTTTCCTTTTCAGATTTCTTGACATGCTCGCGCCGAGCATTGTCCCTGCTGGTCCCCTCCCAGCCCACCCCCCCCCAATAGGCCGCTGCGCAGCCTCCTTTCCACAGGCTTGCTGCTTTGTAAACCGTAGGCTTGTTTTCCAAGAGACTTTTTGCACACCCCCTACTTTTCCCGACCTCCCTCCCTCTTCGCCCGGGGCCGTAATTTTTTCCCAGTTCTGATCAGAACTGGCGCTTCGTGCTCGAGGGGGAGAGGTTCTGTCACGCCAACAAGATCCACTTTATTTCCCCTGTCCTTAGTCTCGAAAATGCTGCAATAAATTCAACCCCCCAGTACCTCTTTTTCTCGACAAGCTCGGCCTCACCCTCGGAGTCATCCCCCCCACCAACCGTCAACATTAGTCCCCCCTTTCTTTTCTCCGTTTCTCCTCCGGTCCTCCCGCAATAAAAGTCCATCACCTAGCATCTTCCATATTCCCCTGTTATGTTTTTTTTCTCAGCTGAGGCTTGCACCTTTATTTTTTGGTGACCGGCTTTTCGTGTATTCCACCAAGGGAATACCGCCCCCCTAGCGGTTACCCACTTAACGTGGTGCCTCGCCTAGACTCTTTTCTGGGTGAGTTGTTTTTTTTTCCCCGAGGTATATGGTTCGTGCCCATTAGTTTTGAGATTCTCCGGTGTACTCGTGCCCCCTAAAGCATGCTGATCGGAAAGCTGGTTTGCCTCCCCCCCCTTAATGCTCCCCCTGCGGGTGACGGTGGTTTCAGGTTTTTCAAATATGCCAAAATTAGATAGTACTTCCTTTTCCCCGTGTCCCCCTCGTTCCTCTTTATTCCCTTTTGAGGCTCGATTGACCCTAATTTACCCTGAAAGCTCTACACGGGTTGGGCAACCCCTTTTCTCGGCCTTTTGGTTTTCGACAAAAGATCCTTCTTTTCTCCTTTGTCTTTTGGTGAGGTTTTGCCTTTTTAAGGTCACCTATTTCCACCGTTTTTTTTCCCGATGCAACCGAAGTCCTTTGAAAACAATAAACCTTCGAGATCTCCCTTGTGTTAGTTGACCCAGCTGTGGTAGTCGTACCGTTGGTTTCCCCCCCCAGCAAATGTATGGTGGGGCCCAGTAAAGTTGTAGCGCTTCACGGCCCATTTTCTCCCCATCAGTCGAGCTTATTTGGCACCCTCTTTTCATAAAATGTTCGCACCCAACAGCATTGCGCCCCTCCTTTCTTCCATTGCCGCCTTAGATCTTGATTTGAACGGTTTCGCCCCCCCAAACCCTCGGGCTCCTCCTCTCTGTCCAGGGTTCTGGTTTTTCCCTGGGTCGATCCCTGCTTGACTTAGTAGTGCCCGGTGCCCCGGAGAAAACAGAACCTCCTTGGTCCCCCGTTGGGCCGATTAGTCCAGTGAGGCTCTTTTTTTTCAGGGATCTTTCCAGGACCAATACTTCTCTGGCGGAACCTTTTTACTTTTTCTTCTGTTCCCCTTCATTATGTCCCCGACCTATAGTCGGAATGGCCTGTGCTTGCCACGTCCTTTTACCTTTCAAGCTTTGATCTCGGATGAGTACCTCTACGTCCTTTGTGCTCCTCCCCCCTTGCCTGATTCGTCCGTAAGTTCGGAGACCCTGCAGCGCCTAGGTACTTTCTGTGGGTTTACCAAGACCCGAATTGGTTGTCTTTCTTCGTTTGTTAATTCTCTCCCTCCCCCCTTCGTTCTCAGTCTTCCCTCCCTTCGATCCCCCACAGGCTTGGTTTCTGTTTCCTTTATCCGCGGACCTTATTTACCATCCCTATTAGTTCACTCCGCTCCAACCTTCTTCTCTTTCCTGAAAACCCCGGTTCAAGAATGCGCGCGATATTTTGACTGATTTCCACCCCGTTCGTAGAACTCTCCGCCTATCACCCTTTCCCGTTTGTTTGCACGTCTTCTTTTTCTTTTATTTATGCCAACCATCGGGATGTTAAGTTAGCTCGTTTTTTCCCCCCCCCCTGATTTCGAACGAACTTTTATGGCTCTCCTTACATACCTTGCCTGATAAACCTTCGGATCGAGATTCAGTAGCCTGATCCCACGCGCGGCTTGACTTCGTTAGTGACCCGTTCTCGCTCCTCAGTCGTCGTTTGATCTACTTCTGGGAAAACGTTTGTTTCAAACTCTCTGTTTTAAAGGGGATTTCTTGCCCCAGATTGACTAGCTCTTTTTACTCCCTTTCCCTTATTTCCTCAGTTACAAAAACTTTTTCTTTCTGCTGCAGTGTCTGTCTGCTGATTTCTTTCCCTCCACGATCTAGGCGTTCATTCGCGCCTTGTTTTTATGGAAAGGTCCCCCCGCGCGTAAAATAACGCGTTTTCGGACCTCTTCCCGCTACTGCCCCTTGAGTTTACGAACCCCTCCGGCTCTTCCCCCCCTTTTCTCTATCAATCGAGCGCGTCGTTTTTTTAATTGTGGCAAAACAGAAAGGCCATCGGCCCTTGGACGACGTGACCGTTTTCTTTCTCCGGTGCAGTTTTCGCCCCCTAGGAGAGGTATGATGTATCCTTGATTTTTTCCTGCGGGGTACTCAAACCAATCTCCCTCGCTCTCCTCATCCCCATTCCTTTTAGAAAGCAAGCCGGAGTGCATGACTCTAGGTTTACAGGCGAATAGCCAGTGCACCGATTCGGACCTTTCCCATAGCTCCTTATTGTCCCGGCTTTGACTTCTGTCTTCTTTACCCCCCGACTCCTGGTTTTTTGTCTGAGAAACCATTTTGATCTCTGTTTCATTGCCATTAGCCATGAGAATAGTGAAGGAACTGAGCGCTTTTCTTTTTCCCCTCGCTGTTTTGAGCCCCCTCCCAGCCAGGTTTTCTCTCCTTCCAAACCTTGAAAGAGTTTCCATTTTATGGGGATGAGGTTCCGCTCTTCTTTTCAATTTTCCCTGCCGTAAGTAGCACTTCCTTTCCTCGCAATTTTGCTACATTCCCGACGATCTCCGTTCGAGCGCACATTCTTTGAAACCCCAAGACTCCTTTTCTGGGTTAGTTTTCAGCGTCTGTCGTAATAGACTTGTTCCTGAAGCCCTGATCAATCCATCTCCTCCTTTCCCCCATCCCTCTACCGTTTCTCCCCCGGTGTGAAACGTCCGCCCTCGACTAAATTGACCCCCCGCCCCCACGCAGAGGAGATGATCGTCTGTACCGTATTTAGTGAAAGAACATCTTATATTTTACTCCTAATAAGTTGTTTTTTGGTTAGTCTCTTTCGTGACCGGAAATATTTCCGCTCTTTCAGATCATCGCCGGCACTGCCTTGCGGCTGGCACTCTTTCCCGGTAGAGGGTGGGCTCCAGTCCCACACCCAAGGTTTGGGGTTTAAAATGGAATTCAGGCAGGCTTTTTTATTCTCGGGTTCTCCAGATGCTCGGCGATGAACAGTTTCCTTCCAGGCGATAGTCTTGGTTCCTTTTTCTCGCCTTCCCCCAGAGTCGTCCCCTTTTCCGGTGGATTGGACACCCCACTGGATGATCTTCCCGATCCTAGGAACTCCCCCCATGTTCCCTTCCGCATTTAGCTCCTAGGACACCCCCCCGGCCATTAAACGTGACACCCCATGGTAGCTGCTTTCTGTCCCCCTTCCCTCTACGGTAACTTTTTGGTCCGCACAAAAGTGCGAGAAATTAAAAGCTTCCCGCCCTCTTTCGAGTCGCGCTGTGTCCCCCTCACCCTGGGGTCGCCCGTTTTTCATCATAGCCCAAACAGAATGAGGCGTTTTGTCAAGTTTCCCGCCATACTCAACGACGGTCTCCCTCCCGCATCACCTCGATCGATGGTGGTCTCGTTCAGCTTCGCCCTGAGTCTGACGCAGCCAGCTGCAGTTTGTATACGCCGCCTGTCGCGCGCTATTCCCCATTCCGGATTTGATTCGTTTTCTTCCGGTTCCCATCTAAGAGCTTGCAAATCGTGTTTCCGAGACATGAAACTCGGCCTCCCGTCCCACGCTCCAACCCGGAATGCCCCTCAAATGGGGCCGGGTACTGGTTTAAACGGACACGACTGCGTCTAGCTGGTGATAGCCAGTTTTTTTCCTGTTTGCCGCCTTTATTTTCCGCGGGTCCACCAACAGTGCGGGTCGCGTGTACTTCTTTTTCTCTCCCCCCTTTGCTTACACTTTCCCAAAAACGGGTAACCCTCCTTCCGACCTGAAAAGATAAGATTTTAATTTTAGTGTCTCCCGAACAGTTCAAGAACAGTCCCTAGATCGGGGTGTTTTCGACCCAGGGGACGCTTTTCCCTTCCTGGTCTCTCCCCCCAGGTCCCCACTCCCTGCCGTAGCGGAGCTAGAACCCACCCCCCCCCCCCCCCCAAAACCCCAAAACCAAAAAAAAAAAACCACCACCCACCCCCCCCCCCCAAAACACAAAACCCCCCAAAAACAACCCACCCACCTATCCATTGCTCCGACGACATGCGTTTGCCGCAGGCGATTTTTATTTAAGACGAAGGCAGCGAATCACGTACTTTTCGAGCTATCCTATTCCCTTTTCGCCAGCTCAATGGATTGTACTTCTCATAGCTTTCTGGGATCCAAGGTTTTAACAAGAGCCGCTCCTTACTTACGGTCGAACGCCGGGTGATCTTCCCTCTCAAAGGTCGACCGGACGATCCCCCCGATGCAACCTTCTCTTTCCTTTGCCAGCTTGTCGGCAGTTTCTACTCCCATATGATGGCCCTCACTTTCCCTTTTTGCATATTCCTCTAACCCATGGGTGTCCCCCTTTCTAATCCCCTCCGAAGTATTGGAGCTAATCAGTGAGATCGCTGTAGGCTGAAGAATTAAAGGTCATACTCTTTTTGGGTGACCCCCAAACGTTTTCCAGCACAGAAAACGACCTACTACTTTTTTTTAGTGCTACTAAAGCGTAGCCCCCGTCGAAGTTCGGGCTCGTCCCGTCCCCCACTCCCTTCTCCACCTCGGGTTCTTCCCCATAACCCCAAAGAGGACCATTCTCCTCCTTACGAAAGCTTTTTGCGCAGCTCATCACCACACTTCCCCCTCGTGCTGTGTTCTCCTTCCCCCACCCCCATTGGAGAGGCCGAGTTAGAGAACAGTCTCTCGTCTTATCGGACCACCCCTTTCCGCTCCTTTTTTGGATCCCCCTCTTGAAATGGTGTTTCCCTCCCTTCCCAGTAGCTCAGACGAGATCATCACAGACCGAGCGCGTTTTGCCCTCCTTTATGATAATTTATTTCATTTCATGTATGACGCATTTTTCTTTACAAGTTTTAGATCTTTTTGCATTCCACAAGTCTTTTTATCCCGTAAGCCGGAGCCCGCTGGACCGCCGATCAGAGGACCATTGCCAGGTGTGGTTCGAATTCCCTCCACTTCCCAGGAGTCAACCGGCTGAGGGCTATCAATACCTCGTTGGTCTAGCCAGTGGTTCTTTGCGTTTCACTCGCTCGAATTGATTTAGTTCTTTAGGTCCCGCGCGAACCAGTATCTTGCTGGGCACCCCCTTTCCCTTGTGTTGCCATTCCATCAGGATAACGGATGGGCATAAGCTTCCTCCTTTGGCTGCTGTCCTCTCGCGGTGATGTTACCGAGTCGGGATTGAACTCCCTTAGCATAGAATTGACCTGCTACGTTGCCCTCCCCGCCACCCCCCAAAACCCAAATATGTCTCTTCCCCTAAGCCGAGAATCTTTTGGCGCGGCCGGCGCCGGTTTCCCAACCGGGTAAAGCGTTTTTGCATCCGACCACATTAGACTTCTGCCCGGGCGCCTGTCCACGCCCCTTCCTCCCATTCACTTCCAAGTTTTTTGAAACTCGCATCTGAGCCCCGCATCGTTTACACGATTGTGGACGTCAGCGGTCCCCCCTACTTACCCTCATGCAGTAGAAGGTTGCGAGATGCATAATCTTCACCCCCCTTCAGTATGCTTTTCGCCCTCCCAATTCCACTTCGCCACTCCCCCCCCCCCCCCCTGCAGTCGGCTGAACAATAAGTTCATTGAACGCGCGCTTACGGCGTCATTGGCTGTCGGACTTTTGAAGGAGGTCCCCCCAATTCTTCCCCCCTGCCCCCTCTTCCTATTTCTCTCCTTTCTTCCTTTCCCTTCCTGTTGGTTTCCGCTGCTACGATGTTTAGGAATTTAGTGGGATTTCGTGATTCCTACTTTCTAACATCAAGTTTTCCCCTTGGACCTCCTCTCTTTCAAGGAACGGATTAGTCCTCTCTAGCTGCTTTCTGGTAGGGCGTTCGCGTTTCTTTCTCCCAGTCCCGCTTGGCTGCTTTGGAGAGTGTGCGCCTTTTCGCCCACACGGATTCCCCGGAAGAGGTGAGCGTTGGCGCCCCGCCCCGCCCTTTGCCACCCTCGTTTTTCTTGAGGCTTTTGCGAAGTTTCTTCCACTATTGATTTGAAATTCTTTCGCCAGAGTCAACCAGCCTGCATATGTGATCCCCCTCTTTTCTAGGATTCGTTTCGGACGAGTGCTCTCTTTGAACGAAGAAACCCGACCTGGTGTTTTTGAAACCCGAAGGCCTGTTGGTTTGATCTCTGTCCTCTATTTTTGGTTGATGTTTCTCCCGTTGTACAGGAGGAGGTAGCTGATCCCCCGATCCCTTCCCCCCCCTTAACGCTCCTACCCAATGGAGCTCAGCATCCAATCGCCGTATGACAATTCTGCCTTTTCCCGATGTTCCTGCCCCGCCTGGCCTGTTTTGTTGCCAAGCAATACTTGTTAGAGCCCCCTTAACAGGCCCCGGAGATCCTAACCCCCCTGTTTTCCATATTGCGCCACTTTTCTCCCCCCGGGTATTTCTTTCCTTACGTCCAAACTGTCCCGGCGAGATTGTGGAACCGCCACACCGGTCTTGCCGCGCGATCGGCGCGTTTCTGGCCTCGATCACTTTTGGCCTTCTTCTCTGTTGTCTTTTCCCAAGACAATTTTTCCAGGAAAGTCCTTCCATACGCATTTTCCAATTAACTGATTAGTTTGTGCTTCCCCTTTTCGCATCTACAGTTATGATCGCGTTTCCCAGCATTTCCCTGTCAGCCAAGTCTCTGGACGCGAGCCGAATGGCTTACTTAAACCCATCCCTTACTAATTTTTTGCTCTTGACTGATTTCCTTCGATTCCCTTTGTCCTCTGAACTGGGCGCCGGCTATCGTCCGTCGTTGTGACAAATTGCGCAGGGATTATTTAACCCCCCCTCCCTTTTTGTTTTTTTATGTTCCCCCCTTTGGCTTTGTGTGCGCTGTTCCCTATCTTTTCCCCTCTCCTTACTTTACCGGCACTCGCCCTCTCTGTACGGGTTCCTGTCGGACCTAATAAAGCCCGGACGTTACCCTTTCGTCGATACATACGCCCCCCCTCATTCGTTCTTCCCCCTTGCTGCGTCATACTTCTTCGGCTTACCCTCAAACACCCATGGTTCAGCAACGGTGAGTTCTCTGAATGGAGATCACCCTATTTTTAACACTCCTCTTTCAATCCCCCTCATTCCCCGTTTTTATTCGATGTCTTCTTTCTCGACCTTGGTCCTGTCACCTTTTCTTTAAGCTTCGTTACTTATAATGAGCTTTGCCCCACCCTGATTAAGCCCTGCCCCCAGCTATTTTTCTTACCCCTTTTGTCCTCCACCCTTATCGAGATCTCCTTCTCTGCGACATACACGTCCGTCGGGATGAGTTCGAAGATCGACTGTCGGCAACACAGAGCGTAGTCCCCCCCCTTTCCGACGTATGGGCCAAAGCTTTTGTTGTACATCGTTTTTCTACCCCTTTTCTTTATTGTTCCTGTAGCTCCCAGTCCCCCCAAGTATGGTCGACTTAGGTTACCCTGAGAAGGTTTTAGTGGCATGTTAGGATACTCTGGTTTTTAAGCCGATCTGGCGTCCCTTCTTTTTTCCTCTTTTACCCTGTGTTTTTGTTTTTCTTTCCCCTTGAAAGAACCTGGCGATGGACTTCTCCCCTCTCGAGCCCGGCCGAAAAAGTTTTTTGGCGTGGATTCTCGCAAAATGGCCTCACGCCCCCATACCTCATTCACCTCTATAGCCCTTTTCCCGTTGCCCCCCACGATAAGTGCCGCCGATAGGGATTTACCTTTTGAGCGTTCCCCGACTTCCTGTGGGTTCGCGCCAAATTTCTTCCTTCTTTCTCTCTTGAAGTGTGGCCTTTGTACCATAAACCCTATTCCCCTAGATATAGGCTTTTCAGACTGACATAGGCCCTCCGTCTTTTCTGATGTTCATGGCCACCTACCTGACCCCCCCTTCTGGAAGACCCGCCTCAGAGAAATTCGTTCTGATGAGTGGCCTCCTCAGATCATGTCCCTTTTAGGGTTTTTTTGTCGTCAGTCCCGACGGGTTGATACCCTTGTCTTGACCTCTAGATACTTCATTCCCTCTTCGTTACGAGCCCCCTTTTCCCAGATTTTTCCTTCAGACCCCTCCCTTGACCGGGAGACCTGTTTGACCCCGTCCATCTCGGAATTGGTTCTCCGAGGTCATCCGTCCCCTCCCGCCGAAGCTCCTGGTGAGTAAAATGTACTTTTTTTCCCCTCTGAATGTTGTCCTTCCCCCACCGCGGTGAGCTCCCCCGGCCCCGATCTTCCTAGATCGCCGCAACAAAGTCCCCGCAACTGATTCCTCTCCTCTCAGTGAAGGGGGACGGGTGTGCTCTATGCAAGCTTTAAGTCCCTTGTCCTCTCTCCACAGCCGTGGACGAAAAATGCCCCTCGGTCCTTTTCTCAGCAACCTGACCGCATCTCTTTTCCAGAAGAAGTCCCGAGTTAGGTCCAGTTGAGCGAGTAGATTTCTTTTGAAACTCCCGATAGAGTTTCAATCCCTTTTTTTTGTCGGAGAGATTTGAACGAAATAGACTTCCTCAGAGTCCTCTTCGCGTCACTGACCGGGTTTTTTTGTCAACACCCAGACCAAGCCCTCTGACGTTGGCTCACGGTTTCCCCGGCAGGGTGCCGTTTTTTTTGCTGTCTTCTTCCCCGAGCGGATGCTCTATCTTCCATGATCGGTGATGACGGCCTGCCCCAGCTTTTGACCCCGTAAGGAGGTTCTATATGCTAGCTCTGCCTCCTTAGGCTAGTCGATCCCTTCGTATTGCGCGGTAAAACGTCATCTTCGCTTTCATGACCCCTTGTCCTCCGGCGTCGATGCCGCAAGTCTCCTTCCCTGAGACCAAATGGTCTGCTGCTTTAAATATAATTTTTCCGTGCTGGCCAAAGAGTTTTATTTTATCCTCTCCCCTTCCTGCATGATGCAGCTTATCGTTTTGGGTCACCCTCTGGGTCTCCGTCTTTCTCTGCACAGGAGGTGAGGGTGGGGGGGAAGATCTCCCCCTTCTACCTCAGAGCCCTATTCAGCTGATGTGGCCCGCACTGTTCTTCCCATTGTTACACATCGAGACGCGCGCCCTCGATTCAAGCGCACCGAAGAAGAAGCGCGAGAGGCCCCATTTCCTTTGATGTACCCTTTCTAAAGGCTTTCACGCACAAAAGATCATACCTCGTGCTCTGATTAGACCGTCAAAGTCGTGCCAGACACTCTCGTCCCCCCTGACTGTTACCGATCGGGTTTATCTTGTGGTTTTTTTAAACCCTTCCCACGACTGCGTAGCTCCCTTGTTGGAAGGAGAAGGCTCCCGTTTCATTCCCATACCCCCCACCTTCTCTCGTGCTCCTCCACGCTAGTTCTTTTTTCGTTCGGGCCCTCCCCCCTTCCCCCCCCCCTTTTACAATGGGTCTGCGAAGGACACTCCCGATTCGCTGTGTGTCCAGAAACACCCTCCCCCATGCTTACACTCCTCACCCGTCCTCACTGTAACGGGAAGTGGACACGATCGACCCTATCCCACCTATTTTCCTTCACACTCCTGTCCTTCCTTTTGGATTTTCCCCCCCCGATTCCCAAAAAGTACGATAGTTTATTTTACCTCTCCCTGAGATCTCGATCTACGCATGGCAAGCCTTTTCCCGCCCCGTTTATGTTTTTAGACTTTCTCTCTCGATACGATGATTCCAAGTTCTGTAGGAGATGCTTCTTTTCGGTCCCCCGTTTGTGCCCCTTAGCTCGTCCCCTTTTTAAGCCTTTCGAAGGGTTATAAGGGCCCCCACCTTTAGCCCGACTCAGTCATCGATGCCAACGGTTCCTTTATACGGAAAGTTCCTCAGAGAGTTACCTGAATTGAACTACCTTCAAACATCTATCCCGTTCTTTTAAAACCCCATTTTCTGATGCCGCACCTGTCGCGAATAATGAGTTATCGCCGGTAGGATTTCGTCCTCCCTTAATACCCTAACGTACTTATGGATAACTAATCAGAACTCCCAGACCGTTTTGGACCTTCGCCTCCGTTAGCTGCCCCCATAATTTCGATTAGTGAACGATAGAAAAGTTTTCCACTCCCTAAACAATTCTTTTTTTCTACCCTCCCTCTCTCGTCTGCAATTTTTCGCCGCCCTTCGGTCAGCCTCGCTCTCCTTGTTCCCTTCCTCCCCCAGGAAAGCATCGTGCTGCCTATTTCCACAAACTAATTGATTACGTTTGTTTCGAGTTATAGTGTCGCAACCCCCTCCCTTCCCCCTTTCTCCCGAAGCGTAAGCTAATTTCTTGTGACCTTGGGGCCTCTTTGTCCTCTTCTTGCAAGTAGTCGCAGTCCCTCTCTTGACGGCGGTAACATGTATAGGAGGATACGTCTTGGGCGCAAGGTTTGGGTCGTTCTTTTCGCTGTTCGATAGCAGAACACGCTTATGTATTTCCCGACTCTGAACAGGCGGAACAGACTCGAGATCGTCCGCATTTTTGGGCGAACCTTTCCAGAAATCTCCCTTTTCCTGATTTCGAGGCTCACGCCATTTTTTTTTAGTTCTCCTTTGGTCTGCGCAGCTTTCAAACTCCTCTAGCTCTTGCTCCGGGAGGTAGGCTTCACCCCCCCTCTACCAATTTCTCTTTCTTCAAGTCCATTCTGGTTTTGGGGGTTTTCCCCACCTTCAACCATCGTCTGATGAAGGAATTAAGCGGCGAATTTTTTTTGCCTCTCTAAGGGTTATGGTATCGGCGTTTTTGCCCTCAGGAATTTCTCCCGGTTGCCCTCTCAGGGAAGACCCCCACCCCCCCCCCATTTCAGGACGTATTCCCTCTCCACGATTTTGGCAGCACCTTGCCGGCTCCGGTTTGTCAAACCACCAGTGGCCGTTTTTCCTTTTAACATGCTGCCTCTCTTTCCAAACCTCACTCGCGCAGTTCACAGCCGGTCAATTGCAATCCAAGAGTTGCTCCCTGGCCTCTTTCGCTCGGCTCTCGGGCGCGCTCCCGCTCATGTATACGTGCAGCAGCGCATTGCTGCCAATAAATCTCCCCCCCCCCTCCCTTCAGTTCGACCCGCGCGACTGCCCCCCACCTCCTTTTTTCGCGTTCGACCTTTTTGACCCGCTGCGTCACGGCTCCACCGTCGACCGGGCTAGTGTAACGCAATCCCGGAAGCCTAAATAACCCATCTCGTTATTTGTCTCCCCCCCGACAGCCGGGTTTTTTTTCTAGTCGGGATAGTCCGAGGTTCCCATTCATTTTGATTGATTTCATTGACCGCTCTGCCGGCCCGCAAAGGTTGACCCTTGACCCCCGATTTTTCAGGCCCACGGATGGTCTCCTTCCAGAGCTCAGCGGGATGGGGTCCGTTGAGAGTGTCCCCCCCCCGATGCCCTTAGGCTTATGTTTCATATTTTGTTCATGTTCCCCCTACCGGCGGATCGGTAAAAGTTTTTTTTTTTGTGCCCCTCCCCTGCTCCCCCCCCCTAGCCTTTTCTTCGTAGAAGTGAAGAGTTTCTCCCCTATTATTGAAGAGAAGAGTCCACGGCCAGAGTCTCTCAATCTACCCTTGCGAGTCTGTTATTTTAAGCGAGCTCGCCCCCATTGACAACCCCTTCCCCTGATTTGTCAGGTTTTTTGGTAACCCCTCAGCAGAAGGTGTCACCCCCCAAAATATTAGCCCCATCGTTACTATTTTTTTTGGGGATTTATTACCGTCGCCCCGGACGAGGAGGCTTGATTACGACGGAAATCCCTCCCTCTCTTAACCATCACCTGCCCCCTCTGTAGATCATCCCGTTGACCTCAATCCTTCTATTGGGGGAATTTTTAACCAAAGCCATGGCCCTGGTGGTTGCCCATTTTTTCCACCTTTTAGAGATGCCCCACCGGATTCAGGAGAGCTTTATTTTATTTGAGAAGACACTGGTCCATCGGTATTGGAGCATCCGACATTCATTTGCATTCCTCTGGTCGTGAAAACGGTTAACCCCCACCCCCTTTGACGATAGAGAAGAGCGGCCTCCTAGGATTTAGTCCGACCAAATAGCTCGGATTTTTCACCTTGCCGGATCTAAACGAAACCTTTCCCCTCCCCTTCTCGATACGTATTTCGCCTTCACTAGGACTTTTTGTTATCCCTGAGGTTCTTCGTCTGAATCTACTTGATTTTCCGCTTACCTCATTTAATCCAAGCCCTTCTCCGTTTTTTCGAGACGTCGATCGACTTCCCATTACTGCTATGTCCAGTAGAAAGGATTTCCCCTTGATTCGCCATTCTCCCTTTCCGACCCCGTTCCTCGACGCTGATCTCGTAAGGGCGTGCACCTTCATCTTTGTGTGCTCTGTGGCAGCCCAGAATTTGGGTTAGGAGTTTTTCCTTGCGGCGTCCACGCCTCCAATTATTAGAGCAGCTCCCGGTACCTTGGCCCGCCGAAACCCCCTAGATTTCTTTTTCCTGTGATGTCCTCGTACCTAGTCTTGTTTCCCCTTTATTCAATCCCAAGATCCTCCTCTCTCCTTTTTCTCCCAATACTAGGCTTATCAACGTTTACCAAACCTTTTTTCCCGTAAATTTTGTTCCTCACTGCCTGGGATGTATAACTTATTTCTTGAAAACTTTTGCCGAAGTCTTCGGGCCTACCCTCCTTGTTGGCATTATGTCTTGTCTTCTGACCTCCTTTCTTTTCCCCCCTTCCTTATAGTTCCCCGAGTAATTGGACTCTACCCCCCTTTTTGATCCTGCCTGAAGTCTTCCTCTGCCCCCTTCACACCTGGAGATGAGAAACCCCTATTCTCGCGATTCAGATCCTTATCGACCTTTTCCACCCCTTTTCGGTTCTTTAGCGTAGTTAGAAATATCGTCTCTTGTCCAAATCGCCGTGCCCCTTTCTGGGCCCCTTTTTTTTTTCCCCCCATATCCTCCGAGTCAAGGCAGCCTATTCCCCCCTCCTTATTTCCTCTTTCCCCCTTGTCTCTTAGCCTGGTAAAAAATACGGCTTCAGGTTTATGCCTCCCTTTATGTCTTGTGCATTTCATAGATATAATGGTTGGCCTAGCTTGTTAACCGTTTTTCTGAAATGTTCCCGAGACACACTAACTCGGATTGTGAGACCTGAGAGTCCTTTCCCGGGGAGTTTTAGACACATCCCTTTTTTTCTCCCCCCTCCTTTCATTCAAAACCAATATGGTGAGCTAACATAGCGCGTCTTCCGGGTCCCCAAAACCTCTTTCGGCCGTTAAGATCTTACCCCCCCTTCTGGGATTCTCCGTTAGTGCACCCGTTTGAACCGGTGTGCAGTAGCCCATTCACTCGGCCTTTCTTTTCTTTAATGATTTTGCTTCCCTGTGACTGTATCACAAATACAGATCTCGAGCGCGCGTTTATCTGAAAGAGGACCACACTTCAGGCTCCTCTTTGCACCTCGTCTTTTCTCATCTGAAAGACGAAGTTTACCCCACCGTCAGATCATCCTGACTGCTTCGTTCTCTCGACTCTGGAGGCCCCGCAGTTTCCTTCACATGAGTTTTGTTCCTCCTGATGCAACTGACTTTGGGAGACCCCTTTGTTTATCCCCCAGCCCCTATTTTCACTTGCCTTGAAAGGTCTTGGGTGAAAAGCCTTTGGTTCGAACCCCCAACACTGTCCCGTTGATGTTGACAGCCCATGCGGAAATTTTCCTCTTTTTACTGCGACTCGTGATCTTCCCTCCCCCGCCTTTCTTACCATTCATTGAACGTCCTTCGACTGACGGTTGCCTAATTCCTTTCCATTTTCCAGACTCGGTCCCTCTCTCCTCAGAGCTGACTGCCCCCCCCCTCCCTCGCTCGAGAGCGTCCTTCCGGTGATTGCGGCTTGGCTCATCGCTAGATCTGGAAGATCTATCAGCTTTCCGTCCCCAGGTGAACTTGCCACCTTGCCTGTAGGTAGCCTCCTCGACCGTTATGACTGCAGAAAGTTCCTCCCCCCCCAGTGCCTTTCGGCGCAGTCCGTTT
>Ga0179593_1408323_pt1 | contig 24649 bp, 50 predicted proteins | sample CZODoug2_1_08_16_FD_185931 | JGI IMG/M metagenome (GOLD analysis project Ga0179593, IMG submission 185931) | Vadose zone soil fungal communities from Angelo Coast Range Reserve, California, USA - CZODoug2_1_08_16fungal (PacBio error correction) | ecosystem: Environmental > Terrestrial > Soil >... | reverse complement strand
ACCCCCTGCTTCCCTTTTCTCATTAAGGCCGTCCCCTTTTTGTTGTTTGTTTGGAATCTTCCCCGACCAGTTTCCCACCATTCGCGTTCTGCTCGTCTCGTCCTTCGAATTGTCTATGTTTCAACCCCTAGCGGCCCTTAGAGCGTTTCCCCAGTTTCAATAAGACTCTTGTTTCAGCTGTCCTCGTCGGGTACTTCAGCTGAGTGAGCTTGTCCCCTTCGTTTACTTGCGTTATCTTTGTAGACCTCCTCCCCAAAGCAGTATCCCCTCTCCCCTCCTCGCCCCCTCTCGTCCGGGTCACCACCCCCTCGCCACCGACATGCGTCATTCTCCACTTCCCCCACTCACACCACGCCTCCCACCGGATTCGCCTCCACTTCTCCTCGGGCCGTCAATGGCCCTTCATTTTCGCGCCTCAACCCCTCCAATGACACATTGCTTCCCCCCACGACACCTCGCCTCAAGAATACCTCATTCTATTATCCAATGCACTCATCCAGCCATGACACAGCCCCCCCGGCCTTCGCCAACTTCCTTCCCCAAAGAAGTAGAGGATTCTACTTCCCCCCCCAAAGGCCACTCCCCGAGCCCACTCCTTCCCCCCTTTTCCTCCCGGTCCCCCCTTCTCCCCCTTAGAGTTTTGCCCACTTCCAGCCCCCCGTTTACACTATTATCGTTCCCAAAGCCTTTCTCATTTCCAGACCCCGTTCCCTCTTTCCCCTCCTCCGCAGACAGGATTACGCGGCTTTTTCCGCACGATTCCTTAATTTCCCATTTTTCCAGCTATCCTCCCCGTCCCTTCCGTCGTCTACCCCTTTTGATGGCAGCCGACTTTCGCGCTACACTGACCGTTCCACCACCTTCCTGCACTTTCACTAGATTGCACCCACCCTTGTCCCGGCCCCGTATCGCTACCATTAGCTTATGTTAACTGACCAGCTGATCAACCGATGTCGGGTCATTCGACCAGGCACTTCCTTCCCTCGTCCATGTTCCTTCCTGAATCATCCCATTTTTCCTCCCGTGCTCCACACGCCCACTGCCCCACGGGGAAGGCCGCCACCTCCTCTCACCCGACCCCTTTACTCGCCCAGACAACTCCCCCTCCAACTACTACTTTTCTACTTATTCACCCTTTTTCCGTTTGCATATGCACCAATTTGGCTTCGCCTCCAAATCGTTTCGATCATGGTCTTTTTTCCCCTCTTCATATCTGGGCCTGCCACACCTCTCCTCTTGCCGCTTGCTCCTCCTCAAGGCTTCCCCAGAGTCACTCTCCAGTTACGCCCCACTCATTTTCTTCACGGCTAAACCCCGATCCCCCCTCCCCGTAGAATTCCGTTGCCCCCTCCTCCTTGAGGCCCATCTCACCTGACGTACCGGCCACCCCTACTCTTGGCCCCTTCTTCTGCATCATCCCCACTACATAGTCGGGGGACGGCCAGAAGAAGACACGTGCCCTCTCCTCCCCACCCCTCACCCCCAATCCACCCCACACAGACAACTCCCCATTCACACATCCCACCCACCCCCCCACCCACTTCCCACCTCACCCCCCAACACCCCTCCCCCTACACCACACCCCACCCTTCAACTTCCCCCCCAACCTACTCACACTTACACCAACCACCATCCCGACCAATACTCAGCTTCCACACCCCAACACACCTCACACCAACACACACCTTCTCAAATCCCCCCCTTCACTTTCCCAATCCCTTCCCTTTTCCATTGACAAAAGACACTTACCCTCCTCTACACGGCCGCGGTGGCTGTTCAACACCGGTTTCTTCCTTTAGCCCCTTTTGCTTTTCCTTCTCCCAGACTTCCACAACATCTTACACATGAGTTTGCAATACCCGTGACGCTAACCTTTCTGGTCCCATTCTTCCGGCCGCCGTGTCCTCTTTTCCCGCAGCACTGCCCCGCTTTCTTCTTTCCACTTCCTTCTTTTTTTTTTCCTCTTCCTTACCTTCCCCACCCTTCTTTCCACCCCCTTTTTTTCCCTTTTTTCCCCTCCTCTTTCTCCCTACTTTCTTTCCTCCCCTCCCCCTATTCCTCAACTAGTTTTCCCTGCCCTCCCCCCATAAGCTATGTAGGAACTGTCTTCCCCTACTCCACCCCCATTTACACCCCTTTCCCTCTTTCTCCTCTTTCAATCTATTCGGCAAAGAATGGTATACCCCTCCTCTTGTACGGCGCCCTTGCCCCTTCCCTACCATCACCTGCCCCGCTTTTTTTGATCGCGCAGTCTCCTCTTTTACTCCTCTTTAGCGGCGCACCCGCGTGTTTGCCCCTCCCCTTCCCCATCTAGCTCATTAAACGGCTTAGCCCCCCAGTGATCCCTGGTAAGTAACGACCCCCTTCCTTCTCCTCCCACGTGGTTATATCAACCACTCTGGCGGTTTGACTCCCCCGGTGCCCTCATCCTCCCAACTTGCCCGGACCCAACCACCGCCCCCCGAACCCCCCCCTTTCTTATGGAGGAGTACTTGGGGCCCTCTTGCTTCCAGGCAATCTTTTTGCTTACCCCCTCACTTTCTCCCCTCCTTCTTTTCACTTTTTTTTTCTTCTGCTCCCCCTTTGTCTCCCCCTTCCCTTCCTGCCTGTTGCGTTGTTTGTTCTTAGCCTCGTGTTCCGACCTTTCCTAGACCACACGCCCCCTCTCCCTTTCTCCCTCCTTTCTACCCCCCTTTCCTCCTTCGTACATTTTTCGAATGGAACCCGGCCCCCCGTGAATTCCTGCTGGTGCTGTGCCACAGTCTTACCATCTTCCCCCTTCCGCAGCTCCCCGATTTCACCGCTTTTCTCCTCTCCTAAAGTGCCTGAGCCTCCCCCTCTTTCCATCGAAACTGCCCCGCGCGCCGGACGTCTCTACCCTCCTTTCACTGGTTCTTTGTCCCCACCAGCATCCAAAGTTCACTCGAGTCTAGCACTACCACCCCCCCGCCCTTCCATGGCTCCGCTTAGTCGTTCGATTTGTAGCTTCCCCCCATAACCGCTCTCGCGCCGCCAGCGGTTCCTCTCTTCGCTCCTCTCCAACACTGTCATACGCCTCTTGACCGCGAGACTTCACCCCCCTTCCTCCCCTCATGCAACGCCGCGAAAACCAACCTCCCTTTTTATACCAACTTGCAAGACTTTGATCTCGCTTACAGCGCTTCTCCCCTTCTACTTCTGTATTCTTTCACCAATCCCCTTTTTCCGACTCCTTGGTAGATTTCCAATTTTCCCCCCCCCTACGTTCGTTCGATTCCCAAAGCGTTTCCTCGATTCCCAGCCCCTTCTAGACTCCTCCCCCTTAGGGCTTTTGTGCACTCTTCTTGTTGTCCTGCACTTTCTCCCCCTGGACCCCCCCCCCTCCCCCCACATCACACCGTCTTTCGCGCCTTTGCTGATGACTTGTTTGACTCTTCCCGATTGAATTCCTTGATCCAATTCCAAAGATGTTTCGTTGCCCCCTCTGGCTCGCCCTTCCTTTTCCACGATCCATTGTCCCTGTCCTAGTCTCGATTTCAATAGACAGAAATTCTGTTACCTTCGTTTCCCACCCCTCCAGCTCAGCTTTCTCGCCTCTACGTGCAAGGTACGGGTAGACATATATGCCACTTCCCGTCTCACTACTGACTCCTCCCATCTTTTCCCAATTTATTCCCCCCCCCCAGAACATTCATGCGCCCGTCGCACGCGTCCCCTCATCTGCTTGCCTCGTCGCTCTACTCCCGCCCTTTGTCCCAGTCCCCTCAACCAGTGTCATCTTGTATACGGTCTCGTTTTCTCTGGCTCCAGTTTCGCGCCGCCCGATCGGACTCTTTTTTTTCTTCTTTCCTACGCGCCTCCTTTCTTCCCCTGAAAGAAGTTTTCCCCCCCCCATCCTCTTCGTTCGTCTCAGCATTTGGTACTCTCCGCTCCCCTGAATCTTTCTTTCACGCCCTTCGAGTACAGGACGTCAATAAAGCCTCGGGCCTCCCAAAGAATCCTTGAGACTCTCGGCCCTGGGACTGCGCGCCCCTGCCGTGTGTTGCCCATTGTTCCTTTTTTCTAACCCCTACCTCCCTCCGAAGTCACAGCTTTACTTTTCCCAGACCCTCATTTTCCCCCTCCCGAGATCTCAGTCCGTCCTTTCCTAACCATTTACTTGCTCTTCCGGCACATAACCCGTCGTTCTTCCCCGCCCCTAAAGGCCTTGCAAGCCATGCGTTGCAATTTTGCGTTTTAAATTGGACCTTTTGCTCTCGCCAGCCGCCTTTCCGCCTATCTTTCGTATTGAATCGTCCTCTCTCCCCCTGCCGAGTTTGCTTGCGCCTTCCCTTTTTTGGACACCTACTTTCCCACCGAACCCCGCTAATATATAGGCCGGTTTTAATTATCACGACGTCCTCCCTTTTCTGATCGCTCCGATTGGGAAGTCTCCCCCTAACATACTCTTGATGGGGGGCCCCTTCCCCCCATTGCAGCTGTCTCAATCCTCCTACCCCTTTTTGCCACAATGATCACCCATTTTCCCCCTTGTCTTCGTAGTTAGAGACGAGAATATCTCTGAAATCTACACTCCGTAAATCTGTAGCACTCACGGCGACCTTGCGCCCCCGCGTCCTTTCCCCCCCATTATGTTTTTCCCGGACCGCTTATCGCACCCCCCCGGTTGCCCCCCTCCGATATCGCCCTTTTTTCTTTCCTCGATGACCGGCACTGACCCCCCCTTACCCCAATCCACCTATCCACCCCCCGCTCTCTCCTGTCAACGGTCAAGACCTGAAACCCTGGCCCGCTCGGCTTGCCCGTAGAACCTTTTTCCACCCCGCTCGCCCTCGTTGTTCTCTTGTCCTTTCCTGACCACAGAGCTGAAACCCTTCCCCCAGGCTAGAGTATTCCAACTACCTCCCCGGTCGTTTGTTGCTTCTTCTATCTCGCCTCTTTTGACTTTTTTTTCCCTAGTTTTGTTCCCCTTCCCAGGCAACTCCCCCCCATACACAAGGACCACGTCCGCCGTGTTTTTACCGTTTTAGTCCTTAGGACTCTTTCCGTTCCTTTTTGGTTCGACAATTCTTGTCCCCGCTGTCGCACACTTCTCGCTGGATGGCACTACCGCGCACGCGCCTCCTCTGTCCTCCCCAGCCCCTCTCGCGCTCATTTTTTTCTCACACCCAGCATTTTACACCTTTGCTTACGCCCCATGCATCATTTACACGCACTTTCAGTTCTGAGCCGATGAGTTTGTCTCTGTTCCCCATCTTTACCGGAAGACCCCCCCCCCCCCGTTTCCCCAAAGGGGACTCTTATTTGGCGACTGTTCTTTATTCCAGACCCCCTTCAAGCAAAACATGCACCTCTCAGGGTTCTCTTCCCATCCTCAGTTCTCTTCGCCCTTCACCTTCTGCTTTTATGTGGCACCTCCAGATCCTCCTTCCCGTATTCCCCCCGCCCCCTTCTCACCTACTCACAACCGACGCCCATGCCTTAGACATCTGTGATTACCTTCCACCTCCCACAAAAAATGCCCCCTTTGCACTCCTCACTGCCCGGGGTTCCACCCTCCTTCCAGCCGATTGGTTTCTAACCCCCTTTCACTTCTTTTTACGGCCTTTTCATCACTATATACCTTTTCCCCAATTTGTCCATCTGCGTTTTATTCCCCTTCGTCTTAGCACGGCCAACCTTCCTCCTCCCACTCCTCCCATCATCAACACCCCCCCGACGGTCGTTTTCCATGACTTCTCGCGCCCTGCTTTGTCCCGTTTTGTGTGTCAGAAGCTTCCGCCTACAACTATGCATGACGCCACCCTCTGGAAATGCAGGAATGCTTCAAGCCCGCGAACCCAACTCCTTCATCACTTTCTTTCTTTCCACCGGAACCCAACGACTCCCTTCCACCCTTTCCCCTTACTATCCTGACCGGCCTTTCTTTCCCTTGAACCTGCGGGTCCTTCTCTCCCCAATAGAATTGTCTCCGTCTCCCTTGGTTCCTTTCATCGCCGGCGCTGTTTATGACGCGTACCTCCATTTCCGCGGAATCTCGTCGCACCATCCCCCGACCTTTTTTCACCACACACGCTATGATTTCACCCTTTCCCTGCAGTAAGGCCTGGACCTTCAATAATATTATTACTCCCCATATCCTCTTTCCCCCGGTCGCACGCCACCTACCTAACCGCCTCGGCTGCTTTCACCCCCCTCTAGTTCTGGCCCAACCTCCTTGGCAAACTTCTGCCCCTCCGCTTGATAAAGGGAGGCATCAAGGCCCCAGACACCCCTCTCGACAACGGCTAGATCGCTGTTTCTTTCGCTTCAAAATTTGACCTTTTAGCCCTTTTTTTTGGGATCGATTTTTCCTCCCTGCGCCCGCCCCGCCCAACCCACGTTACTATTCTTATTCTTTCGGTTTTTCCCACTACTGACCAACCTGCAGGCGCCCTCCTTCCTCCTAGCGTCTCCTAAGACTTTTGGGTTTTCCCCCTTACGCTCGTCCCTGCCCTCTACTTATTTGTTCCCTCCCTTTTCCCCCTTTTATTTCCCAAGCTCTACTTCTTCCACTTCTTAAACAGTTCTGCTTTTAGTGTTGTAATTAAGCCCTTCCGACAACTTTCCCCGGCCGCATAGCAGTCCGAGCTTCCTTCCCCTTGTAGATTCTTTGACCACACCTCACCCAGTTCGCGGTTGATGCCGACTCCCACCCCTTCCCTCCCCTTTCGGGGGCTTTCTTCTTCTAACCGAATCTCTTATCAACGCGCCGGATTTACTTCTTTCTACGTAATCCTTGCTTCTATACCACCTCTTTTCCTTCGGACGGCCTTTTTTCCATCCTCCTGCTCCCGTTAATACAAACCCCCACCTCCACCTGGAGCCCACTGCGCCCCTCGTTCAGTTTAGCCCGGAAGCGGTTTTGAAAGTGACTCCGCTCTTCCTACTTCGCTATCTCTTTTATGTATCCCCTTTTACTTGTTGTTGACCCTCTACCCCGAGTTGTGTTACCAGACCCTCCCCCGAGCCCCACCCCCTCTTCCTGCCTCCTCTACAAATAGGCACCCCTTCACCTCCCTATCCTCCCCTCCCATCCGCTTTTTCCTGTTCCTTGTTTTCACCCGTCCCTTGAGTTCCGAATATCCTTCCACCACCGCAGAATCACATGAGATTTGCCACGCCCTGATTTAGCCCCAGCCACTGACTGCATCATGTGGGCTTCTGCACTCTCGACTTGTTTGTTTCCCTCCCCCTTCCACGCCCCCGGATGCTCCTTTCCCTTTCCCCTTCGCCGCCAAATCGTATCTCGTTGAGGATGCGGTCAGACCTCCATTCTTCTATCATTTAGTCGGGCTAAGTTTCTCTCTTCGTGCCTCCCAAAAGTCCCTCCGTTGTGGTAGGTTACCTGACCACATCGCTCGTCATTTCTTTCTTCTCACCATTTTCCTTCCCCTTTCACCCCCCCTCCTGATGAGAACAGCAGCCTTTGATTATCGGAAGTGATTTCCTTCTTCTCTCCCCCCCATTTCCAATTGATCTCTCGTTATACCCCTCCAGCTTTCCTTCTTGTGTCGACATAGACAAAATAGGTTACTCCCCTGTTAATTAACCGAAGATACCGTTGATTCGGCTTTGCCGACTCTCCCCGCCTCACTTTAACCTAGACGCTGTACGTCAGCGTCGTGATGTTCCAATTCCTTCCCCTCACACCCTTTCCTCCTTCTTTTCCCTGTTCCCTCTCCCTTCTTCTCCTCCTTTTCCCCCCCCCCCTCTTCCCTGTTTTCCCTTTTCCCCCCCCTATTTTTTCTTTTCCTCCCCCCCTCCTTCTTTCTCCCCTCTTTCTGCTTTTGTTTCTGCCTGCCGCCCCCCACGTTTTTTTTTTCAAGTATTGCGCGCTGCTTTTTGACGTTTTATGGCCTGACCAGGCACCTTCCCCCCTGATACCCCCCTCGTATTCCTCCACCCGTTTATTACCACCGAGCCTTCAGTCTTTGACTTTCTGCATCCCCCTTTCATGCCGCGGGGCACAGTCTTCGGTTATCGCTTCGTTTCCCCTGCGAAATTAAGGAATTATTTCGTCTTTGTTTTACCTCTTTGCACTTTCTATGGTTAGTACCGACGTGGGCTTTCCCAGACTTCCTGGACGATTTACTCACAGACGCTTTCAGCTTCGACCGACTTGTCCTTTCCTCCCTTTCCTGCTCCCTTACAATACCGCCGCTCTGCGAGAAGTCTCATTTTCTCTCCCCAACTCTGGCGGTTCAGGGCCTCCTTTTTTTCACGCTCGGATAGTTTTATGTTTATTGTTCCGCTCGGCGTCCCGTCACTCCTGCCCCCTCTTTTTTGTTGTCGTTCTACCTGATTACCTTTATTTTATTTTGCGATCCTGTCTCCCCTCTTTTCTCTACCATTTCCTTCCTCCAGCCCACACTTCTCACTACGCACCGTTCAGCTTCGCTTGCCCCGTTTTCCAGAGTTCTTTTACCCCTGATCTCCCCCTCCTGTCGCCTTCCTTGAGCCAGCAGTCTTTTTTTTTTGCCTCCCTCTCTCTTTTTCCACGTATTCCCTTTAAGCGGCATTTTTATTATTTTTCATGGGCCCCCCTTTCTGCCAGCCCGTTCCCACCTGCACACTCACACCCAAGCCAGTGGAAGAATGACAGGCCCTGGGCCTTTTCGGTTTTGAGGTTTTACATTCCGCAACTCCTCTCTACCCTCGTTTCCCGACCGATGTTCACTCGTTATTCAGTACCATGATAGCTTTGTTCACGATGTCCTCCTTTCACACACCTCTTTTCTGAATGCCCCACCCCCCTCTTACTTTACGTTTAACAATCAGAAGCAATGTCCTACTCTTAAATGTCTCCCTACTGGACTAGCCCCAACCCCAAAACACCTTTCCTGGCTTTCTTTTATGGTGTTTGAATGGTCTGTCCGCCCGTCCCATAGAGACGTTTCGTTCTCCCGTTCCCCCGATCATTTTTTTACGTCCCCGTCTCGGCGCGCAATGAACTTCCCTCCCTTTTTCTTGATCCTTGATACGGAGCCCTGTTCTCCTTTTACCCTTCGCCTTGGCCATACAGCGATCCCCCCTCCCCCCCTCCCCCTTCTCGCGCGCTCCCCCCTCCCGATCGCGTCCTTTTTTTGCAGCTTTATGCTCTTCTGGGCCCTGAGCTATCAACCACCGAATTTTACCCCTATTCATTCGACTCCGCCGAATTCTAAATCGATCCCAACCATTTCATTTCCCCTCCGTATTTCTCACCACTTTCCTCCCCCCTACCCCTTTCGGCGGGTTGATTGTCTTTTCATTGCCCACCACCACCGCCTTCTCCCCCCTTTTATCCGGAGGATACTCTCTCTCTTTCACTTTATACTGCCCTTTCTTTTCCCGTTGAGATTGATCCAGCGGTTTGACCGTTTTCTCTAGTGCCTCTGTCCCTTCAGGCTTCCCAACCACCCTCACTTTTACCCTACTTCCTTTCGTACGTCGTTTTCCTCCCATGCAGACCCCTGCTCTCGAAGTGGTAAGTAGGGACTTCGTCTCGCCTGTCATCGTGGTTTTCTCTTCGCTACCCCCTCTCCTCCTGCTCTGCATCCTGAGCCCTTGTTTCCCTCCTCTCAAATTCATTCACTTCGTAGCACATCTTCTTCATCTTTTTCCCCCGCCCGGCCTGCTCCCTCCCCCGACCTCTTGAATTTGACTTCCTCCGCCACCCCCGATACCACCAGTTCATTACCTAATGGTGTTATCCTCCGTATTTTTTCTTTCCCGAAAGCGTCCCCCCCTACACCCTCCCTGACGCTGGTGGTGGTACACTCCATACCCCTTTCGCTTCTGATCTAACAGTTGTCTTGTCTAGCCTCGTTTCCCCTCTCCGCATTTTTCTCATCCTCTCCCTCCCCCTCCCCTCGCTACTCCAATTTTCCCTCTCCGCTACACCCCCCCATACCCAGTTTCCCTACCATACCGCATTCCATCCGCCTCCTCCCCATTCTTTTCTTCCGTTCCCCCCCCGCAACCTTAAACAGCACCTATGTACCAGGTTTCGAATTTTTTTGCTTCCCCCACCTTCCCCCGGTGTTTCCAGACGTCCTTCCTTTCCATTTCACCGTTCCCAGAGCCAGTAATCTTCTTTTACACCCCCCTTTTCAGCTTTTGCTTCCCCCCCCGCGCTCCCCCAGAAATCCCACTCCCCGAATAACACTGTCTTTTCTGCTTACGCGCTTTTTCTTTGCCTAGTCGCTCCTCCTTCTCTCCTCAGTCAGATCCTACTTCTTTACTCACTTTTTTCCCATGCTTTCCTTAGACCGTCCCCCGCAATCCCCCCCCCTCCTATCCCCTCGAAAAACTTCCCCAAACGACTCCCCCTGACATAACCGTTTTCGGAGCCGTGTCCTACAACGGAGTTTCGCCTCCCCCTGGTTCCGAGCACCCTTGTTCCTTGCCTTTAACCTACCCCTTTTCCGGGCCTTCTTATTTCTCCTATCCCGCAAATACACCATCCTTCTGCTCTGTCCTTCGTTGGCACATCCCTCCTTCCAGTACCCACTTAACTCTTCCCGTAAAGGTAACCACACAGCGACTTTTGACACCCTCCCCCGACGCCGCGCAATTTTGGCTTTCCCCAATCCAGCCCTCTACCCCTTTTTGCCAATCTTTGCAAAAGGCCTCCCTTTCGGACCGACCAGCCCCCCCATCCCCCTCAGCCGCGCTTCCGAACCCCCAATCCCCCCCCCCTGAACCTTTTCCACCATCGCAATCCCCGTACCCTTTTCACCTCCGCGCCCCTACGTTCCCATCCACCCTACGATACCCCAATCTTTCTTCTTTTTTCATACCACAACCCCCCTTCTTTCAAGTGAGCCCCCCCGACCTTGTCGCCTGTCTTCTTTTTTCTAAGCTCCCTTCTTTCCCCCCGCGTCATCTCAACTCATTCCCTCTCCGCACGCCCTTCCCTCTGGCTTTATACCAGCGTCGTTCCGGCTTTTCGCGCGGGCCTTCTACTTCTTAATAACCCCTTTCTTGCAGCTTTTCCCAATACACCCCGTTTGATCTTCTGGCCTTTCTTCCACGTCAAGTTCACTCCAGCTTTTTTCGTTTATGCTTTCTTTTTCACCACACATCCTGCTGGATGACTTTCCCTTCCTCCTTTAGCATATCCGGGTGTTTTGTTCTTCATATCTTACTCCAATTTAAGCTCACATCACCCATCGTTTTCATCACGCCCGCCCCTGAACCGGCCCTTTCCCTCTCGTGCGTGTTCTCTCCGGTTGACGCCGCTTTCATTTTTTTAGCCGCCACCCATCTCAACAATGCGGCCGCCTTCGCCGGCACCTCGTCCATCTTCGGCTTCAATGGTGTGTTGACATCTCCGCCTTGACCCCTCTCTTCTTCACCTTCCGTTCTGTTTTCTTTTTTTCTAGCCCTCTATGCCCCCCACAAATCTTTCTATCCCCTCCCACATCGTAGTTTTTCACCAGTGACCGCTGGTTTCCCCCCCCGGAACCTCTCTCACCCCGCGCAGCCCTCTAGTTCCCCACTACAGAACTGCCTTCGCCCAGTTTGAAATCCTGGTGTGTGCCCGAATTTCTTTCCACCCCGCCCCCCCTCCGATCCTTGCCTCCCGAAGCCACACCCGCCCTCAGCGCACTGCTTCTCCTTTCTGAGCCCCCCTCTCCTCCTAAAAGCGTCTCGGTGACGCCCCAGTTCCGCTCTTCTTCAATGGAAACTTCAACCTTTTTTTCTTCCCACCGACTTCGAACACCCACCGTCCATTACTTGGCACGCTTTTCCCCCTTTCCCCTCCCCTCCCCCTTTTTCTTCTTCTTCCCCTTCCCTCTTCCCCCCCCCTCCTCTTTCCCCCCCCCCCCCCTTTCCCGCGAATACACCCTACTCGCCTTTGACCGGCCAGTTCCCTTTCTCCTTGATTGCTTTCCCCCATGGCACTGACCCGCTTTACTATCTTTTCTTCGCGTCACTCAAATCCGCCATCATCGGTCTTCCCCTTCCTGCTTTTCGCATCCGTTGCTTTGTTCTTTTCTGACATATAGCTAGTCTGCCTTTTTGACTGCTCCTTTTTCTTCCTACCGTCATTTTCCTGATTCCCACACCCTCTTGGACGAACCCTTTTATATGCCCCTCTTTCGCAAGGTTATGGCTGTGACCCGTGCTTTCGTAGAACTGTACCCACAGTCTTCGCCCTCCTTTCTCCCTTTGAGCCTTCATGCTTTGTGGCCAGCTACCCCTATTGCCGCGCCTCTTTCCTTTCTTGTTTATATTTATGCCATAATTTTCTCCCTCGAATGTGACGTCCTTTCCTTCGTCTTCTTTCTTCCGCCCGTCTGGTCCTACCGGTTTTTTTCCTCTTACTCCCCTTTTTTCTGTATTCCCTTTGCCATTCCCTAGCAGCTGACCATGACCCCTGTCACTTTTCCCCTGACGCAATGACTCAGAACCCCAGGTGGCATCCCTCCAATCGACCATTTTCCATCTCCGAACCTTCTTCGCCATTATTTTTCTGTTGTTACTCCGCCTTCGCCCGAGTCCTTCTGCGTGTGTCCTTAGTCGTTAACAGTAAGAACCCTGGACCCATTGTGCGTCATGTATGCGCATGGTATTAATGCGCCTCCTGAGTCTTTTTATCTGATACATGCCCCCTGACCGTAAGCTTCACATCCGGCGGACCAATCCAGCGCTCTTTTTTCGCCCCATCCGTGTCGAGGATTGGTCACGTTCGCTCTCCCGGGACCCTCCCCCTTCCCCGTGCAGACTTCTGAAACAGTCCTCTGAACACCCTATGGTTGTTTTCTCCTGCCCTAGTTTCGGCGTGACATTGAACACCTTTCGACACCGCTGTTGCTCTCTACGTCGCCCTTTTTCGGAATCTTATTATTTCTACTTCTTTTCCCCCCTCCCTCTCCCTCTAGCTTCCCCGCGCGGGAGACCGCCAAGAGGGGCTCCCCTTCACTGTATTTTTTGTGCCCTATTTTTTTTTACAGCCCTGGAAGCTCCCGCCTCCTGTACTCACATCATCCCCCTTTCGCGCGGACTCGCTCTCTGAATCTTTCCCACCCCCCCCAAGTTCTCTGGATTTTGTGTCTTGCCTTCCTCTTTGGAATACATCGTCTTTAACGTTCCCTCATGATCAAACTTTTTCCCCTTTCACGACTAATGCCAAACCTCCGCCTTCCTCACTTTCTCTCCTACCACGCTGATGCGGGCGGGCCTGATTCCCCACTTAGTCTTCTTCGACGGCCTGCTTTTTCTTCGTTTTTCTCCCCAACTCCTTATTAGGCGTTCTTAGATTTGCATTCTATTGGCCCGGAGATAAAACTATACCCACTCTTCCCCATGAGATAATTCTCTTTGTCAACGCACTTGTAAAGGATCTCTCCCCCGAGTCCCGACACTTCCAACTGTCCACTTTCCCCCCTTTTCATGATTTTACCGCTTGCTTGTTTGGTGTCCCCCCCCCCACACCTGCCCCCTACCGCTCTCCCCCCATCTCCCCCCTTTGCTCTCTTATATTTTCATCATACATCTTTTTTTTTGTTTCGTTTATCTGACGAGAGCTCCTCTGGAATGTCTCGTGTGCCGTGAATCCCCATCTCCAACGTCCCAAAAGGACACCCTCCCCCCCCCCCCCACTTCAGCCCCCGCCCCGCTTTGTAATACCTCATACCCGGCTCGTGTGCCCAGCATATTTTCTTCGGTACTTTTCTCTTTGGAATTCCTTTCTGGCTACTATTCCGTATAGCGCCCCCCGTTTTACCCTCACACGTCCGACCCTTTTTTTTCAGTCCCCCCAAGCATCACGATGTTCCGCTCATCTCCCCTCCTCCCTCATGTCCGGTCACGAACATCTTTTATATACTCGTTCCGCCCCTAGCCCCTCACCGAAATCGCTCCCCATCCCCCCCACAGCGGTATCTCCTACTACTTTCACCCCGCCCCTACTACCCCGACCCCCCTCCCACCGACCACCACCCACCTGATTAACTCCTCCGCCCCGCCCCGTGCGCCGTCACCTCTTCTTATCCGCTGTTCTTCACCCCTCCCCCGCTCGGTCTTTCGTATACTCCGCTACCCGGCCACACTTTTGCCTTTTCCTATCTCCTCTTTCCTTCTTTACCCCTCCCTTTTCCCCACCTTTTTCTTTTTTTCTCATCCTTATCCCTTCACTTACATGTATACTCAGACCTCCTTTTCCCCCGAGTGCCCCTCCTCCACTGCCCTGATGAATGTACTTTCCCCAGGCTGGACCTCCACGCGGGGACTATCGACGCCTACATAACTATAAGGGCATTATCTGCACTCGAACACCCCGTAACGCCCACTGCTCCCTTTCCTCTTATGCACAAAAACATCTCCAACCCGACCTCCATCTACCGCCACTCGCTTTTCACTTGCCTTCCCCTTCAAGGAGTTCCTTTTCTGGAGCATTCTCAGCATTTGAGTCCTTAAGCCAACTATTTGTTCTAACGCGCCGCTACTACAACTTCCCTCTATTTCCCCTATCTCCCCCCTTTTCTCCCCGCACCCGACAGCTGTAGACCTGTCCCTCACGAGCCTCCTCACACCTAAATTATCCCCGTCACCACCCGTTCCACTGAATTCTAACACCTCATTTAGATTCGCGCCTCCTTGCAGCACGTCTGGACAATTCTCGGAACGATTACTAGCAGATCAATATAACCAGTCTTTCTCAGGACAACCTGCATTACTAATCCCGCTGTCCAGGAATGGTTCCATTATCTCTTCACCGTTTTCTTGCATGACCAGTACATACTTAATAACTCGTCGCCATCTGTCTCCACCGGATGAATGTTAAAAACGTCTCTATCCTTCCCCCACCTCTTCCATTTTCTTTCATCCATTTTCTCCCCCCCATCATTTATTTTTTTACATCACCCCCCCCTGGTATTTTCCCCCGCTTCTCCCTCTGTTCCAGTCACCCACACCCCCCTATCCTCGACAGAACACGTCCCCCCCCCCACACATTCCTCCCCACCCCCGCCATCTTTTCCCCCCACCGCCAGCATGACCACCCTGTTTGCATTATTTTTCCCACCACCTCGCGTCGCGCAGACTCTCTCTCTCGTACCCGTCACACCCCCTTTCCGCGTCTGACACGACTGCTTTTCCCGCGCGCCCCATTTCCGGTCCTCCTAGCCTTCATTTTACCGCCACTTGTGACACTTTACCTTCTCCTCTCCCGGTCACTCCCATTATCCGTGTGCCCTGTCCATTGCCCCCCCATCATCCACTTCCCTCTACACACAGCCTTTCCACCGTCCGTCCAGTATTTTCATGTCCTATCAAGGGCTCGATCCCAAAGACTCCTCCCATCACCCTCCCCCCTCTACGTTTCTCTCCCTGGCGGCCTAAGCTACAACATTCCATTCAACCTTCGACACATCTTCTCTGGCCGGCCGGCTTTTACAGCAACACCCTGCTTCCTCGCCACTCACGATTTCCGCCCTTTCTCCTCGCTTCGTAAACTCCGTATACACGATTCGTCCCCCGCTAGACATCCTCCATTGTACCGCCACGAAGGCTTAGCTCTCCCCCGAGGACGTGGCTTTCCTCCTTCGTGCCCTTACATCTGATTCTCACTTTTTCCTTTGTTTCTCCTTCAGACCATTCCTCACCCATTGTTCTTTTCTTCCCTCTACCAAGCCCCGGTACATTAATGCGACAGCACGCTGGCTTACTCCGCTTCCTTTTCGCACTTTCGACCCTACATCAATGACCTTGACCGTTCGATTTCTTGGACTCTTCCTGGGGTACATTTCCTCCCAACCCCCTTTTCTCTACCAACTTGGCGGCGCCACAACCCCCCCCCCCCCCCCACCCCCCCCAAACCCCCACCCCCCACACCCCCCCCCCCATCCCAACCCCCCCCCTCGGTTTATCCTTTCATCTTCTATTCACTAAGCATGCGAGCCATCGTATCACAACTATTGCCACGGTTTGATTTTTGCTCCCCTTTTTTCCCCCACCAGTACCCATACTCTTTATATTTTTTTACTCACCCTGGGGCCGATATCTTCGGATTCGCCGCGCCTCCCCCCGTTATCCCCTTCCTTTTTTATTCGGCAGCCCAGCCTTTCGTGCGTTGGTCCGATACTTACACCCCCGTTCCCCCAGATCGAAGAACCCTTCTCCCGTCCCTCGCCCGTGTCTTATTGATTTTTTCTGCCATTTGTCCCTTGTCTTCACAACCTGTTGAGCGCAAACGCACCTCCTTCTTAGAATTCCGAGTTTTTCCATTAGCTTTTCTCATTTCCTATGAATCCCCCTTTTTGGTCTGAGCGCCATTTACTCCTCGATCCCCTTTCCACCGACCTGTAAGACACGAATATCGCACTCCCAAGTTGATTTCTTCCTGTCCCCCAGCTCCTATGCCCGTACCCATTTGTCTCGGTTACCACTTCGGACAGATTTCCTGTACCTTTGTTCTCTCCTCGCAGATCCTTCCTGTCAAGTTTCTGGATCCCCCCCGCCCACGTTTTTTCCCACTGTTTAACCTGAGAACCCTGAAATCCCCCCTTCCCCTGTTCGAGGAACACCTCCCTTTGCACCCCCCCCCGCCCGTTTCTTTTTTAGCCCCCCCCCTTTCCCATCCCTTTCCCCGTTACCCTTGTCGTTGAACCATTAGACTCTCATGTCTTTCACTTTGAAGCGCTTCTTCCCGCCCCCGCATCTCAGCGACCCCTTCACGCCCGGTTTCTCTCGTTTTTTTTTAGGTTTTGCTAGCTGCAGATACCCACCCCCCCTCCTTCACTGAGCCGCCCCGGGTCTCCCCCCCCTCCCCTCCCCCCCCTCCCCCCCCCCCTTTTCTCCCCCCCTTTTTTTTCTTCTTCCCCCCCCCCCCTTTTGCAGGATGGTACGTGTTCTCGTATCCCGGGACAAACTCTTCGCCATTAGCTCTTTTGCGACTCCGATAACTCCTTCTTCTATTTCCCACTTGTCTCATCTCTCGTATCACGTTACCCGCCTGACTTTGCGCCCCATTCGGCCGTGGTCTAGGTGCAACCCTCCTTCTTCCTCGCGCATTTGAGTGCTCTATATTATTCCGGTCCCTTTCGAGAGGTCCCTACCACCCCATACTTCTTCTTTATCTCTATAATTCACTCCTCATCACGCCCCCCTCCCCCCCCCCCCCTTGTACCTCCTATCCAACTTTACGTGCCCCTGTCCTTTTCCGCCATCTTTTCCTCCCCGCTTTTTGCCCCCCCCCCAAGCCCACTTCTCTTTCCGTTTTTACCAGCAATACTGTCTCCTTCCCCCAAACGTTAATTATCCTTGGTGGTTTCACAGAATAAACCGTTCGTCCACTTCTCCCCCTACCGCACTTACCCCGGGTTTGTCCCTCGGGACCGTGTGCCCCCTGCTCTTTTCCCATTCGTCCTTACGGCTTGGCCCGTCCCCTCTTTGTTTCTCGTGACCGTTAACCTTGATCCCAATTCCTTGTTATCGGCCTCTCCTGACCCCTTACTTTGCGTTCTTATACTGCAGCTAGTCTCTAGTCCCAAAGGTGCCCCTTTTCCCCCAAGCCACAAGCCCCTGATTTTAAAGAATTTTTCGTTTCCCTTTGCCCGACATCTTCCTTTTCTTCTTTGCGGGCCAGTCTCGTCGTGGATGCGGTTTCCTCCCCCCCCCCACCTACCAACTCCGTCTTTCCTGCACCCAGTTGACACTTCTTTACCATGTAGCCTTATCACTTCTTTCCCCACTATCCCCCCACTTATATTATTATTTTTGTCTCTTCGCCCAAATACAGCAAACCTTTTCCCCGCGGCCAACCCTGCCCTCCCTTACCCTTTTTTTTGCTCTGCGTCAACACCCAAATGCCCCTTCCACGAGCGTGCACTCCCTTGTTTTTTTTTGTTTTACTTCTTTTCCTAGTCATGATCCTACCTTTTTCATCTGTCCGCCCGTCGGCCTTCTTCCCAAGTTTACAGTTATTTTTTTGCCTTCCATTTCCCCCCCGGTCGCGATGTTAAGTTCTAATCCTTCTCCGAGTCCTAGTCCTTCTCTCGCGAATCCACACTTCCGGATCGCGTATCTGTCTTGCCATTGGCTGCCCCGCCTCATACCCTGACCCTTTAGATACCTGACTCATGGTACACCTTGTTCCCCTCCTCCGTTTTTATTTGCATTCCTTCGCTCGCGGCTGGCCCTGTTTTCTGAGTACTTGTCTTCTGCCGGTGGCAAATCCGCGGTTTCCTTAGCTTGTCCGGTTCCCAACACCGCTACCACATCCAGCTCGACCTGTTCTTTGTAACCAGTCCTACAAATTTCGCCTAGCCCCCATTCTTCGAATGGAAACACCTTTCGACGTGCGTCAGTTTGGGTTGAGGTTTTGTCTTACAATCGAGACACACACGTCACCCCGGCCCTGACTCACTACCGTTTTTTTGCTCGTCGTATTTAGTTCCTCGCGTTTCGTGGTTTCGCGGGTGTTACGTTACCCCCCCATTTTCACGCCTCGGCCCGTTTGTCTATACTACTTCATCGGTTTTACCGGTTGACCTCACTAGTCTGTTTTTGCCCCTCCCCGTTTCGCGTTCTGGTTCCACTTTCTCCCGCCCTTCTTTCCCTCCGCTTAGTCTATACGCTGGTATACCGCTAGCTGTCCCTCTGAACCAGACCTTACTTTCCCCGCCTCGTCTTCCTCCGTCTTTTTCTTTTTCCGACCCCGGTGTGCCTGTCTATGACTCGCACGTACTTCACCAAGTTGCTCGACTGGCAGGAACTTTCCACGCTACCTTGTTCTATACTCTACTCCCCACCTTGCACCAAGCATACTTTTTTCACCTTTTGGTTTCCGGTTTTTCCCCCCCTCCACCTTTTTCTATTCCGGCCGCTCAACGGGATATTGACACGGCCCTCGAGCAGTGTTTTCCCACAACATCGTTTCCCATCGGTTCTTTACTACAATTTCGTCTTAAGTTCCTCCGATACCCCGGATCTCGAATTCCTCATGCCCCCTCAACTATTTTTGAATTCAGCACAAGGAGGCCCTTTTTCTTACTCATCCCATCTCTACATCCTCCCCCTATTCATCTTACAGTTACTGACCCTCCTCCATTCTTCTGCCCGACCTTCTCTATCGACCCCCCCCCGTACCGCAACGCCGCCCAACCCCCCTTCGGGCACTCCTTCCTCGGTTATTTGTCGTGTCTACGGTCCAGTCCCCTTTCCTCTCGAAGTAAGTTTCTTCCTACCCAGTTTTTTTGGCCACTGACCCCGGTTAATCGCCATACCCCCCTCCTTTACTGCTCAACACAAAGCTTCCATAGACTATACTTTTGTCTTTCCCGGAACCCCTGGCGGCTTTTTTCCCCTAATGCCCCCCCCTCTCCCACCCTGAAAGCCCCCCCCCTCGCAGCCCCGACACCATCATCTCCCTTTCCTTATTCTTTTTTGTCCCCCCGCGTTCACAGACCCTTTCCTCTTTACTGCCACCCCTTTAACTTTCTTTTCACATTCCCTTACTGCTTTTCCCTTCATTCGCTATAGCTTGATCCGGCTCAGGCATTTTCCTTCCCACACGCGTCCTATCATTTTTTACTCCCCCGGCATTCCCCTCATGAGTCCCCTTATTCCATATTTCTCTACTACCCCCGCGCCCCTGATTTCCAGGTCAGTTACTCAACTCTACCCTTGTCTTTCTCCCCGCCTCTGCTCCCTTTCTTAATTTCCCTTACGAACCCCCATGCCAAATGGTTCCTGCCGTCACTATCACCGTCACACTACTATCCCCCCCCTGACACCCCTTCCTCTCTCGAGCTTGCTTGGCCTCCTTACCCCCCCACTTCCTCCCCGTGATCCCCTGATGTTTTGTCTTTGTCCTCGCTGCCCACCTTTTTTTTACCCTCCTATCCTACCCTACGTCCGTTTGTTAATCCGCTTTCCCCATTCGTTGAACTCCTGCCTTACGCGTACTCGTCTCATCTTTCGGTTCGCCCACCCCTTTGGCTTACTCTTCCTTAAGCCTCCCTCTCCTTTCCAGTTTTTTCTCTCCCTACTCACCCCTGTCTCCGTAGTCCCCCGACGCCCCGGCCCCCCCCTGTTTCCTCAGGACTGGTCGTCCGATGTCTGACCGACCATCATCACGGGGTATGCGCCTTCGCTTCGCCGATTTTCTCTTTTTGGCTTTGCACCCATCCTCCCTCTTTCCCCCCCTCAGTAGGAGCCCACGATTTTATTTCTCTTCTTTATCACACCCAACCCGTGTCCCTACTTGGTTGCCCGCTTCCTCTCTTCCCTGGCTGTTATACGCCACGTACACCCGCGCCTCGGCACACCCCCCTGTCCCCACCCTCCCCATCTTTTACAGTTTTGGCTCCCCCACTGCCTCTTATATCTTAGGAGCGCGTGCTTCTTCACCCCTCCTCCAACTTCTTTCTCTTTAACTCCTCTCCCGTTTTTCGATCGACCTGCGCCAGACACCGACCTATGTTACCCCCCGCTTCATTAACCCTTGACCCCTGACGCTTCTTTGGTGCGTCACTGTCCCTTAGCCTACATCTTTCAGTCCGCTGACCAAGCATCATTCTCCGTGAAACTACGATGAAACCCTTGGCGTCCGCGCATTTGAGCCTCCCTCCCCCAACAAGAATCCTCCCCTGCATTCTACTTCTCGAATCTCACCGACCATCTTCCCTTGATGTGACGAGAACTTCACGACCCGACTCTCCTTTCCTTCTCATTCCCACGAAGTCTAGTCCCCGTCCTTCTCCAGGTTTATCTTTCTTGATTCTGCCCTGTCCACTCCCCGGACAGTTTTTCAGGTCCCCGTTTCCTCCTTTTTTCTCCAACACCTTTCCACCTCCGTTCTTCCATCGAATCCTCCGCCCCCCCCCCCCGCCGTTTAGGCTCCCCTACTCCTTGCTCTCTCCCACTTCTACCCCCCTTTCTTTCTACCCAGTTCTCTCTTCTTCGACTTTTCACATTCTGTCCCCCTCCCTCGTCCGATCCATCCGGCTACCCAGCCCCGGACCGCGCTAGCCTCTGGCTTCAGATTTGTTTTCGCTCACTCTGTTTGTGCTCATTTCTGGGATCAGCCTGGCTACCCCCCTTCTCTCCTATTGGTAGATGCACCATTTTTCCTTCTCTGTCCTTGTATTGCCGGCTAATTTTCGCCTTCCATGTCAGCGTCACACTTTTTTTTTCTCGCGACCCCCGCCTTGTGTACTCCTTGAAGGACCCCCCCTGTTTGCCTGCTCTCCGCCCCTCATTTGTCCCCTTTTTCCTCCCCCTAGTGCTTTTTTGTCTTCCCAAGAACCGGCTTACTCCCGCATCTGTCCCCCTTTCTTTCCTTCTTTCCACGCGTTTCTTCCCTGCCATCAGAATACCCGTTTTAGTTTGTTCCTCTTCAATCATCGACAACTTTCTACCCCCCGGCCCACATACCTTTCTCCCCTCACTTCTTCGCCCTTTTTGAATGAAGCACGCTTACTTGCTCCGCCACTCTCCCCCTCTTTTTTCGGTCGGAGGCCACGCCATTCTGGCGAGTTGATACTGCTCCCAATACCTGTTGACTCCATCCTTCGGTTTACTTCTTTGCTTTCCCCGGTATTTCACGCCCGTATGATGACGGTGGAGATTATTCTTCTTCAACGCTCAACCCCACCCCGATATAGGATTAGGGAGATAAACCAGCAACGGAGTTGTAAACCAATTAACCCTCTCTTCCTCGCTGTCGTGCTCCCTGCAGAATGGGGATACTTAGCGAAAATGATTAAGCTAGTTAGAGTAAGAGTCCGAGTAAACAACAGATTAAGAAGGACAAATAACCGAATGAACTCTCACGCACTTCTCCCTCCCGTATGTGCTTGTAGCAGAGTCTCTATAATCCGTGCGGGCAACCCGAGGTATTTATCTGTAGCAGTGTCCAGAAACTAAACCGGATGACTACAAACGCCGATACCTTCACCGCCCTGATAAAGTTCCATACTCCCCTCTCCCCCCCCCCTCTTCCCCCCCCCCCTCTCCCCCCCTCATCTTTTTCTTCCTTCCCTCCCTCCTCCTCCCCCTTTCCCCTTTCCCTCTTTCCCCCCTTTTTTTTCTTTCTTTTTCCCCTTTCCTTCTCCTTTTCTCTTTTTCTTCTCCCTCATCTCTCCCCTCTCCTCCTCCCCCTTACGTTTTGCCTTACCGGCAAGACTATCTTCACCCCCCCCCTCCCCCCTCTCCCCCAGGAGTATTCTCACCCCCCCTCTAAACCGCCCCCCCCCCCTGTCTCTGGGCATTTCCATTCCTTCCTCCACTTTACTTTTTTTCTCTCCCCCCTTTTTACCCCCCACTTTCTCCCTTTCCTCGAACCGTTGTCCCCCCCTCTAACTCTCCCTTTCCCCCCCGTTTTCCCTATTATTGACAGTACTTCTTGCCCCCCTAAACTGTTTCCTCCCTCCTTTCCCACCCTTTTAATATGTCAGTCTTTTTTTTCAGCTGCTATTCACCCCTGCCTTCCCGTCCTTCTTGCGTTCATCTTATGATGTCCATTCCTCATTTTTCCTCCTGACCGTGACCGTTGAGGCCCCGACCCAGCTATATTTCCTTCCTCATAGCCTCGAATGGTCGTCCCAATGAGCGCGTCAACGCCTACCCCCCCCCTCCCCCTTTTTTCCTCCCCCCAATTCTCTCCTCCTCCCTTCCCCCCCTCCCATCCGTTGATAGGGTGTCCATTCCCACCCCTGTAGCGGCCAATCCACTCACGGTACTTCTTCCATTCCCCCTTTGTACTGATACGGTTCCGCTCCTACGACACTGCTTAACTTTTGCCTTTTCGTACTTGATTTTAGCCTTTTTCGACATGCTGCCCCCCCTTTTTTTTTTTTCCCGGTTCCCCCACGCCCTCTCTCCTTTGATGTCAGCTTGTCACCCACAATTCTTACAACCAGCTCCAGAGACGCTTCCGGAATAGGTACCTATGTTCCACCCCTTCACAGAGATTTGCCCGATCCTCGCCCCGTCTCCCTTTCGCATTCTTGTTGTTTCTGCGGGTATTTTGATACACTTACAATTCATCACCCCGCGTTAGCTCTTGTATTCCCCCTCCTCTTTCTCCTCGAGTCCCGATAAGAAGAGCCTTACCGTCACGAGTAGTCGTTTTCCTTGCCACCCCTAACCAAAGCCTCCTGCCCCGTTCCCACGCCTTCGCTGATATTCCTTATCTGCCCATAGCTTCCCCCCCCGTTTTCGTGGGAAATACGTTTCCCTCTCCTAGTGGTTAAGTTGCTTATCGATAACTAGTCTTTCCCCTTGAGTCCCCCCCCTTCGCCTCCCTCCTGCCACTAATGTTCGTCCCACGTCCATCCCAGTTTCCCTCCCCCGGCGGAAGCCCGGTGATTTCCTTATGCTTCGCTCTCTTGAAGCTCGCACCCACCAATTGCCTCTTACCCCCTTACCCCCTAATAGAATATACTCTCTCGTCTAACAAGACCCCTCCAAACACCTCTTCCCCAACTTTTGACCAACCTTCCCTCCCACCATTTTGCGCCCCTTTTCTTTCGCCTCCTTCCACCCCGGACTTTACTCCAAGTCTAATCCTTTGCAGCCCTTCCCACCCCCTTTCCCCTCGTGCCCCAGGACCCCCCCGCCCCTACTTTTTATTTGCTTTTCCTTTTTTCGCGAAATTTTGTTTCTCTTTTGAGAGCCTTTCCCCATCTTCCGAATCCAAGCTACTCGTTTGGAAACAACTCTCCTGTTCCCCCCATTTTCCTCCCTCATGACCTCAACCTTCTTCCCGCACCTTCGGGCTTCCCGTCTTATTTTTCTCCAATCAACACCTTTTAACCCACCCGCATTTTGCCGCGTCTGTCGTTTTACCTCGCTCTCTTGAGTTATTAATTAGCCCTGTGGCCACTTTTTTTCGATAGGCAATGTCCTCCTCAGGGCCCCAGGATGAACAGGGCCCCACTTTCACCCCCCACCCCCTCCTTCCCCATCCCGACTCACCCCCCGTTTTTTCCCGGCCAACCTACAGTCCAATCCCAGACTACTTAACCACCTGAAGATTCCTTTCGCTCTTTTTGCTTTTGTCTGTCCCCTTAGTCGCTCTCACGTCTTTGCCGCTGCCATATGTTTCCAGCTTTCCCTTTTTACCGCTTCCCCGTCCCTCCACAGTTTTAAACCTCTTACGGGCCCGCCCTGACTGGACGTCTGACCTCCCCCCTGAACACTTACCCCCCCCCATTTCTTTTCCTCCTCACCGCACGTAGAAATTCACACTTCCCCTTCAGCTTTTTTGAGTCCCCTTTCCCCCATACCCCCCCGCTTTCACGGCCTTCCTGCACAAATGCTGCCTTCGCCCCCGCATTTTCCGACGCAGGTCCTTCTTCCATTCTCCCCCAATCTGGGCGCTTGTTGCCGCTGGCAGGCAATCTTCCCGGGACGTTTCTCCCTACTCGCCCCTCCTCATCCCTCCGTCTACTCGTTAAAAACAGCGTCTTTTCCTCTGGCCCTGCACGACATGGTCCATCAGTCCCCCCTCATTTCACAGACCCCATCGCTTTCCCTCTCCCGTGCATGAACTTTCCATCACGGGTCACTCAGACTCACGCCTTCCACATCGCACCATTTTACCCCTACCCCCCTCCGTTTCTCCCTCGAGGATACTCCCCCTCCCTTTTCACCCAAAAGCACATTCCCCACGCAATCACAGCTTTCCTGATTC
>Ga0179593_1307172_pt1 | contig 24650 bp, 13 predicted proteins | sample CZODoug2_1_08_16_FD_185931 | JGI IMG/M metagenome (GOLD analysis project Ga0179593, IMG submission 185931) | Vadose zone soil fungal communities from Angelo Coast Range Reserve, California, USA - CZODoug2_1_08_16fungal (PacBio error correction) | ecosystem: Environmental > Terrestrial > Soil >... | reverse complement strand
CGCTCCCTGGATAAAACGCTATAACCAACCAATCCCCCAGTCCCCCCGTCGCCCTAACTTCAAGATCTCCTAGCCCCCGATCAGACAGTATTTCGACTAAGATGTCTCAGCCTCTTGTAAACGCGGTTACCGCACGACCCATATTCTTTCATCTTTTGACTGGAGATATCTTGAAGCATCTTAATCAGTGTCGAAGCCATTCCCGGATACGCATATCCTACAAGCATTGATCCTCCTTGACCCCCTGTTTTTTTCCTGTTCTTGCTTACCCCTCCACAACGTTTGTAAAACCCCCGTTTCCTCATCACGCACTAGTACATGAGATCGTAAAGAAGTCCTCCCGACTTTCTACGAGGCTCCTTCCTGTTCTCGAAGTCCCCTTTTTTTCTTCGTTTTCGAAAGGCTTCTTTTCGCTCACCCCAGTCTCCAACACACGGAATAGTACCGTAGAGCTTCTCGATGGTACCCTTCTTTGCGTTTTAGAAGCCCTCCCACTCCCCCCTCCCTTCCTAAATCGACCTAACCGGTGTACAACCGCGGTTCGAGGACGTTGCGTGTTGTTAGCCCCTCGCAGGGTGAGGCTAATTTCCTCTTCCTCGCTTTGACCTCTCACCTTGGGATTAAAATAGTTTCACATTTCTTCCCCTTTTCCAAGACAGCTCGTTCGGTGCCTTCTCGTCCGGGTCAGTGAAACTGAGACCTACACCCCTCCTTATTCCTTCTTGCCAGAGCCCAGCTTCCGCCACCTCCAGACAGACTGGATTCCTCTTTGTTCTGCTGGTCTGCCACATAATCTAATGAGTAGCTGACAACCCTTCTCATACCTCTTTGCTTTATCCTTTCAGGATCTTCCTTCACATATTATCCCCGTAGGGTTTTCTTTCTTTTTGATGCATTTGCATGACATGTCCTGATTGTTCCACGATCCGTCTTCGGTCTCTTTGGTTTCTTCTTTGTGTCAATTTATAATTCGCCCTTCACGAGATGTTATGGCCACCACGTCGGCCCGGTGAAGACTTCTTTTTTCTCCCTCCCCATCTTGGACCTCAGGCCGACTTCCAGCAGGGCGTGGTAGAAGGATTCATGTCGTTCATCTGTCAGGATTTTTCCCCCGGTTTGTACTGTTTTAGTTTCTCACTCTGTGTGCGCTGTAGGGATCTTAGCACTCACTCCAGGAGTACCCCCATCTCTTCATTAAGGGATCTTGTTTTTGGATGTCTTGCGTTCGCTTCCCCTTTCTCCTCAGCTTTTGGGCGCGCAGCACCAATTGATGGCGTCTTCCCTTACGACGGCTCCATGGAGCGCGGGTCTGCCATTATTCAGCGACGGCATTCCCTTCGTCTTCGTCCTAATGCCTTGGTTTTTCCCGGGATTTATCTGCGACGCGGCCGCTGAACACGTGACGTGTGGGGAGGCCTTAGTATTTCAATACGGTCCCGGGGTCTTTGCGTTACTTTTTTGTAGGACGATTTTTGCCCCTCTCTCTTCCTTTCAACTGCTGCCGTCTGGGTCTGGTGGTGCCAATGCGCTGTGATCTTTTTGGCCCACATTCCCCTCAGAACTTTTTACTTATCCTTCCTCTTCTTCCTTGTGGGCGATTTCGGGGGAGGTTGTTTGGGCTGAGGGGAAAAGACTCTTTAAGGTGGCGTGAGACTAGAAGTTTCGTTATCCCCTTTCCTTCCTCAAATTCCTCCCACTCCCAACGCAGGGGCCTGCCCACCTTCTTACTGTTTCAGCTAATGAGATTATCCCCGGTTATCGCCTTCTTGTTTGTTTTTTTGCTTCTTCGTCCCCTGTTTTCATGCGCCTTTCCCTCCGTACCCAAGTGTTTGCTTATATTACAATTTTTGACGAGGCACCCGGAGAGTTTATTTTCGCCTTCGGTCCTGGATCTTATCTCGGCCTTGACGTAGCATTTTCCTTTGGTCGTTTCCGTTATCCTCTGATAAGAGGTTTCTTTGTTTTTTTTTAGCGGTACCCGCTGGGACTGACATCGTTCATTCTTTGGGCTTCTGACCCATCCTCCCTTATTGTTACTCTCTTTTGTCTCCCTTTTCAATACAAAAGAATACTTAAGCACGTTTCACCCGGCGCGGCTCTCGAAGGGCAGTTTGTCCGTTGCGTCGAAAGAAAATCATTCTTCTCTGTTTTCCTTTACGTGTTCGGGTTCTTCAGAGTTTTGCTTTTTTCCGGCTGCTTCCAGCGGCTTTCATTTCCTTTGGCGAGGCGAAGCTGTGCGACCCCTGAAAGAGAGGTTTGCCCGTTCTTATCCCAGATCCGTTGAAGCGGTTTTCTCATTCTTGAAAAACGCGGCTTCTTGTATTTTTCAGAACCTGGAGTCCCTGGCTATGCACGAGGGACTCTTACATTAGTGGACCCTTACTGATTATGAGGGATCTATTTCCTTTCACTGAGGCCCTGTTCTCCGATAAATGTCTCGTCGTCTCGGCCACTGCGGAAGACTTGCCACTTCAACTCTCCCTCTTTTTGATGGCGTTTCCATCCCCTTCTTTTTCGAACCACACGATCACTTTGAGTGATCGAGAAGGCTGTACGTCGATTTTCACAGGAGATTCCGGTGTTTTACTATGACTACCCTGATCGCTGTCTCTTTCCCTGGAGGAGACCACCTTAAATTTTTTCATCCCCTTTTTTGTTTATTCGATTCGTTTCTCTAGGGTATCCTTCCCTCTCTATGAAACTCTTTCCATTTTTGAAGAATTCCACTTGATTAGTCGAAGGCTACTACAAGTACAGCTGAAACATGCCTTGACCTTTTACTTTATTGTTTTTTCCCCACCAAGCTTCATGGGTAAAGCCCCGCCCCAGTTGACGACCGACGGCGTTTTTGAAGTTTACCACTTTTGTGTTCGCGTGGATCAGACAGAAGTCCCCAGTCAATAGTCAATCTAATGAATCCTACTCATACTGACAACCTTTGCGACGGACTTGATCTTTGTCCTTCCTTGCCTCCTTTCAGCCAGAGACGACAGTTCTCTTCAGCTACCGAAATAGTTCTTTTACCTCCGCTCTCCCCAGTGTTTTTTTTTCCTTCTTCCGTAGAGAAGAATTCCCCCTCCAATCCCGCGGCTTTAGTAAAATAGCCATATGCGACTTTCCCTGTTGGCCCTCCCGCATGCTTTGGTTTAGGTCCTCAGACCTACCTCTCTTTTCCTCACCCCGGTCAACTCAGTTCCTGCGTCAGGTAGGAAATATTAGTGCTCCCCTCTCCTCAGGCCCCGAAACCTTATTCCCTAGCTTATCACGCCGGGTCGAGTCGGACGGGAGGGTTTCTAGTTTCCTGTCTTGGAGCCACAGCATTTTCCCTTGTAGGGTTGTTTACTCCAACTACCCCCCTCGAGTGCCCGCGCAGAAAGTCCCTCTTTTGGCCCCGTCACCTATTAGGACGACCAATTTTTCTACGAATTTTGTAGCGCGAAAACTGAGTTCGGATGCGCGACGTACGAGATGATCCAGGAGGATGCCCTCCCTCCCTCCCAGATCGTCTGTCTCCGTCAGGCAAACAATTGCTTCCGTTCTGGTAACTGACTGATGCAGGTGTTACATCCCTTTTGCCTCCCCTAAATACACCCACCCAACAATCCAGCAACCCCCGCCTTAAACTACAAATCCCTCAACCCCTCTAACCAACTCAACACCCCGCCGGCTTCCTTCCCTTCACGGAGAGACTTGGGGATAATCTGCCCTACTGTGATCTCCACACTCGTGTGTTTCGCCCCACTTCGTTCTAATTGTCCTCCCTGTCCAATGGCTATCTTATCTGCCTCCAGATTTGTTTTACCTAACACTTGCAACTCATCACCAACAACTCCCCCCGCCAGCGAAGCCGGACGCCGCGTCGTGACCCCGACCCTACTTTCGTGCTCGGCTACTTCCCCAAAGTATCTTTTTCGGTCAATTTTTCAAAAGTACTCCCACACGCCTGCCTTCATTAGCCAGTCGCGACTAGAGTGCAGCTCTTCTCACACCTAAGAGCCCGTCCCCGGGCAGATTGAAGTCATCTCCGCAGAAAGACGGTCGTGCTCACTTCAGAGGTTAACCCGTCGCCCGCCCTTAACCCTTGACTCCAAACCCCTTAATGCCTTCCCACTACATCGAAATTATTCTATCGTCAGAGACGGCAGTTACAGGCCCCCTTATCCTCCTCCATTAGTGTGATTCTCGAACTTTTTTTTTCTTTGTTATTTCAGGCTATCTCAAGAGTTCACACCACAAGGCTAGTTCGGAGTCCCTGACAGAGTTTAGTCTGGCTTTGCTTGCGTTTTCCGTCGCCTTCACTCCCGCCGTGCCCTCCCCTTCGCATTTGAAGAGTGGGTGGACGTGTCAGTTTTAACTGAGGAGGCTTCTTCTTTCTTATGTCGTTTCTTAGACTCTTCCCAGTCCCTTCGAGTTACCTCACCCCTTGGGCTTTTATCCTAGTATAACCGGTGCTTTCCGCCTTTTTGTCATTCCCCTTTTCCGCCATCTTTTTTTCACCTCCCTTCCTGAAGCACCCCCTTCAGACAGCCTCCTATTCTAGGTCTTCCGGGACTCAGTCATATAATGCGTACTCGACATTACGCATCCGTTGTTGGTTGAGTAGGATGTCGCGACCCGGATAGTGATTCTTTTACTGATCGTCTTTCTTTTAGACTCGCCCCCTTGAAGCTTTTCTCCTTCTTTATATTTGCTTCGGGTACCCAGATTAGTTCCTGGTGTTCCGGAGAGCGTCGGCCGGCTCTTTTCTAGTTCCTTTTCCCGGTTCTTAATTCTCTCAAGTTTTTGCGTTCCTATTTTGAAGCGCCATTCGCATCGACTGGCGAACGGTTAATCCAGGCCCTGTTAAGATTTTTTTTGGAAGGTTTTAGTTATTTCCCCCTTTCTTTTGACTTTTTCTTCGAAGGCAAACGCCTGGAAAGAACACCGAGTCGACATTACTCTAACCTTGAATCCTGGTTTTTGCTTGATTATCGGTTTCGTCACTTCCAGTCTTTAAAGGAATTCTGTCGAATCCCACACGACCCGGCTCAGGCTGTCACGGCGGCGTCTTGCGGTCTTTAACATTGTTGAAAAGGTAGGGATAAAGCGACTTTTAGAATTAGAGTAGTTTGGTCCAGCCGCTCAACTTTATTGTTGGTGCTGTTCCTGGAGCTTTTGAGCACGACTACGGGCCGATCGGATTTTGATCACGACGGAGTAAATATGCTTTTTCCCCGTCCTTTTCCTTTCTCTTTTCAGGTGGCTCCCTCTTTTATTCTTATTTTTGAAACCTTATGATTTTGTTGTCTTTTTTTGGGACCTAAAACGCGTCCGGTGAAGAAGCTGGAGCGGATACTCAGTACTTAGTCCCATCTCTCCGTCTTTTTTCTGCTGTTCGCGGCCAGGGGGAGTTTTTTCTTTATTTTCAAAGGACTGGTCTTAGCCCGATTGATAATATCGTTTACTTGCGACTTTCCTTCATTAATCTCTCGTGGTAGCGTAGGAGATTGGTTTATTTAGGCGCCCTTTCTCGAATTCTCGATTTTCCACGGGCGCTTTATGTCGTGGGTGTGAGTGTGCAGGTAGGTTCTGTAGTGCCCGGATAAGTCCTACGGAATTCTGCAAGACAGGTTTCTCCTCTTCTTTTTCAGATGTGAAGACGGGGTCCTTCCTTTTCTTGTTTTGTTTCGCGGCCAGAGGAGGATTTGAAAGTCGCAGGAGTACTGTTCAAAATATTATTGGCAAATAGCTAGCAAGGTGTCTGTGTTCGGAGTCAGGCTAGCCTAAGCCTTGGTGATTTTTGTTTGCCCCTCCTCCGGTTTTTTTTTTGTAATTTGTGAATATAATGGAATGCCGTACTGTCAAATTTTGGACTACTCTGGCGTTGTTGCGCAGTGACTTCTAAAACCCTCCCAGCAGACCGCCGCTGTGGTACCCTCTCAGAATCTCATACCACTCCATAATTTAAGAAAGTAGTTCTTTTTTTCTACGGTATTCTGGCTCGGTGATGATGGCGGCGTGCTATTCAGAGACTGGCCGTAAAAGGCAGGCAGCCAGATTTCCGCAGAGTCAATGCTTCTACGGCTAGGGTGATCTTGACTCGAGAGTTGATCTTGTCTCTCTCTCTGGGATAGAAGAGACAAATCGTCCTCGTCTTTATTCTTAGCGTGCAGTCTTCCTTTGTATCGCCCTTTTGAATGCAGGAGTGGTACGACGTGGCGATGTACATATTGGTCTAACTTTCAGGTGACCACTTCAAAGCCTTTTTTTCGCTCTCCCCCTTTGCAGCCGCGGTTTTACCCCCTGAGAGACTTCGTTGCTCATATTCCTCAGCATGCTCCTTTTTCTGTCGAACGCGGGCCCTTAGAAGACAGGTACTTTTTTTTAATCGCCGGAAAAGGCAGAGTTGCGTGGTCGGACACGTAGTCCTTCGCTTTACAGTATTTTCCGTGAGGATTTCTTCCCCTCTCTCGTCAATTTTTAGAGCCCGAAAGGCCCGTGTTCCAAATTGCGTGCTGTGACGGGTTGCTACCAGACTCAACTCCCTCTCTTTTTGATTCTCTCATCGTGTAAGGTTATGCGGGATGCCGGTTTGACGGAGCGTGACTGTGCACTGATGCCCTCGGCTTATCCCCATAAAGATCTCTTCTTTCCCTCCAGTTTTTTTTATGGATATCTTAGTGATTTCGTCAATCTTGCCCGAGGTCAAGGACAACCGGTAATTCACGTACCGTCTGCTTTTCCTTTTTTATCAGTCCCTCCGGCCCCGTGTCTATTCTCTTAATTCCCAACTGGCGTCACAGCCACCAAAACGGCCAGCTTCGGACCTGTATGACCTTGCATTTATTCAGATTTGAGTCCTCCATACCCGACTAGGAAATCTGTATATTTCTTGCAACCACGTCCGACATCCGCGACTTTACTGTTTCCTCTTTTCAGGCTTCCCCCCTCGCCCCCTTTCAGACAGAAGTTCCTCCTTTTGCAGTAGTCACTCCGCACCTTTTGTTCCGATACTTAGGGCAGCTCCCCTTCATTTCCCTTTGAGAATCCTGCTCCAACTACCGTTCGATGTACACGAGTACGAGCCTCTGCCTCGCTTTCATTACGCGTTAGCCCAAGCGGCTCCCATTTCTCACAAGTCCCATCTTGTCAGTTTCAATTAAGTATCGTTCGGGCCCCCCGGCTGTCTGTCAAAGGCCTTTCCTTCACGACGCCCCTCTCCCCCTAAGATACCCCTTTTCGATACGCGTGTTAAGCAGTGCGGAACGTGAGTTTCTTTTGGTTCCCCTATCATCTGCCCTCACAGCTTTCGATAGTATGTGGCTCCGAAGATACCCACCGTGACCGATAATACAGATTTTCCCCCCATTGTATTTCTCAGCCGGCAACAAACCAAAGACGAAATGAGGCTTCGGACGAGAGAACAGCACTCCTGTTTACCCTATTTCTTGTCAGACGTTCGTTCCCTCCGATTTCTCAAGTCAGTTTCGAAATCCCGACCGCCCTGGTTGAACCTGCTTTTTCACTGGAGAAAGCCTCTCCCCTTCATTTTCCTTTACCCCTTTTGTTAATTGAGACACGTTCCTCACATAAAACCCCCCAGACTCTAACAAGCAATATCTAGGGTACTAATTCCTAGGGGAGGCCCCCTCTATTCGTTTCCCCGTTTTCTTTTGACTCCTTTTACTAACAGGGGATCAAGACCCGGGCTCTATTCTGCCGCCCTAGTGGACACCGAGCCTCAATCCCTCCCCCGACATCCCTCCTAAGGCTTCTCCGATTTTCCCCTCTGATAACGACCTTACTGCTTCCTTCCCTTTTACCAATCAGCTTCGTCACCTGTCGCCGGCTTCACCAAGACCTGCGTTTTCAAGGCAGGTTGCCGGGCTTTCTCCTTAGTTTCCCCACCCTCGCCGAATGTCCCCTCTTATTTCTCTATACGGCTAAGACCATACCAGCACGTCTTGTCTCACTCAGCGGCCATTAGTTTTCGCTCACGCAAATGACCGTTCGCTTCCTCCCCGCGCTGATGTAATGCTCTTCCCTCCGATTAAGTTTGAAAGATTTATACATACGAGCCGATGATTTTTTGTTTCCCGACAGCAATTGTGCTCGTTTGTCGTCTGTCGCGCTCTGACACCCAGGCTAGTGATTTGCTTCGCCAGGTTGCGCGATTCCTCTTACAGCCTTTCCCACCCCTTCAAGACCCCTGCTCCCTCCCCTCCCCTTTTTACCTGGAGTTTGGATGATTTACGGTTCCCGACAGCATGGCGGTTGCCGGCTCGCCGGTCAAGTGGAACGCCTCTTTCTCTCATCTACACCTTTTTCTAAAACTCTCCCTCGTGCCGGGGCCATTTTCATTTGACCTTAGAAAATTCCAGTCTCATCCGATCTTGTACTACTTTCGGCCGCAGCAATCGCACTCACCGCAATCCGGTCTATCAGGATGCGTCAATTCTGTTCCTCCCTCTTTTACTCCTCTTTTTTTTGTAGCTTTGAGGACCATTTATATGCTGGCTTCTCATTTCGACGGAGGGAGAATTCTTTTTTTTTCGCATCCCCCATGATCGATCGCGGGGACACGTGATAGTTTTCGGTCGGTGTTTCCGGCCGAGACGTCCCGGAAGAGATTTCTAGTTCGATTTTTCCCACTTTGTCCTGATTTCCTCTTGTTCGCGTAGATCTGATTGAAGAGGTCCCTTTTGAAAGGAGGAGCCTGATCTCTCTTCCCTACCCTTTTACCCCGGCGGCGTGGAGCCTGTTCACGGGTTTCCGTGCGACATTGCTCACGCCCCTTCCTTTTCACCCTCCATCCGTCTTCCTCTTGCCAAAGGTCGCTCTGGTTGTTGTCGAGGATGAGCTGATTCCTTCTTAAGTAGTGCCAAAGAGAACCCCTAGCCAACCCCTCTTTATTTGGCTTCTTGCGTATTTGTACGAGTTATCAGTAAGACGCTGTTCCGGACTATGCGTGGGTTCTGGTTCTCTGTACCCAGACTACTCCTTTGCGTTCAGGCTTCACTATCGGGCGTATGCGGTTAACTCAGCTTTCCCCTTTCTGCTGCTTGTGTCTCTTTGCTGAATCGATGTTGACTTTTAATTTCTTAAGTCTTTTTGAAGTGTCGGTGCGTTGACCATTCATATTTTTGACGAATGCTGATTTCTTACTCTTTTCGTAAGCCTTTTCTCGTCATTCCTTTTCTGTAGGGTTGAGTTTTTTTGGAGTTTTGTTCCACCCTCGGTGTCTTAGCCCGGAAGGGGCTGCATCACGAGTTGAAAGGTCCTAACCCTCCCCCCCCGTTTCCTGGGGCCTCCCCCATTTCCTTTCTCCCCTTAGAGTGAGACTTAACCGTTCTCCTTGAACTGAGTGTGCCGATGTTGGCGAGTTACAAGATAGAATTATGAAAAGTTCCATCTTCTTGTTTTTAGTTTAGTATTTCCCCCATTGCTTAGCTGGCACCCGTGTCGGTCCGTAGGATTTCTTTTTTGTTCCTTCATTAACGGACGTCTGAGCATACGATCGACGTCTGTTTAAGCACTTTCCTTTTTTGGTCTTTTTTCCGGCTAAGTCCTTTTGAAGTCTTTTGCGGATCTCGGTTTTGTTGCGTCGACCAAATCTCCGAAAGCTGTCTTGTGCTCGATGAGTTTTTAACCCCCAACTTCCCTCCAATTCCTTTCTTCCCTTTCTGGCCGAAGGCTGGAGCATTCCTTCGTCTGCTGCGTCACGAGGCATGTCCAGAACTTTACTGGTGGACGATCCGTTCTTGTTTGGGTCCTCGTTGGTCCCCCTGTTCCTGTCAGAAGGGTTTTATCTTCCGTACTTTCCGCAGAGGAATCGGCGCGATTTTCGCTTTTTTTTTCGGTCCCATTAGCTCCCCCCCCTTCTTCTCCCCGTTCTAGAAGCCGTCCTTTCGGGGAGGATTGCGTCTCAGTTATTCACACACGTCGGTTTGCTGCGCTCATGAAATGTCTCCTCTTTTAGTCCTTTATCCCCTAAGGACCCTTGATTGCCCGGCAGCGTTCTTTGTGTCGTGACTTTTTTTTTTCCTTTTTACTTTTCACTATGTCTCCTTAGTGATTTTTCGTTTTTAGACGGATTAGTGCCGCGTCCAATCCCGGCGGTTGGGTGGGGTGTTAGACCAGTCAAGAGTTCCCTCAACCTATGCCCCACAATTTCTTTATTCTATGAGAGGTTCGTCCCCCTGAATGCACTGCGTGACGTTGTCCTTTTCTAGTGGCCTCCATTTAGATTGATCCTCTATCCCCGGACAAGATGTATATATCTTTTCTCTCTAAGTTTTTTTTGTAGGTGAGTAATGGAGAGCATGGGAACTGCGTTTTCCCCTCCTAGTCTTTTCGACTCAAGTGGCCCGTTTTCTCCCTACTTGATTATAAAGTACCTATTCTTCGCTCCTACGAATAATAGCAAAATTTGGTCTCTCTCAGTCCCATGGTTCCCCAGTACGCAACTCTCCCCCCAGACCAGCCGTGCTTTTACAGTCTATGAACCGTCCGTTAGTCCTGAGTGCTCCACCGTCGTCTCCATTTCTTTTTTGCAACTTTTTTTCTACACAAGAATCCTGGAAGCTTCTTTCAGGGCGGCCTTATCACCCGGCTATTCATCGCCCGCTCCCCCTAATGTTTCACTCGCCCTTACCTGTTTTCCCTATCCTTCGCCCGCTTAGCAGCAGTTCAGCAGCTACCCCACGAGGTCGTATTGGTCCACCCTCTCCCCGGACTTTCGTTCCAACTTTTCGCAGACTAAACGCTTTGTCCCAGAACAGAACCGCACCTGCTGGCCCTAAACGACGCAGTCTCTTTACCACCCCTGAGTGGTCAGCAAAGGAATTCCAGAAGATTCCCCTCCCTCTCCTGTCGAGAAAAGATGTTAATTCTCTCCTAGCCGCGGTGGTCGATTCACCTTTCTCCAGAACGGCACGTTGAGACTCCCAACCGATCTCCCCTCTCTAGTCCATCTAGTAGTGAGGAGCAGGCCCCCCCCCCCAGATAAGACAACTATCCCCCTCCGGTTCCTACCGTTCAGCCAGACGACCCCATGCGTCGATTCCTGGACTCGTCATGAATTAAGAGGCCGTCTAGCATTGTTAGTCCCTCCCCTTCCCCCTCCCCCGCCACTCGCGGTTTCCCCCCTTCCCCTTCCAACAATTGGCCAGATGCACCGCCTGGGACCGGATACCGTTGCGGCATCGAATCTTTTTTTTTTGACTTCAAACCCCACAACCCTTCCTCCCCCTCCCCTCCGTTTTGAGCCTATAGGAAGCGTGGGATCCCAGCTCTAAGCTTGAGCTCCAACCTTCTGTGTGTGTCTCCCATTACTTAATGGCTTCGTCCCTTCTTTTGAAGGATCTCTTCCTTCCTTTGAAGACCACGTTCCTCCCCCCCCTCCAAAACAAAACTCCCCAGACTCCGACCGCATTAATGCTCATCTTCGCTGACGATTCCCGACCTTTATCATGCACCTCGTTACCTCTTGTCACTTCTTCCCCCTCTGTTGATGTAAAATCCCCCGCCAATTAAGGAAGCATGGTCTGTCGGATCTGATGTCTTTTCAAAACCTTTCAATCTTTGGGTCAATCTTTTCCGCACTATTTTGACTTCGTTTTTTACGCCACTCCCATTTTAAGGCCCGCTTATGTGTTTTTCCCAGCCCCTTCATCAAGTTCCCCCCTTTCCTTCCGCTTACCTTCTCCGTCACGAACGGACCCCAGACATTTCCTCCTTCTGCAGTGAGACCCTTATTTTTTCTCGCAATTTCCTCTTAGTCGAAGTTCTAAAGTGTCCCTACTGCTACACCCCCTACTCTTCTCTTTTCCTATTTTCCTTCCCATTTCTTTTTTCGCATCGCCCCCTTCCCTACCTCTTCCCCGCATGAAGGACGCCCCGGCCGCAGGTGCAGGCCGATGACGTATGATCCGTCTCTGGGGGTGCGGCTGCATTTGAGGCACAAGCGGACTCCCCGGGGCTAAACTTACACTTGGCTTCTTCTCCCTAGTGCCTTTCCTCACCTTCCTCTGTAAAACTCTCCCGACGCTACATAGTGGTCCCGACTCGTACCAGCCTACGGCAAGCTGAAGACCGGTCGCCATACGTTTCCGATTCAGGATTCGATGGTCCCTAGACCTAAAAGTTTTTCTGTTGAGTTATATTCCTCTTCAGCTCTTCATGACTGAATCCCTACCCTTATTTCCTCTGCTAAGTGCGTGGTTCTTTACGAAACGATTGGTCGGTAGCAGGGGCTCTCTTTTCTTTTTCAAAAGGCCGATCTTCTCCCCTCATTTTGAAAGTCCTGTTCCTTTTTCTCCTGACCTTTTTCTTCTTATTGCGAGTAATTCCCTCCCCCTCCTTCCTTTCTGAAAGGATCCTCTCCTCGGGTACGCGGCGGGGAGCCTGTCGCAGGCTGGTCCGCGAGGATTACGTTTCATGTTCCCCTCTCAACTCCCTTTCTCCCCCCCTATCTTTCTCTACGTTGACCGCTTTGTGTTCTTGCGATGTTAGAGGTAACTAGTGCCCCCACTTGATTTCTCTCCCACGATCCTCCGGTCGACGGACCGCGTCTTTTTTTTCTTCTTTTCCTTAGTATCCTGTTACTATTTTGAATTCTGATTTTCCCTTAGACGGACGCCGCCGGTCTGCCGTTGTGATCACTTACTTGTCTGTTCTCTTCTTCTTCAGTAGGTCCCTAATTGTCCGCGTTTTTTGCTTTTTTTCCTATGAGAGATTCCACCCCTGCTGGAAAGGGTGCGGCGACTTACACGGCGCCGTTTTCCTCCTTTTTCGAGTGCAGTACTCTCCTCTTATAGACAGTTTCTTTTTTTCGTTGCTGTGCGTTTGAGTTTTTTGCGGAGTTTTTTTGTCTTAGAACCGAAGGTGCAGAAATAGCCCTGTGCGCTGGGTTTCCGAGCAATTAATTCCACAGCAACGATGGTGGCGACCCCCCCGAGATGTGTCTTTTTCTTCCTTGATCTCTACAGCTCTCATCATCCTGTCTCGTGAATCAGTGGGGTTTTTGTGGTGAAGGTATGGTAGGCAAAGTTTAGCAACGGAAGTACAGAGGTCCTTCCTTCGCTGATGACCCCTGTTTTGGGTCCGGTTTTTTTCGGTCTTTCTTTAGACTTGTCCTTTCTTCTCCTATCAGTTCCCTTACTTTTCATAGTGTATGTGGGTTCCGACGAGTGTGCCATATCGGTTTGCCGGCGAAGTACTTCTTGAAGGCTTTTGGAAATAGAGGTTTCGTAGCCCCTTCTTTACCCCCTGATGTGCTTCTCGAGTCCTTTGCAGCCTTCCTTCAGACCTGTGTGGTCAGGAATGTTGGGCGAGGTCGGATTGGCGTCGTTGACTCATTCTTTACTACATGGAACGGTTTCCCCCCGTCTCTTCTTCCCTGGTTGGGAAAGTCTTTTCTCTTTTACGTTTTTTTGGTCTGCTTGCGAGGCGCAGATTTTGAGTGGTGGTCCAAATCCTACCTAGTCTTTTTTGTAGAGACGCTTTTTTTCTTTGAGTAGCCCCGCGTCTTTCCCTTGTTGATTCTTCTCTTTCCAACCTGGAGGAATGCTGCTTTAACGGGAGGAAAGCGAAGGACCCGGCGTGCAGTTGTTTGTCGATGACCTTACCCTTTGGAAAGGCCGTCTGAACCCTGTTGCGACGGTTTCCTTTAGGCTCTTTTTCTACTTAAGTTAGTCCCTTCCCCCCTCCCCCTCGTTTTTTGTGTTGCTTGGAGGAATCCTGTTGCGTAAAAATTATATGTTTCCGATGATTCTCTCTTCTCGAGAATATTACTTGGCTCCTCAGGTTTACTGATGGGACTTTCTCCTCCGTTACAGAGGCAGACCTCTGCTGTGAAAACACGATTTTCTTCAATTTGTGTTGGAGATTGATTATTGTTCATGGTCTCTCGAGTAACTCCTTCCCCCCTTACCAGTTTCCCCCTCCTCCCAGGCTTTCATATCTCTTTATACCCGTACCGCTTTTATCCGCATAATTTACATTGATCGTTGGTGACTTCAGGGTCATCGCCACGTCTCCACGCTGGGCTTCTGTCGACACTTCACGTACTTTCTGTGCCTCCTCGCCCCCCGTTTCTCATTCGTTTGCCTCAGGGTCAGTCGAACCCGCCAACGCGGAGTGGGGTGTGCTGCCTCAAGGCCCTCGAACCCCTCTTTTTCCCCTGTTCTTCTCTAAGAGAATGTCGCACTCCGCCCGACCGTTTTCCGGTTACGCTGCGTCTGATTTTCCCAATGAGATTTCGTATTTGAGCTGCCACGCTCCCTTGCTCTCTGTTTCCCCTGTCAACAGAAGACCGCCCGCGCGTTCAAAAGCACCCCCCTTTTTTGGGACCTTTCCCAAATCACTCCCCCCCCTTCTTGCAAACAGTTTCCTTCCTCCTCCTTTTCTGTTTGCCGTCTCCGCCTGAGCAACAAGGCTTCTAGAACTTCTGGACTTTTCCTACTTTCTGAATCTTAGTCGTTTTCTTTACTTCTCCCCTTCCAGTTCTGGTCTTCTATTTCGAAGCCCCCCTCCCTGCTTTTAAATTCCTCGGTAGTAACTTAGTCGCGGCAACCCCCTCGCGCCCTCCCCTCTTCTCGACCGCCGTTCCAGCGACCCTGTCTCTCTTTCGCTCGCTTATGCCGACTCCCGGAAGCAGGCGTTCAGACGCCCCGCGCAGTTCCGGAGGAAACCTCAGCCGTCCCCCGAGACTCCTCCCTGACGGGAGGCCACATAGGGAAGAATAAGTCCACCCCCCTAACGCACACCACCCCCCCTCACTACAGACACCCCTCTCCTTAGTCCCGCCCCTTACGGCTAGACACAAAGCGCGTGGATAATAAAGTTCCTTTTGCGACACATCTCTTGTGTTTTGGTTATTTTTCCCTATGGTCCGTCCCCTGGTCTCACGCACGTCTCCCTGCTCCCTCGGGCTATTTGCCTTGCCCATAACCCACACAAAATCACCCGCCAGATCCGCAGTGAACTTCCTCTTTTTGTCACTATACTCCCTTTCTCGTATGCTTTTCCATCTTTTCTTCAAGTACTCCGGGTTTGTCGTTTCAACTCCAACACCGCCCGGTTTCGTTCTGCAGCACTTCCTCCCAAAGGAAGACGCCCTTCGGTCCCTTTCCGCATTTTCAGCGTGAGATCCATCACTTTTGATTAAATCTGTACGTATTTTTTTGATCGGCGACAATTCACTTTTTCCTCTTCACGCACTCTTTCAGTAATTCTCAAGCGATAGAATAATCTTGATTTTCTATCCGTCGTTCTCTTTTTATTCAGTGCCCCTTGTTCCTCTTCCTCTTGAGTCGCTTCTCCAGACCAGGTCGTCCGAGCTCCTTCCCCCTCTTTTTCCGGGCGTGAAGTCCTTCCAACTGAAAGTACCCTTAATTTTTCTTCCTCAGTCCCTTCTTAACAGCGCCTTTTTTCCGCCGGGGAGGACGCTTGATCTCGCCCTGTAGGTCGCTAATGGCCGAGCATCTATTGGAAGCCACCCCCTTTTGCCTTCAACTAGAAAACAGTTTGGCCATCCCCCGAAAATATTTTTGCAGCCGTATTTTTTCCACCCTTCTCCCCCTGCCTGACCTCGTTTGCTCTCTTTGTCCCCAGACCCCGATCCATCGGACAACGCGCGACATACCCTGATCAATTCTCAATCTCCTTTTCCCTTCTCCCCCTTTTTTTTCTTTTACCTAAGTTTTGTTGATGATGATTGTCGTCCTGTCTGGACTGTCTTTGCACTGGGAGCCGCGGCGGCGCCGATGTTGGTCAGAGTATGGTAGATCGTCTCTCTCGGCAGCGGTCTACGGTGTTTCCTTCTTCCTGCAAGAGATTCCCTTTAATGGTACCCAGTGTTTCTCTCTTCCTACCCGGTTGAGAGCTCTCTTTCCTTCCCTGTACGACGCAGGCGCGCTCACGCCGCCCGGCTGTGTAAAAAACGATGCGGTGTCGCAGCTGCTTCTTTTTCCGTTTGTCCTCTTTTCCAGGTAACCTCCTTTTTCCGCACTACCTCCGAGTCTTTCTTCTCCTTGACGAGTTTTTTGCTGAGTGCTGCTTGACGTTGGCACGAGTTGCCCCACTTGCGGTCACTACCACGCTCCTCCTTCTCTCTTTCCCAAGGAGGATTGTCAGTTTCCCTTTTTCGTATTGATGATTGACTCTTCCTATTCTTTACGTCTAAAGTTTTTGTTGCTTTTGGCGAGCGCGACGCGCTGCTGCCGGATGAACGACGCGGAGGCCGGAGGATGCGGACCTTAAGTAAATTTTCAGGTTTTGATGATTGTGTGCCTCCGATGATGTACAACCACCGTTCCCTTCTCTTTCACCATGATGCCTTTTTTTTCCGGTGTTCGGATACACACGTGACCCGAGATTGGAACGAGCAGTAAGCCTACTTTCTGGCACTTCCTCCCTAAGATTCTACTTTTTGTTCTTTTTGGGGCTTTTTTTGGCTGGTTAACCTTCGGGTTAGCCAGGAGTACCAGAGGGAGGTTTAGTTCAATTGGGAGGAGCACTTCCTCCCCCCCCTTTTGAAGGGTTCTCCCCACTCGTGTTTTTCCCTCTATTTAGATTCTTACTTCTCGCATTAGGGCCTTAGTGTGCGTTACATGAATGGATGTCTTCACAGAGATTGGAATGCGAAACACTTCACTCATTTCAACCTTTTTGCTATCTCAAAAATTTGTCTGTTGACCCTGCTCTTTTTTTCGGGAGTGCCTGAAGGTATTTTATTTTTTTTCCAGTTAGATCATCTTCTTGGTATTCTTCTCTCCGTTGGTCTATAAGTAGTTTTCTTTTTTTCTCTTTGGGTTGAGGCGACAGCTGGGACGCGCGGGTCACTCTGGTTGAAGTAGACCAAATCTATTTGATGGATGTCCCTCTTATTTGGTCTTCCTACGTCGCTCCTTTTTGTCACCGTACCACCGACCTAATCCGCGCGGACCGAGTGCCTTCCGGCCTTTTATGTTTTTTAGGTATGACGTCATTCCTTCTGTTTCAAAGAATGCACGACGGGGCCGATCCCAGGCGTTCCTTTTCTTTCCAAGAGCGTCGGTTTTATTTTCCTAAGTTTCTTGATGGGCAGAGGTAGGCTCATGGTCTGGACCCTTACCAATCCTCCCTCTTCGAGAACTGCAATTTACTCAGAGCTTTTTCTCGTTTCGCCTTAAATTTTCCTGACTCTTAACCCTGGTTGTGTTTTTCTTTTTTTTTTATTCCTTTGTTCGTCCTCTTTTCCGAAGCCCTTCCCAGTTTTGAAGGACCGTTTGCTGGGGTTCACTGATACGCGTTAACGGGAGTCTTTTCCTATTATTTAGGGTCATACCTTATTTGCGAAGGTTGAATCCTCTCCGTCTGGAAAAGAGAGCGTGGTGAGGAGTTGCGGTGTAACCAGGACGGTTGCCCTCCTTTGGTGACTATTCTTGATTACTGATGCCCCTCTTTCTTTTAGAAGCATTTCCTCTTAGGTAAGTAATGTATCGGGCAGATTGACCAATTGGCCACCGATATTTTTTTCCTCTCTCGTTTGTGTTTGAGTCCTTGTTCAGAAAGAGTCCAATCGCCTCGTTCCACTTCGTCCTACTTCCATAAGGCATCTGCGCTTAGAAAGAAGCTGCTATTTAAGATCTAGCCGTGGTCAAAAAGTTGGTAAAAACACCCCATTTTTCTCACAACGCCCTTTTTCCCTCACCTACGACGACCCCGGGAGTTTAATTTCTAGAACGGACCCCCATTCTTCTGTCCTGAAGCGCCGTGGCCTCACTTGACTCCGTTGGTAACGCACTCGTTCTTTCCTTCAGCTGGTCAGGGCTTCTAACTGAGTTCCCTTACGACCCGTGTACCTTTTTTCTTACCTTAAAGCACTGGCATCGTGCCCTCCATACAGAAACTAACGCGAGGAGTACTGGATGAGACTACTACAGCTCAACCTTCCGGTTTTATTTTCATTACCTCTCCCCCAAGCGCTGCGCTTTCCTAGCATTTACGCCGCCAGAGAAAACTAGCGTGTCTCGCGTTGGCCTCTACCTCCTATTTTGAACTTCCCTCCCCGTAGTGTTCCCCTCTTCCAGTATTTTTTAAATTCTTTGACCACGCCCCGCAGACCCGGACTCTTACAAACCCTTCTTTGAAATATTGACTGTGACCCTTTTTCCATCCTTTTCCTGAGCCGTGTTCCGGTGGTTTGGTTTCCGTTGCGTCTCGGGTTTCGTATGTTGTCTGTCTGTCCGCCGGTGTTAAGTCGGATGAGTGTGTATAAAGGGATACTTTTGCTCCACAAGAAATCCCCTTTCCGGCCGGAGAGCACAGGAGCCCGCTAGTACAGCGTCCCCCCTCTAGGATGTAACCCCGGGCGTCCGCCCTACCTCCCGTCGATAAGCAAATTCTCAGACACCTCAGGTTTTCGCGCCCTGCGACCCCCCTGAATTAGTTCGTGATGTGTCTCCGTCGGGGCTAAGCTTCAGAGCAGAGCCATCAAGGAATATGGTGGTCCCACGGACGTCCGCCCATTTTCGAAGACTCCTTCCCTAGGTTGACCTCTTCCCTAAGGATGGGCAGACCCGGCAACTGGGGGGTATATGGTGCAGTTGGGAAGGGTGTGAAGCCCCAAAGTAAGGGGTTGGGAAGCCAGGGACCCTCCTTTAATCCCACCTCGCAAGATTGTGAGAGAATTGGGGTAGAGAGTCGAGCCTAGGGCGCCGTACACCCGGACACCTTTTGTATAGTACTTGACCCATTCCCAGGTTGCCCTGGGTAGGCGTGAGCAGGATTCGCCGGCTACCTGGCCGTAGGGAAGCGGTCCCGTATAGTTGGCCTGCCACGGCCGTCCACAGAAAGAGGGGCGCCGACATTCACACACCCCTTTGTGGGGGCAGACTCCCAGATATGAGCAGGAGGAGAAACGTGAGGCTGAGCCCACAGCACATTCGCCGGCGTTTCTTTCGGCTCTTTCTATTCTAACGGGGAGTCAAGATTAGTGGCCCTCCCAGGGTTGAATTACAATTGCTCTTTGGGATGATGGGGACTCAGGAGAAAGACGGATTTATGATCCTCTACTCCGATGGTGAGTAGGGGGGAGTGACTCGAGTGGGGGCGAGAGAGGGTAGAGGACGTAGCACGAGTAGGGGTCGACGCGCGAACCGCACTTGTGGGGGCGGAGGGATCGAGGGACCCAGTGCATCTTTGTCTTCCCTCCTTGCGATAGCAGATCGATGGATAGGGAGGAGATGGGTTGAGAGGGAGGGAGTGGCGTGCTAGTAGATTATCCCGTAGGAGAGCGGGAAATAACGACCCGGAAGAAGCTAGGTAGTTGGGTGTGTCTGATGCATCGGCTCCATTTATCGTCTTGTTAACTATCGGGAAGACGTCCGAAAGGGGGAATTGGCGATAGGCGTGCTTTGAGATGGTTTTAACGTGAATGGAAGCTGGTTGGGAGTACATGCGAGTTTTTGGCTCGTAGAGTCCACCGGAGAACCCTAAACTTTCAAGCCCTTACCCAAGGCCAACCCCATCCCTCCCCTCTCACCTCCCCCCAACCCCTCCCCCCTCCCCCCCCCACCTACCCCTCCACCCCCGCCCCCCCCCCCCCCCCGTAGACCCCCTCCTTCCCCCCCCCACCCCCAGACCGTACTTTCACACCCCCCCCCCCCCCCCCCCCCCCCATTTTCTCCCCCCCCCCCCCCCCCCCCCCCCTCCCCCCCCCCCCCCCCCCCCCCCCCCCCCCCCCCTCCCCCCCCCCCCCCACCCCTCCCACCCCCCCCGCCTACCCCCCCCCACCCCCCCTCCCCCCCCCCTCCACTCCACCCCACCCATCCCCCCCACCCCCCACCCTCCCCCCCCCCACCCCTCCCACAGCTCCACACCCCCCTAACGTACCACGATATGTCAATCAGCCAGCCCGCCATGCTCGCCCAGCCCGAGAACTAGCCCCACCTCTAAAATTTGTGTGGCCTCCTACTCCCACTTTACACCGTGGAACACTGCCAGCCCAAGGTGCGAACTACCGCACCCCTGATACGGTCCTCTCAGTTTTCCCACCACCCAAACCCCCAACCATCCCCCCAGCCCCACAATCCCGGCGCCTAGACCTATAGCGCGAAACCCGGGCGTTCTTCCCCCCCGGATCCTTCATTTTCCTCCAATCCCGTGGTCTCCCCTTCGGGCTGTAATTAATTGATCCGTACCGGGGTTCTCCCCCCCCTTGCTATATTCCTAACTCCTGGGGATACTTCCCCTTCCTTTCCCAACTACCTTCCCACAAAACTCCCCCGCCAGCTCCCAGAAGGAACGGCACGTCGCTGCCCCCTTTTGAGTACTTCTCGTTTCCTTTCCTTTCGTTTTTAAGCTCTGTTTCTTACCCACCGATACCCCTCCGGCAGGAATCCGGCGATAGACATCGCCCATTGGAAGAAGCACCAGGCCCTTTGTCCTTTTCTTCTTCTTCCCTTCTTCCCATAACCTTGAAGGGACCTTCTTTCTCTCACGCCTAAAGTCCTCCCACTTTACGTTCGCAGGAATTAAATGAGCCGAGCTCATTTCCGCGCCTGACCGCCGCCTTTTCCTTTTCATCCCGTAAGCTGCCCTTCTCTTTTGATCGCACGCATGCGTTAAGTGCATTCCGCTCAAGGTGATAGTCCGCTTTGCCTTCCTATTAGTTGAGCAAGGTTGAAGGAGAAGAGCAACTTTTCCTTTAACCTTTTTCCCCTTGCATCCCAGGCTCACGCCTCCTGTGTTTACCCCCGCCGGAGGCCGGCGATGATCCGAGCCGAATGGAGGTGAGGACGCATGCAGAGCTCACCTTCTCTCTTACGCTCACCCTTGTTTTCCTCCTTTCCCCTTTGTTTCTCCCTCAAAATCTAGTTTCTTTCGCCTTCTCGGAAGGGACAACCGTATCGCCCTGCCGGAGACTTAATCTGTGTCCGGAAACCATCGCAACCGCGCTCCGGCGCCCTCAGTTTCCATGACTTTTCTCACCGATTCCTTCATAGCTCTCTTCCTCCACTTGTTTTTCTATCGTCTTCGAGACAAGAGATGGATCCATGACTGACAGGGGCCTCGGCTAGGTGCTGTGCCTCTGCGGCGTGTCCGAGTCGGGGACCCGTCTTCTATTTACTTTTGAAGTTCCCTTTTTCAAGTTTCCTGAGAAGCTTCTTTTTCTCTTTTATTTTCCGGCCCTTTTTGTCGCTTTTCTAGTCTGGGTGGTCTTGATGCGACGCGAAGCCCAAACACTAAAGTTGATTTCTCACGGATCATCCTTGATTTTTCCACCTCCTGGTTCTTTTCCTTTCGCCTTTTCACTCGGCAGGGCAATTCTTTTCTCTTCTCGTCAAAACTCAAGGTTCCCCATCCGCAGGCTATACGGGACGAGCGGGGTGTGTGCTGGCGCAGTACCTCCGGTCTCTTTCCACGTCCCCCCCTTCTTTCTGATCCAAACTTTCCTTCTCGGGTTGAATCCCATTTCTGTCTTCGCAGTTCCTTTTGCCATGAGGAAGGAACTCCGTTGTGGCTGAGGATTTTCCTTTCGCCGGGCCTCATTTCTTGCTGATTTTGATTCATCCCTTTCTGCTCATTAGAGATGCTTAAAACTTTCCGTTTACTGTCTCCTTGGCGCGATGTACACTACGATCCGAAGCAACCTTTGTTCTTGTTTAATTCCGTTGTTCTTACCCCCCGGTCCCCTTTTTCCACGCCGCTTCCCGCTTCGTACGCATACGTCGCGGATAGTCAGTCTCGAGCGTTGCGGGGGGGTGGAGTGTGGTTCGTTCTTTGCCCCTCCCCTTTTTATTTATCCTATTTGCGGATGTAATCTGGGGTGAGCCGGGTACGGACAATTAAACCCCCGTCCCCGACTTTTGCCTCAAACGATTTTTCTAAATGAGATCCTTTATCTCTAAAAGGAGCCGATATTGCGAGTAGGCCGGTGGTGTGCGTGTGGATCGGGATCGGGGTTCGAATGCACGTCAAACTTAACTTCCTTGAGGTTTAGAGTAGCGTTCCTTTTTTTCTCCTTTTGCACCCTGCTCAGTTTGAGTCGTGGATCTGGCACGGAGTCGCGCATTAACCTAACTAATCTTCTTTGGGAGCCTTTCCTCTCGAGGGTGTTGTTTCTCTCTTTGGCTGTTTTCTTTCCTCCCGATGGGTCTCGGGCAAATCGAGTGATTGTGCGTAGCCACCCCTTCCTCTACCTCATGTGTTTGAAGTTCTATTTCTGTTCAGAACCCTCCTCCGACTTCCAGACGTTTCTTTAAACCGGATTTGACCTGGTCGACGGGGCATTTAACTTCCTCTTGCTAACGAGAGTTTGTCCCCTTTTCTTGAGTTTTCTGTCCAGCGGGGGGGGTCTTAGTCCAGCGGGCCTAGAGTTCATTGCCCCTGCTTCTTTCTTGTCGAGATTGTCTGTTTCCTTTTTCCCAGGATAGTCTCCCCGGGACAGTTAGCTGAGGCTTCTGCCGCAATTTTTCAACTGCCTAGTTGGGTAGTCGTTCCTCCACTATTCCAATTCTCTTGCGGCTTCCCTCTTGAAGAGCTCCTCCAGGGAGGACGGCGTTGCTGTTTGTCGCTGAATTACCCTTAGGCAAAGTGAAGACTTCCTCCTTGCCCTATTTTTCTTCCCGCGGTAGACTTGACAGTGCGACAGGCACGCCGGGTGGGGTGCGGTGGAACAGAGGTCTAAAGATACACTGGTGCACTCTTCACTGAGATTCTTATCCTAGTTACTGGGCCTCTCGCGGCGGTGGAGGCGGAGTTGGAACGGCGAAGATTGACGATTCTTCGCCTTCCCCTACCTCTCTTTCATAAGAGACTTTGTTTTTAGAGAGCCAGTTCGGCAATGAAGACACCCCAGTCAGAGCTTAACCAATGCCTCTCTTCTCTTTACCCCCAAGTATTTTTTTCGATAGCCTATCATCGGCACCATTACTGGTGCAAATAATGTTTCCCCCTCCCCCTCACCCTTCCTCGAAGTTAGTGCCTCGCGAATTGGGCACGGTCTTTCACACGCCTTCGGCCATCGTCAAGTACGGTTCATAATTTTTCCGCTTCTCCCCCGAAAAGTTGAAGGTTCCCTTCTGTTTTACTGGGCTGTGTGCGTACACGTTCCGCACACGTGTTCTCCTGCAAGCAGCGACTCAACACCTCGTTGCCTCTCCTTTATTCCTGCCTTCCTCTCTTTTCCGGTCTACTTTAAGACGAGGTTGGATTGACGTCCCTTCACAATTGCTCCTTCTGCCTAATTCTTGGGCACTCAGAGCCGCCTCGGCGTACGAAACCGCCCGCGAAGAACCAGTCAGACGTTCTCGGTCCCCCCCCCAGTCGTAACGGTAACCCATGCCATTGCCTTGTGCAACGACGATACTGCACTGATTACCAACCATTCTTAGGAGAAACGGGCCGACGTGGTCAAGAGTCTTTCATTTGCGTGTTTTCTTCACATTCTCCATCGCCGACACATCCATGTGCGATGTGTTCGAAAGAACGAGGTTAACGTCTCTCTTCTTCCCAGGTCTTTCCCCCCTTCCACATCGTAGCCCCCTCAACCGCTTTTCCCCGGAGCGTCCGCAGACGTGTCGACTCAGGCTGCTGCTTTCTGAGTGATCCTCTTCATTCATGAAGGCGAACCTCCTGCCCGCCCGGGTGCCACGCTTCCACGGCGCCAGCTCAGCGCATCAGTCCTCTCGTGCCCTTTGATTAAGAAATCATCCCCAAGCCCCCCCCCCACATTGCCACCCTAGAAACCCCGCCCCACCCACGGCGACCTCGAAATATAGTCGTCGACTGGCGTACATAAACTGCTCGCTTTTCGACAATTATCAGTTTGTTTAGAACCCAGTGTTTTTCATTAATTTGAGTCCTTAACCTGTTTCCACTAAAAGGGGCAATCTGCCGATTTCCAAGACAGGAATTGAAACTAACTCCCCCAAAACTCCCCCGCCAGCGCCCTCAGGAACGGCCTCGCGATGTTACGTAATTCTTTCGTTAATCTTTGCCAATTGGTTGATCTCCCTCCGTGAAATACCACGCCTCTCCTTTTTCCTTCGGAGAGTGCAATCGTCGGAAACAATGGCAGAAGACGTCCGGGACGCATTGAAATATCGCCTTCTCTTTTCTTTTGTCCCCCTCCCTTTCCCGATTTATTTTATCGGCTAACGCTCCCGGACAATTTTTGATCGCACTAATAATGATGAGCTCGTCAAACAGAAGCAGCGCCCTCACGAAGACAGCCGTGCACTCTCTCCAGGTAGCTATATTTTTTTTCTCCAGTCCAAGGTTATCTTTCCCATAGTGTCGTCTTCAGGCCGCGACTACAAAGATGGGCCTGATACTTTTCTGTTCGATTACTTTCCCCCTTTCCTTCCTCAGATCCCTCACGTAGAAGAACAGCTGAAGACACACGGGTTGTAACAAGGGCCGAGTTTCCCCTATGATCCTTTTCCGACCTACCTTGGAGGTGTCTTTAGGGGTCCTATTCAATCTCTCGTAATCATACACCCCTTGTGGTTTCTTCCCGACACAAACAGATCGTGACGGTCTATAGCAGGAACAACTGCAACTGTGACTCAAGACGATCGTTGTCACCGAACCTCTACGAAGGGGGTGACCCCCCCCCAAAGGTTCAGATCTTCCAGACCGCTCCGGCGTATAAGGGCTATAAGGATGCCGCTTACACTATA
>Ga0179593_1501970_pt1 | contig 24655 bp, 22 predicted proteins | sample CZODoug2_1_08_16_FD_185931 | JGI IMG/M metagenome (GOLD analysis project Ga0179593, IMG submission 185931) | Vadose zone soil fungal communities from Angelo Coast Range Reserve, California, USA - CZODoug2_1_08_16fungal (PacBio error correction) | ecosystem: Environmental > Terrestrial > Soil >... | reverse complement strand
GGGAAGATCCCTAGGGACCTGAAAGAGCCCCCCCCGACCGTCGTTTCCCCCAACCAGGGGAAGTCATCCCGAACTAACCCACGACGAAGGTTACGCCCCCGCGTGTTGATTCCGGTTGTCAAGGCAAGCCCAGCTCAGGCCTATCCCCCACATAAGAGGGTTCACCCGCCGTTTTCCAGTAGAGGACTGCTTTACTAAATCACATGAACCAATGTACAGTTCGGAATTTCCATAGGACGGGCTTGTCCCCGAGATATTCTCCCCTCGAGGATATTCAAACCGTAGCACTTTGACTCGAAGGGGTCAAAACGTCCAACCGGCTCCTTTTCTTTCTCTGATGCGAGCGCGGTCGCGAGCTCCGTCCCAGATAATAGGAAATTCCCGACTGCCTCCACATCATTTTTCCCTCTCTCCGGTCACCTCCCAAGTTCAGGTATTCTGCCTCCAAGCAGAGAGGAAGGTCGGAGAGAAAGTGAAGTGCGGGTCGGGACTGGTTGAGTTGCCGCCAGCGCAGGGGCAGATGAATTCCTCGACGGACGAAGAGCCTCAAGCAAAGAGCTGTGGTGGTTGCTCCGTTTAAAGATGCTGTATAGGACCTCCTCCCTCTCCCCCCTGATCATTGGCCACAGTGACCTCTCAGTCAAGCACCCGCCCTCTCAAAGACTTCTTTTTAGGCCCCTACTCACTACTAGGTGTAATTCATCTGCTGGGTACCACCCTTCTCGCTCTCCCCCTTCCTATAGAAAGAGTATGTTGCGCAACCCCCCCTGCGACCTGCACGTTGAAAATGCCCCAACGTGCCCAGCTACCGCCCCAGCATCCACTGGTCTGCAGCCTGGCCTCGCTGGTGGATTTTTTTCGCTCTCATTGGGCCTTTGAGTCATCGTTCTCGAGGATTACCTCTAATCACTCGGACCCGCTAAGGGCATGCTCGAAAAGATGTACAGCCCCGATCCGCGCAGTTCCTTTAGGTCTTTCAGAAGAGCTCACCACGACCACCTCCCTGTCAGGCAGCCCCAAAAGATTAGAAGCCCCCCCTTCGGTCCTAGGACGCCACCCTTTCCTTTGATCTTAGCCTGTTTCGAGCCCGGTCAACCCCCCTCAGGGGTCGAGTTACAATCCTCTGACAGCTTTCCCAACTTCTTTCTGCTCCCAAATAGAACCGACCGGTCCTACAGAGGGGAAATAGTGTAGCCACCCCCCGTCCCCGAGTGTCTCTACCTGCCCACTGAACACCCGTCCGCCTCACCACTGGTCCCCGGAAAAACGTTGACCTGTTTTCCTGTCATCGTCGATTCCGTTTGAGATAGTCAGAGCAAACCAGGAAAGAGGATTTCCCCTCGGGGAAGCGGAAGAAAGAAAGATGGGCAGACACAACCGTTCTCCCACCCCCGAATGTTCGTAGCGACATCCAGGTGGAGACCGCCAGGATCAAAGGACCTGGCTCATACCCCAGTAGGTCGTCGGACAGCGTATGTCCTTCACACCCCGCTGTTTTCCTTCTGTCATTGAAGTGTCGAGTCTGGAGCGCCAGCCCTTTCTTACTCCGGTCCTCTCTTGAGAGTCTCCCCCAACTCCGCGAGGGACCAAGGAACTCAGAGTAGGGTGTTTACCCCGTTTAGCGACCGACAATGGAAAGAAGGAGTCGCCCCCCGGGATCCAGGAGAACGTGAGGACACTACAACCGTGCCGACCGCGAAGACTGACAGATCGCCAGTCGACGAGGACACTAAATACGCCCATGTATCTCTCAACAACTCTTACCTTTACACTAATAATACCCCAATGCATGCTGAGTGAATTAAACACCAGGACACTCTGCCATGTGAGTTTGCCCTTCTCTCCATGTAAACTCCTTTTTCTCATCCTTCTTACCTTGTCTCTACTCAAGATTTCTTGTGGGGTTGAACTTTATGCGCCTCCCAAGCCCTCGTAACCCCGACTATACCTTTCCTTCTGGGTAAGTATCCAACTCTTTTAGCTTTCTCAGGGGATCACTTCCTCCGGCCTCTTCGGTCCTCTCCCTCATGTCACCACAGTCTATTCTCTTGTCAATGGTTTGAGAGTTCTCTGCTTTATCTTTCTCCGGCTTTGTGGATATTAGCCTCCCCGGGCCGAAGCCCTTCCTTGACGTGCCATGTCTGCCCTAAAAAATTTTTCGGTCTATTTGCCCCAAGGACAGTCCATTCTTTCCGTTGAGAAATCAGGGCAGCCCCCCCTGGTGAAGGCCCGCGTAGCTCCTATTAGTCAAGTGGTCCGCCCCTATAAGATCAGCCTGTTAGTCTTTATGAATTGTTGAGCGTTTCACACTTTCCCTCAGTAAAACCTCCAAGGACCCCCCAATTTTGAATAATAAGCTTAGGTCCATTTGATTGGTACCCTTTCCCATTTCGAGGACTATGTCGAAAGAACATAACATTGTCCTTTACTTTTCAGCAAGACTTACATTAACCTGTCTGGCTTTCTTTCCCCGGGATGTTTCCTGGCCAAACCCCCAGACATCTTCTTTCGTTAAGTAAGAAAAAAGGATCTCATCTCCTTCCTCCTATATCAACGTGTCACTCTCTGCGAAATCGGAGTTTACCGGAAGCTTCTTATCGCAATGAAGGCAATGAACCACTTCCGATCGAGCTTACTATGAAGTCTCGCTTAACTGAGAACCAATACAATTCCTACCCACCCAGCGTCTCTAAACTGCCCCCTGTGTTCCCAACCACTCCCTTCCTCGTGCACTGCAACCTCTCATCATATCAAAGGCCCCAGGGAAACTCTTTCTCCTTAATCCCCCCCCTCCTTCCATTTTCTTTTTTTGTATGGAAGATGAAGAGTTTTATTTGACACCCTGCCTCCGAAAAACCAAATGTCACTTCTCTTCTTAGGGAAGGCTATCTTTCTCTAGATTATGAGCGTCCGCGACTGAGGATCCAGGAGAAATCACGGCACTTCTCTGACTTTGGTACTTTGCTTCCCTCCCCACCCGGGAGAGATTAGTCAAACCCCCACCCTTCTAGAACGTAGGTCCCATAAATAGAACGACATTGCCGATGCCTCCTCCCGTCCGACCCCTTTACGCAGAGCATCCCCCCAACGAGTATCCTCCTTTCAGAAAACTTGGTATGGAACTCCCTTCAACCCCCCGCTGATGGCTTTCCGATGTCACTCCTTTTCCGTACTCAAAGGAGGCTCTCTAATCTCACTCCACGTCCCTTAGAAGTAGCGACTTCCTCCCCCCAGCACGATTCTCTTTCTTCTCGATGGAACCCCCCCCTTCCTTTCTTTTTCAACATCTTTTTGTTGCTATAGATTGCTTCCTGCCTAAGCTACAGTCGCTCTCTTCCCCATTAGCTCCTCGGATTATCATCAGTCTCCCTACCCTCCTTTCTGCCCAGGAGTTAAGCCGGACAATATGGATTAAGAGTCTACCCCCCCTAGACCTTCCCCTCTTACATGTATGAGTTTTTCCAAAGTAGTATCGTCCCGTTAAATGGTTCCCGAGCCGGATTATCTAAATTCTTTCCCTTTCGTTATGACAGACTGCATGCTGATTGACGAAGCTCTACAGTCTTTTGTTCAGGCCCCTTTCCGGTCCCCAGGCGTCTCGTTCTCCGCCGAGCGAAAGGAGGTCGACACCGCCGATCCACAGAGCGCTATTGCGCAACTCCCCCTACCCCGCAGGTCTGAGGTCCCCTCTTCGAGGAGAATTTTCCAGCTCGCAGCCAAAATTTTAGACGATGGTCCCCTGCCGTTTTTAACGCCCCGGACGTCTTTTTAAGTCGCTTATCTGCCTTTTTTCCTGTCACTGTGGACCTTGGCGTGTGCCAGCCCTGCGAGCTTAAGGCTTGTCTACATCCGGGCGTTCTGTGACTCCCGATTCTTCTTTTTCTCCGCCTCTGACCCTTCGAGGTAGGGTGCGCACTTGCCTTCCTGTCCCACCAAGCAGCCCAGGTATTTGTCTCGCTCTTCAACAGGTTTCCCTTCCTTTCCTCGGCGTTCTTTTCTTCTCCGGGGTGCCTTAGTACGAGTCAGTCTCTTTTCTACGACCTTTGGCAGAATCGCTCTCGCTCTAATCCCCCCTCCCCGGAAGTTCCCTTTTTAACGGCGCCCCCCCTATCCCCTGGCGGGAACCTTTGTCCAATCCCGCCCTGCCTATCAATTTTTCCCTTTCACTGGATAGATATTTGTTACCGTTCCTTTTCTCACATCCCCAGCAACGGCAGGCACCTTTTCTCCGTACATTTTCAGCCCTCTAACCCTTTCGGATGTTAATCCCATCACGTCCCCCACTGATTCCCCCCCCCCTCTGGCGGTTCAAGGCCTCTTTCCTTGATTGGTAATCGTCTCCCTGACATCATGGTGTATTTCCTCTCCCATTAATAGTGTTCCTGCTGCAGTCCTGGCTTTTTCTTTGGTCGACTTCGTTCTGAGATCCCTCCTCGACTGAATATCTGATCCCTCGGCGAGATGTTTTTCCACACGCTGCCAGCCTCCTCCAAGCCTCTCCCGCCTCTGGTGTCCAATGTCATTTGTCTGGCCTTGCAAGCTCACAGACAAGACACCCTTGGTTGGACCTGCAGTCTCGCCCCTTGAGAGAGGCTTCTGCCGCCCCCGAGTCAATAAGATCTTTGCACCAGGACAAATCCTCCACACTTTCGACGATCTCGACCCCCAACCTTGTAATTCCCCCAAGTTTCCGAGGTATTTCTAAAGGAAACGTTCTTGAAACTGTCAGGAGTGAGTGTTCCTCCTGTATAGTCCCCCCCACCGACATTCCTTTTACTGTCTAGATACCCGTTGTACTTTATGGAGTATCGTCACGTCCTTTTCTTGCCGAAATTCTTCGCTGGTCTCCAAGAAAACGACGAATCTTCTTCTGAACGCCCATTCCTCTGAACTCTTCATATACCGGTAAGTTCATTACCGCTACTTCAAGATTACTTTTGACTTCCCTCTCTTTGTTCGGACGACTTTCCTACCCGTAAAGTCCCCACCCTCCATTCCCTCATAGAGCGTCCGGCCGCTTCTACGTGGTCCTGAAGCCGCGGCTACCCTAAGATGTCCCCGCCTTCTGGCTCCTTTCCCCCCTAGATCCTAAAAGGCGCGAGGATTATACTTGGCTCGGTCTGATCGCCCTCTCTCGTTCCCTTCTGCTCGCCCTTTGCTTTCTAAAAAGAACGTTGCGATTTTTGCGATAGAGCACCTAAAAATCTCCTCACCTAGACACGCCGGACCCCGCCCCCCAAGTGCCCGCTTTTGTCCTACCAAAGGTGGAGGATAGTCCCCTCATCGTGATCTATAACGGCGTTCATCTCTCGGTAGTGCCCTCCTTCTACCCAAGGAAAGGGGGGTGTTTTTTTAAGCTGATTGCCCCTTTGGTTACCGCCGCTATATGAGTTGCACTTAAAAAGGTTCTTTCCCCCCCAGATAGAAACTAAGTGGCCTCGTAACTGGTATTCCTGGTGTAAGCTCGGTTGCCGAATGACCCCGGTGTCCGCCTCTTGTGAGCTTCTTCTCCATGCCTAATCTAACCCAATGTTTCCTCCTCGGTCTGAATCGCGGTTTCTCTCTCTTAAAGTCTTTCTGAGTATTCTAGTACAAGTTCTCCATAACGTACTCTCCCAGTGCCGAACCCAAGGAAATTAAGAAGAAAAAAAGCATACATGTCCCTGCAAGGCCCCCGCTCCGCTCGGGGGAGATTCCGGGTACCGTAGAACGGGGACCTCGCTAGGTTCAGGGAGCTGTGGTTCGAGCTCCCAATTCCGAATGTCCTCCATGGAGCACGCCGGGGCGGCCGCGACCTCGTTGACCATCAGTGACAGTCTAGCTGACCCCACTTTCTTCGGCAAGCTTCCCACCCGCACGTGCTTTAGGCAGTGGTTTCGGTTATCGGGCCTTTCTATGCTGCCAAATGGTTTCTCATGCTCACGTCTTCATCGCGTCCGTTTTTCTTCCTTCCGAGGCCGATAGGTACTGGCAAAATGATAGTCGCGTTTCGGCTTGCAAGGCCTTCATCCGCTGTTTCCGTCCTTCTCCCAGGAAAATAGTCTCTAAAGGTCTCACTCCTTCTTCCAATATCGGCTTTTTCGTCGTCCACCTTTCATTGCCTGACTTCCCTCCGGGAAATGCTGTCCTCCGCCGGGTGCTTAGAGTAGTAAGATAGCCGGGCGGCTTTCCCCTTCCTGTCCCTCCTCCCCCTCTGCCCTCTCTCGTGTAGTTGACTGGTTTTCACGCCTACTGTTGTCCCTCCCTACGTTCTTTACTTATCCTTTCATGCGATGCCTTGCCGTAAGAGTCCTCCTTCGATACTGATACGTCCTTCTCCGGGAACTCATTTAAACTCCCCGCCTTTCTTTGCTTTCTCTCCCTCCATAGGCTACCCCTCCCTGGCCGCCTTCTTTGCTGGGAGTTAACCTCGACTCTACTTTCAGTACCCATCCCTTAGTGCGGGCCAGACCCCCCTTCCCACCCAAGGTCCCGTTCTAGTGCTCTACTTCATCCAAATTAGGAGTACTCCCATGGCGGTATGAATCCGTCTAGTCCCGAACAGTGTCTTCTTCTCCCCATAGATTCGCCCGGAAAATTTGAAGGGCTCCCATGTGTTTTCAAGCGCCTTTTCCCCCCCCCCGACCAGTTAGTGTTCGAGTGAGTCAGGTTCGAGAACCACGAAAGAAGAGACTCTCTATGTTCAGCCCCCTCGCGTTGTCTCTTTTTTGTCTTAACAGCTCCACTCCCCCATGTTTCCCCCTCTGTGATCCCTTGGCCCCCCTTGAAAGGGATTTTCCCCTTCGTTCACGAGTCGACAGGCTAGCCTTCAGCCGCCTGCTCCTTCCGGTCCGCATCTTCTGAGAGGGCACCCCTTCCGAGCGCCCCCCTTTCGAATTTGTTCACAAACACTCTTCCCCATCCCGTCAGGCCTGGTCCCCACTTTCCCCGAGCACTACATTCTTTCGATTGCGGACTGATTTGCAATCCAGGCCTGTACTTCAACCGTAAAGCACCGCCCGGCTCAGAATGTTGAGCCTGATCGCGTTCAAGCTTATTTCTTTGCCGATTACACTAACGCCAGACATAGCCGCGATCGAGCCAGGGACGACTCATCTGAGACAGTGAGGCAGACCACATTCCCTTTTTGATGCAGCTCCCTTTTTTGATTGGTCCACGAATCCCCTCTCAGGGGTGGTGGCGCAGTGGTGTTCTTGAAGTTTTTCCGAGAACCACGTACGCCGGAGAATGACTACCTATTGTTGCAGCACAGCTAAATCGAACTTCAGTCACCATTTTAAGTCACCAACCAGACCACTTTGGTTGTCCCAAACCATGGAGCCCACGAAAGTCTCGGTTTTCAAAGGTAAGAGATCCCCATTCTGTCTTCTGGAAGACAAGCGAGTACCCCCACAGAGCCAAATTGAACCCATCCCTCAAGAGCGAGGACCCCCCTTTTTCGAAGTTCTCTTAAAACCAAGGTCCCGCACCCTCTTGCTATTACCCCATCTTCTTCGACTAGCACATCTTAGAGCCCTCCAATGCCTATTCCTTCCTGAATTGACTTCTTGGGGTCCCCTTCATCTCCTCAGTCATCCTAGGCCTATGTGCTGCTAGAGGTCCTGTTCGAGTCCCCCCCGATTTCCCACAGATGCGAGACGTGATCGGAACCGCTTTCCTTTCCGTCAAATAGATCGACGAACGAAAGAGTTCAGTTCCAATTTTCCCCGGGTAGGGCAGACCCCTTTCTACCCTTTATCCCCAACCTAGTCACTACCACGGTCCCGATTCACCTGGTCTATCACCGAAGGACGAAGTAGTCCCGTCTGTCTTGCCAGATTAGATAGGTAGGAGTGGAACAAGACGTATCCTCCGTACCTCCTTCCCTTCGTGGAAAGATTGCGCCCCGCGATCTTTTACCCCCTTCCCCGCCGGTCTTCTTTTCAGCTTTTCCCTCGGAGCACGATCAGTCTTCACCCAGGTGGCACCACCACGTGACCCCTCTCCTCCAACTTGGTTGATTACCCACTCCGGGCTTGGCGGGCCTCGGCATTGTTTCCCCCAAGGTCGTACGGCCACCCCCCTTTGACTCCCCTTTAGTCTTTTGAAATTCTCTTCAAGCACAGATCTCCTTTTTCTTTCCCCCAGGTGAGTAGAAATTCGAAGACTCACCTTTGTAGTCGTTTCTACGTTCAGAACGATGTCTTCCCATTAAGAGTACCATCTTCTCAATTGCCGCCCAGGAGTTTTCTTTTAAGGAGATTGGGCTTTCCCTCTACGCATTGTTTAAAAGTCTTCCCTCCGGTAAGACAAGGGGACTTCCCAGACCAGATGGCCCCACTTCCTTTTAAGTCGTGCTCTTTTTCTCCCAGACCGGAATGCCCCCTGACTCGAGTCTTACCTGGTCCCGCCCCTCCCTTCCCAGAAGCGAGGCTTTCAGACCCACACTTAGTGGCTTCTTTCTCTGCGGTACTTCCCCCGTCAATTGCCCCCCTTCTACGACTACAGTAGACCCCTTTTTTGAGACTACATCACGACGCATTCTTACGAAGTCTCCCCCCCCCTCCCACATGACCCCTCCTTTAATCCCCTCTCCACCAACCTCCGCAATTTCCCCAACATGCCGGCTTCCCCCCTCCATTCCGGTTATTTGGTACTAAGTTTATTTAACGCTTGGGATCTTTCTTATTCCCTTCTGATGCTTGTCCGCCTTGGCCTAATGCCTAATTCCTTCGCTATTCTTTGCACGCTGGATCCACCAAAGCGCCCACTCGCTCTTTCCCCTTGACTCAAACGAATTCCCGGTTTCCGGGGTTCAATGGACGGTTTTTGCTTATCCTGCCCTTCCTTCATGTTTAACCAACACCGATAGTGATCCGCTTGGGACCGAATGGCTCAGCCTTTTAGCTTTTCTTTGTGTGTTGGACCCTATCTTAAGCTTCTCTGGAATTCTTTTCTATTAACCGTCTGCCTTCTTCCTTCTTTCTCCCTCCCCCCCACCAAGCATTTTTTGCTGCCTACCCCCACCTTTATGGATTTTTTTCAGTTCCTTCCATTTTTCTCAGGCCTATAACTTTCCCCTCTGGACGCTCTCCTAGGAGACTGGTTTCTAGTTGATGTCAGCAAGCGCCTTAGTCGCCTTTCTCCTTTAATTCGTCGAATGATTCCTGGCCTTCCGTGTTTTTCAGCTTGCCCCGCAGCCTCACAGGACCCGCTCCCATTATTACTGAGATGATTTGCCCTTTCTGGATCTTCGTGGCGCCCAGTGTCAAGTTTTCTTTTGAGGAGCACGGTTCTTGTCTCGCAGTCTTCTAATCAGCGTTGCCGTAGTACACCTCGCCTTGGGCTTCCGCCCGTTTTCTTTTGCGCGGCTCTTTCTTGCCACACGTCGCGACCGCTGTCGTTACGTACGGCACCACAGTTTCTTCTTTCAGAACTTACTCTGTTTGTTTCGAGAATGCACCGTTGTTTTTAGAGACTGGAGTGCAACTCCCCCTTTCCCCTGGAGCCTCGGACCCCGGAATTACCCTTTTAGGAATCCTTCCGGGTAATTTTTCGCTCCGTGAATTAGTCCCCCCCTTCAATTTTCCCCAAGGGGTACACCCTGTTGGTTTCCCCCCAAAAAGACAATTTCAGCAACGAAAGGTCCCCGCTCTTCCTCTCCCCCCCCCTTCCCCCCCCCCAAATTCCCTTTCTTTTAGGAGGGCTGCCCCCTTCCCACGGGTTTCGTTTTGAACTTCTCTTTGCCCACTGAACTTTACTTACTTCCTCTTCCAGTCAATGTATTGCACCCGTCCCGGTTTGTGCCGTCTTCTTTAACGATGATGCGCGGAATTTTGCGATGACCCCCCCTTTCACGGGGCGGTTTCGGACCTCCCCCCCCTGCCCACGGTTCCCCTCTTCGGCCCCCAAATCCCCACTCCCTTTTCTAGTTATTGAAAGCACCTGGATCCTTCCCTGTCCCAAATAAGAGCCCCTTCACCCCCCTGCTTCAGCCGCCTAACTCTCCCCCAGCCCCCCGCTCCATCTTTACGCCCCTAGGGATTTGACCTGAGCCCCCATGTTCTCGGGGTGCTCTGGCTCGAACCCCTTTTTTCCTGACCGAGATGGAGTCCTCTCCCACTTTCTAAGCTCCCCGATTCACCGGCCGCACGAGCTCATCCAAATCTTTTTCAGAAGTATTTATTTCCGCCCTATTGAGCGCCTTATTTCTTTGTAGTGATGTTTGTTAACCCACATCTCTTTTACTCATCTTTCCTTTTTGGTTTCGAGTCTTTTGCCCCCCCCCTTCGCCTTTCTTTTACCTCTCTTCCTGTCCCTTTTTTTTTGAATTCGCTCTGATTTTCAACACCCCTTTTCTTAGCCTCTTCCGCGTTTTTTTTGGACTTCGTTCAGCCGTTTTCCATCGAGGCTTCTCTGAGAACCTTTTTCCCTCCCCAGATCCCACATGTATTTTTTGAGTTTTTTTCTCCGGATTCCGGCTCTTTTCGCGGATTTTCTCGTTCAGGGGAGATGGAGTTCGGTTCCTCTTGGTGGCCCCATGTGTTAGCCGTATAGTTCGCCTTCATTTTTCCTAAAGCAGTCTTCTTTCCTTTCTTCCGTTTTCTTTGCTTCGCTAGCTCAGTCCACATTTGGCGAGGGCTTTCTCCGACCCGAGGGCCGGTTTGTTACCTGGATCTCTGATACCCCAGGCAGTCTAGTTTTCTTTAACCCTCCCATCGGTCCTCCTTACCTTTTCTAGAGTCTTAAAAGTTCTTCCTTCCTCCTTTGTCCCCTTATGTCCGTTTACCACGCCTTTAGTTCCTTGCTTCTCAGCTCACTCTCCCCCCTCACCCCTGTCGTGTCAGAAGGTGTTGTGCTTCCACCCCCCCATTGTGCCCGGGCAGGCTTCGGGATCTTTTGCCCCACAGAATGCGCCCTTTCTTTGGCCAGGCGTGTTTCTTCTTTTGTCCTTTCCTTACGATAATAGCCCCCACCCGTTTTTGCGTTATCCTTTCCCTTTCTCTGTGAGCATAGCTTTCCTTCTCTCTTCTAACGGTTCCCCTGTCCCGAGACCATGGTCCGCGCAGTTCCTTTCCCCCGTTTCTTTCTCTGCAGACCTTCCGCCTTTCGTTTTTGCCTAAGTAACGAGCCAGTTTCCCTCCCTACCGTGTTGCCCGAACTCAGCAACGTCTTTACACTCCCCGGTCTCCCCCTGTGTACCCTTCCTGTCTTTTATGCCGCTTAACTCGCCTCCTCCCCCCCCTTTTAGTGGGATGTCCCCAATCATCTCCCTTCCTGCGATGTAAGGTTTGTTTATCCGTTTAGTGCTCCCCGCCCATCAAGCGAGGAATGTAAACACCCTGTGCCCCTTTTCTCGACTTATAGTTCTCGACTACTTCCTGCTCTTTACTACCCCCGCCCGTCCGTTACTTTCTATGACCAGTTTAGGATCCCAGGTTTGATTTTCCCGGCTTCTTTTACGGATACCCAATGTCCCCACTCTTGCCTTTATTTTTCATAGACAGCTTAACCTTTGTTTCAGCCGTCCCCCCCAGGTTGTTCACGTCGGTTTTTTTAATTCAGAGCGCCCGTGGCATCTTCTTCCAGGCTATACCTTCTCTAAACTCCTTGAGATAGTTCAATTCTGAATAGATTCCAATCGTCCCATTCGAAATGATCCTTTGTGTGAAATGCCGGCTTCATTTTGGATGCCGAGAAGGAAAGTGATAAACGTCAACTCCCCTTTACCAGGAAGGTGCAGGCTCATTTACGACCTTAGCAGACCCTTCTGCGGCGGTTTGCCCTTCGATGGCCCTCCTTTGCTTTACTGCCATTCATTACCCCTCTCTCTCCCTTCGACCTGGATTCGCAACCCGTTCTTAAAATCCAGTACCCTAAACTTTTCCCCAAGGTACCTCTTTCTCACGCCTGTTCTCTTAATTTATCCTTTCCCTTGAGGGTATTATGAGTTTCCTCCCACTTCCCCTCCCTTGGTTCCTCTGTGATCGAATGCTTAGGTGTTCTCGTTTTTCGAAGGGCCCGATCTGGCGTAGTCCTGAGGGCACAGATAAAGTTGGGTGCCGTGGTCTTAACAGGAGAGGTGTTTGAAAGAAACCTATCCAGGGACTCCATGCTCCCTCTTGGATGGTTTTCTTTTTTTAGAGGTCGATTCAAAGTTTGGAATTGTTTAACAGGGTCCCTTGTAATTCATTATTTATCCCCTTTTGCCATCCGGCCCCCATGCTGTGCGATGTTTCTGGATTTTCCCCTTATAAGGCCCCCTTGATCCCAATTACTGCCCGACATTTCTCAACACCCCCCCGCAGCTTGGACGGATTCGCCTGGTTTCTTGCGACGGCTGTCATCGTTCTTTCGCAGGCTCGGGCACTCTATGTTAGCATCCGACCCCATGTGTTAGGCTTCTGGGTCGTCCCCTCGGATCGGGCCTCCGCTGTCATGCTCACAAAGAAGAGTCCTTGGTTCCCCTCGTCGAGACGTAACGGCTCCCAGTCCCCGGCCCGACTCCCTCTTACCGTTTTTCCATCACCCGCCCTGGCCCTTTTTCCCCGTGGGGGGTCAGTTGTGTTATCGCTTGCCCTGGTTTCCCGCGTGTCATTTTATCAATGCCTACGATGTCCCCACAGTCCTTTCGGACCTGGGGCGTTTTCCTCATGACCTTGGGCAACGCTTTCCGGACGAGATCCGTTTTTACACCCTCCACTTCATCTTTCTTTCTTCATACTACCCTTTCCTCAGTTAGAACAGAAAGTGTCCCTCCTCAATCCCGGTGTCAGGGTTTTCTCGAAGAGGTTTACGTGCTACGTTCTCTCTCCCCGATTACGCCGCTGCCCCAGTCCTAGAAGTCACTTTCACCCTTACTCGGGAGAGGCCCAGCGGTGAGCGATGTATATTGCCCGCCGTCCGCCTCCTTTGAGTCGCGTTCCCTCACGAGCCTTCAGGAGGCGAAAATGTTACCTCAGCCCAACTCCGCAACCAGCCCCGTTCTCGCAGCCTCCTCCCCCCTATTTTTCTTCTCCGGCCCAGTTGGCCCCCCCGATCTCTATCGGTTAAATGGATGTTGCGCAGGTGAGTGTTTGCCTCCCCTGCTGTGATACTACTCGGGCTGTTAGTGTTTTCTCTACGGTCGCTTTCCTGACGCAGTCAGTCTTCCTTTGACAACCCTCACTCCTTCCGCTTCTTCCCTGCAACGTCTCCCCGGACTGTCGGCTCTCTTTCCTTGATTCGCGTTGCAACCAATTTGGGTTTAACCTGATCCCCTCCCGGCCTCTTTTTTTGTTTGCATGCTGCGGTCTCAGAGATCGAAGGATCCTTTTCCCTTGAGCCTTCTCTTGAGGGAGTTTTCTCCTCCCAAACGGCGGACTTTCCCGATCCCATCTCTTTTTCCTCCCCCGTCTGCGCCTCGTTAACTTTTGTCGACCCTTCCTGAATAGTTTGGTTTCCTTTGAAATAGGTTAGAACTTAGCATTGCCCCGGTATGAAGGGAACCTTATAGGGGCGACGCCTTCCTTGGAAGGTTTCCCCTGAATTTGGTATGGTTTGAAACTCTCTAGAATAGCAGAGAGTTTCTTCTTCCCAGCCCCGCCGTTTTTAAACCTAGGGCTTCCCATCAGTAAAGCCATTAGATTGTCTGATATCTCTTTCTCAAGGATTTTTGGGGCCTATCCGGACCCTAAGTCCTGAATTTTTCTGCATCCTTATGCCCCCTGCTACTGATCAACCTCGTGAAATGCCCTCCCCAGCCGTTGAGCATTTGGGCCAGCTGATGATCCGGCCATACGCCTTCTCCTGGTTGTGGGAAGTACCACCCCCTCCTCTGCGACTGCCTCCTTTGCTGCTGCCTTACCGCACGGCGCCTTTCCCCCGTTGAGTTCTCCTGACTTAAAATTCGGCTCCTTCCCTTGATTTTCGTTCGCTGTTATCCTATCCTCTACTGGTGGTTGTTTCTAGATATGCCTGCCCTTGCCCCTTCCCAGGACGCCTTCTTTTTTTTTGATCCGCGTGCCGGCACCGCTCCCTTGCGTTCTTTCTTTTTGCTTCGTGTGGTACAACTTCTCTTCCCTAATCTAGTCATCACTATCCCCCTGGGAGACTATTGTCCAACTTCCCACCCCCCCTTCTCCCAGGGCCCGATGCGATCCCCGCATTCGGTCCCCCAGTTGCGGATTTTCTTGTTGAACAGCTTCCCGAGAGGATTCCCAGGGGGTTTCTGTCTCAGCCGGAAGCTCCAGTGAGTCCCGGACCGTAATTCGGACGGACTTGTCCATGCAGCGCGCTTTAATGAGACTTGCTTCTCGGCAACCAGTACGCAAACTGGGTGAACTGCAAACCCCCTTCCCCGTCGAAGAAATCCTTCTCCACCCCCGGCGAGTGCCTCCTTTTGGGTCAAGCACGCAGACCCTGAGCCAGGCCATACCTCGACGAGCCGTCTTCCCTCCTCTGAAAGTCCGAAGGGCCTCCTGAATGGTTGGATTCCAAGACACGTTCGAAGACTATTACTGAGACCTCTCACCCTGGACGATCGACGAGCGCATGTGTCTTTTCCCCTCTTGTGATGCTAGACCAGATCCCCCTTTTAGATGAATAGCAGCTGTCTACTTTTCTCCCCCATCTGAGTTCGTCGCCACTACGATTTCTTCTCCTAGGGACGAGAAACCACGTCTCCTGCGATCTCCATTTTGATCCTGTTTCGAATTCCTTGTCCCGCAAGCCAACTAACCCACGGGCCCGCTGGCCCCAGCAGTTTTCCCCCCGCCGACGCCTCCAGCCAAGTCGTGGTGGTCAGAGTCAGTACTCCCGTCTAGATGGAATGACCAATATCTACCCTCTACCCGGCCATCTCAACCCGCTAGGGCCAATCTTACTCGCCGCACCTGCCCCCAATGGCCATCGCTCCCGCCATGACTTACCCGCGCGGACCACAGAGAACGGTTTTTTCTGGGTTTCGATTCGCTCGCTGGGAATTGTTTCGTTTTCCTCTTTCTTTTTCACTCGCCCGCCTTTCCGAGAACGCTTCTTTCCCAGTAGCCCCAAGGGCACTGCCCCTAGAGAACCGATGGCACCTAAAGTAGCCCTTTTTCTGGCACCCCCAGTTCGTCCGCGTGTCTTTCCACCATATAGAGCCCCAACCGTCCTCCAACTACCCCCGCCTTGGAACCCTTTCCGTGACCCTCACCCCTACGTTCTTTATCGGCGCCAACATGGCTTGCCGTCTTCGTGGCTCGGTCGGTCACAGCCTGTTTTTCGTAGATTTGCCAGCTCCTTTTTTCGCCCTTTTGCCCCGCTTTCTTGATTTTTACACCTGACAACTCAAGGCGCGTTTCCGATGTGTGACCGCTCGAGCACCTTTCCTCAACTTTCGTCCATTCCCTTGGTTTTCCTCTACCCGAACCCACACTTTTACAAGTTCCCCGAGACCCACTGGGTGAGTGACCACCCTCTACGTTTTCCTTGAATGCCGTCGGCGAAGTCCTTTTTTTTTTTCCTTCTTTCTATCCACCCTCCCCCCTCCCAGGTGCTTCAGGGCAGCTACGTCGAGACGCTGCGCCCCCCCTGCGATGCCGCTCACCTTTCTTTCTTTCTCACGTGCGACCCCTTTCAGGACTCGTCGGATTCCAGCAATCTGATCTTCAGTTGACACCCCCAGCGCGGCCTTCCGCGACGGCTAGGTTCAACAGGAGGTCGTCGGGTCTAGGAGGATTTGCCGGATCACAAAGAGAGCACACCCCTAATTTTTCGTCGCGACTCGCCCGACCGGCATCAAAGTTCCCTCCTCTTCCCAAGTTCCCGCTCTCCCCTCCCTTCCCCCCCAGTAGGCGACATGCTGAGTTACCGTTCGGCCAATCCCCCCCGTAATCTGCCCGTCACGCGACCAGAATTCCGACCACTTTCGATTCGCAGACCTCTCTTAATTTTTCGTGAGACAGTCGGCCCCCCCACTGTCCCAGTTTTGACAACTCTAATCCCAAATCTCCTGCAGATTCAACCCTCAGCCTTTTCTATCCCTGTGTTCTTTCAATTAATTAAAAGATGGGTTTTTTCGTCCTCCGTAGTCTTCCGCCTTGGAATGAATGGCTGCCACTCCGAGCTACTTTCCCGCTGGGCGGAACCACCCCCGCTCCGAGGAGGATGTGGCGTGCCGTTGAGCCTGCCACTGCCCCCCTCGCGTCGGTTTAGCTGGCCAACCCTGCGCGTGCATGAAGCCCTTCCATGTCAAACATTAGATTCGGGCGCGGGTTGTGACGGAATGGAGAGAAATTGTCACTCCCCTTTATTCCGTACTATCTAGCCGCTTTTTAGAGTGTCTTGAGTCTTACCCGTGAATCTCATGTACGCGAAGGACCCAGACCGGCAGCGAAAACACTCTAGTTGGCGATGCACTTCATTAACAGGTAGCGAGACCCGGCAATGCCCCGGTCCCGCTCCCCTAAGAGGTCGTTTACGGGCTTGAGTGAGAACTGAATTCAAGTAGTCGCTCGTCGTCCTTCTGTCGACCGTGATGTAAGGGCCTTCCGTCTGGAGTTTTAGCACTGAGGATAAATTCCCCCAGCAAGAGCCGATGACAGGCACTCCGGCGATCTTCTTGATTCGATCCCTGCACTTGGGCGTCGGCAGAGGGTAGCGCCATCTCCAGTGATTTCCAAAGTCAGATGAACTCGCCCGGGTGGATGTATCCTTTGCCGCGGCCTTTCCGTCCCAAGTAGCGACAGCATGTCTTCTTTAAGTAGTGGCACCACCGGATCAAGAGCAAGGGCCCCTGGTTTCCGGACTTAATTGGAACGGGGTCCGTCCGCATCTACCATGCTGACCCGATGACTACACTTAGTTCTAGCCCCTCAGGCAACTGCACGTCCTCCTGACCTCAAGTACGTCTTCCCACATCGTCAATACCTGGATCCCAGCCCTTATCTATTCTTCCTCCTGTTGTGACACCAAACGACCCCTCTTCCCCCCCAGTGTCCCAAGGGCGTCAAGTCGCGTAAACACTTAATGCTTTCTGTCGGCAGGGAAATGCCCAAATAGGACTCCCAGGTCCTCCCTTAGCAGCTGGCATTCTACTCCTCAAGACAAGCGCTAACCTTCTCCTAACGGATTGGCAGGTTTTCGCGCGCTGATGCGGATTCCTGGGAGATCGTCTCATCCATGTCCTCCAGCCTTGACATCGAGACTCCAGAATCTCTCTACCTGGGTACTCGATCCCGGACAGCCAATTCTGTATATCTTCATTTCAAATCCCATATGGTTTACGCTTGGAAACTACTCGGCCCCCCGGCCACCCCCTCTGGAATGAAATCCATCTCACCCTGGTTCGCTTCCTCTCCCTGGTACCACCTCTCCTACCCTTCATCCTTCTTGTCGACAACTGTTTCTCAAGGAAGCATCTATGTGAGATCACGAACGACTTTTCGCATCCCCACGGTACGAGACGGTCCTCCCCACTGTTAGGTCCCTTATTTATAGCGTCCTTCGGCCTTGAAGTCGACACGATCTGTATGATCTGTCGGAGTGACACAATCATTGCCCTCTTCAGCGGGTTGTTGAGAGAGATTTTCCCTAGCCGGAGGTCATCTCTGCGCGTCCAGACTAGAGTCAGACGTCGCACTCGTGTATTATGCCTTTTAATCCGCCGTGTAGAGAATTGCTTTCGAGTGATCTCAACTAGTAGATGCGAACATTTTTCTCATCCCCGTCTTCCATGTCCTTATCCATATTCGAGATACCGCGTAGTTACAGGGTTCTGGTGGTCGGGCTTCATGGACCATTCTTGACGGTTAGCCGAAGACCGAAGTGTTGAACAGGGATGGGCTTTCGAAGAGTTGCCCCGTAGCGAGAGCGTCACCAAGGCGGTGCGGCGGAAGAAGAGGCCCCGGCGCCATGGATCCGGCCGATCTCCAGGCCGCGCACTAATATGCGCGACCCTGCCCAGACTTTCCCCCTAGCAGGTTACGGGTCCCACGCGGAAGTAGTTAGAATGCCAGTTCGAAACACCTCAACGTCCCCTCGAGTTGGTCATGGTCCCTGCCGCCATCCAGGTCGTTCAGCCACGAGGATGCTGAAGCACTTGTGCCCGACGGCGGACCGGTTTTCCCATATCTTCATCTTGGAACTACGGTCGTTTTATTCCCAGGGTATCCTTACTAAGGAAGTTCCCCTTTCTCGTCTTTACTGTTTTGGCTCATTCCTCAGTTCCGTTCCTCTCTGTTTTTTCCGCGCCATTGTCTCGCGGATTAAAGTTTCTTCCATATCGCTGAATCAGTTATTGCTCCTCGTTTTCACGATGCATCTTCTCGTAGACAGTGTGCCGACAATCGCCCTTCCGGTCAGCCCACCCTTTCTCCTGTTCACTTGCGTTAGTACTCGGACCCCCTCTCACTAACCATGGACCCTTGTATCTAAAATCTAATCTACCCATTTCTATACCTGCCTTTATTTAGCTTTAAGTAGACTTTGCGGTTCCCAATTCCCTGAACTTACGTCCTCCTCACTTCGTAGACGAATTCTCTACGAGTACTACTGCGGATCTTCATAACTCAGCAATCCCTCTTCCCATCTCCCTGAACGGGCGGGCTTCAGGCGATTTGCCGTAGTCTCTTCTACCTGACTTTTTTTTCCCATGTGATGTCATTCCTGCGAGTTTCCCACTAGTTGATGCTTCCCGGGCCTTTGTCTTGCTAGCTCTTATTCTGAGGTGAGCGAAGACTCATACCTCTTCGAGATTACTAACCAGAGTCTTGAACTTTCGAGCATCCTTAACCACGCGAGCATCTCGCCGTTGTACATTGAAGGGATTACTGGAGGTACGTTCCCCCTCAAGAGAATGCATGTGACATAAGTTTCCGCACGTCCCCTGACGGAGAGCTTTTTTTGACGCAATCTTTAACCAGCGACCCTCTTCCCAACTTTTTCTTCCCCTTCTAGTCCCCTCGTCCTCCACCCCTCCTTTTACTTAAAACTCCTCTCCCCTAAACTCCCAGGTAACCTACGCCTGCCTTTAGGGTTAGAGAATGCATTTAGGCCCGTATGATTCCTTGCATTTTTTGCGAGTTGCTCACGACATGATCTCCATTTCCTTCCGACTCGACCTGTGTAGACTGGATGTTCGGCGCTGCCTAAAAGGGTGTGTACCTGCAGACCTGAGACCCCCCGGTGCAAAAAGATTTTACACGCTCCTGTTTTGGTTTGCCTTAACTGTCTCCTCAGAGGTAATGTAATGCCGGTCTCCTCAGATCTCCCTCTTCACTTTGGATGGTGTCGTCACGGATTGTCTCTGACGGGCAACCCTTCCTTCTAACCCCTTTCCCGAATTCTTGGAACTCGTAAGATTAGGGGATCTAGTTCCCTCAACGAAGGCGGTAATCGAAGATGTCCCCTTAGCATGATGTTAACTAAAAGCTGTAGAGAAGACAAGCCCATTGCGGCTTTCAAATTGTTAGAGCATCTTCGGTATTCAGCCCGCATGCTCACCAAGAAGATTTCTCCGCTCTCCTACTTACACCTCCTCTTCCCCGTCATTCAAGAAGACCTTGACGGTTCCTAAAAAAGCGGCGTCGGACTTGGGTCAACAATCAAGTCCACCGGATGTGACTCCGTTTCCTGTATATCTGAATACTGGTCACAAATCGTCCCCAGACCTTTGCGGCCTAGCTTTTCTCATGACGCTGGCCCTCTGTGAAGACGCGAGCTTTTGTGCCCCTACTAGGTGGTGACCTCACGCCCCCCACCCAGTCCTATCAAGACAAGTTCCTTGGCAGATACTCCGGCATTCACGGGTGACTACTCAGTGGTAAGGCACCCTCTTCTTTTTCCTCGTGGTTGTCTCTCTATGATTTAACAGCCCTCGAGAAATCCTTGGTGCCCACGGATTCTTTCGGGCCCCGAGCTGCGCGAGTCCTTTTCCTCTCTTCAGATCTGGCTTAGTCCTTACCTCTGAACACATGCTCCAATCCCGTCTTCCGAACACTCCCCCAGACAAATCGCCCCCGTTTCCCATGGACCCCCTGTATCCTTTTCGCCAGGGTCCCAGCTTCGATTTTGGCCATCCTTGATGGCTCCGTGGCTGGGCTCGCTGTCCTTCTTCCTAGATTGCGTCTGGCGGGTACTCTGTGAGCCGTTGGTCCGCCCCTCATCCTCCCAGTGAGTTGACACACTATTCTGGCCTTCCAGACCTTTGCCAGTCTTGATGGGGGCGGATCTTCTCTTCCTGGTTTCCTCTGATCACTTGCCTTCCTCGTGAGAGTCCTCTGTCCCCCCTGGTGAAACTGCTCTGTACAGGTCCTGCCTTTTCGTGGGGTTGCCTTCGTGAAAGGCGTACTTTTTTCTTTCTCTCCCGTCCGCTGGAGATCCTCCTCCCGCCTCGTGCCGTCGCCGTCTCGTCTAGGATTTTTTTTCCTCCGTGTTCAATCTTTCAGCGGCCCTTCCTATTTCACTTTGCACATGTGTCGACTTTCGACGCACCGGTAATTTTTTTGCCTCGCCGGGATGCTCCTTTCCCCCGCTAGACCTCGCCACGCGATCCGTTCGATCGGGGAAGTTGCACTTTGCATCCTTTGCTAACCGTTTTTACTGTTGTTCCGATTCGCGGGTCTCCCGCTGCTGAAGGGACCCCATCCCTATTGAGATCGCCAGCCCTCTAGCTGCGATGAACTGGTAACACCCAAATTTTCCATATAGTGGCATTCTTTCTCCCCGACTAATCTACCTGAGGATGCCCGGAATAGAAATGAGTTGGTGGGCACGCCCAGTACCCTATTTGTGTTTCCCCTTTGGTTTTTTTTTTTGCGGTTTTGGGGGTATGGCTTCAAATGTATTCCCTTTCCTGATCCCCACCCTGGCCGAACAGCCTCCTTCGAGGTCAGATTGATCCCCCCTCCCTTCTTTCGTCACGCCCCATTGGGCGCCTTTTCCCTTTTTTCACCCTTTTTTGTTGTCGAGCTGCTATCGGACAAGTGCAGTTTCCGAATTTCTCCACGCCAGCCCCAGCCTTCTCCGCCGTTTTTTCTTTTAAGTCGCTCCGCACGACTGCAGGTACGCACCTCCTAGGTTCCGCCTTGTTTTTGTGTCCTGGGTCCCCTTCCCACTCCCTCTCCCCTTCCCCTGCCTCTCACAGTTTTTTTCCCACGTGATCGGGCCCTGTGAACAGGCCGTTCACAGCTGATCGGACCCCAGTCTATAGCCCTGATCAAGTCCCGTTCTTTCCCCTTAAGACTCTTATGCTCACAATGTTTCGACTCCACTAAAGTCTGGATCTCGCACCAGTAGAAAATCGGTGCAATTGCCCCCCTGGGCACAAGGCCCCGGACCTTCCAGGACTCTAGAATTTCTTTCGAAGCGGAGGTGGCCGCAGCCTTATGCTCAGGAAATTCCGACCTTTAGCCTGTCCTCCCGGCGACAGAGGCACTTCCTCGACTTTCTGGCGGCTGCAGCTTTCTTCCCCTCTTCTCCCCCTAGCCTGAGCAGGCGAGAAATTTTGGGGCGCAGCGCGCTAGGACGGTTGAGTTCCTCCTTCGATGCGATGAAGATAATCGTTTTTCCCCATTGCACATCCCGATCAGGTTGATTTCTCCTGCCCCCCGGCCTTTCTTTTTCTCTCAACACTTCGCGGGTCGTTCCTACGACGTGCTCCTTTGACCTCACTTTCTTTCGATCAATCACAGACCTGAAGCCCTTTTCGTTGTTGCATCCAGCTGCCTACTCGGGTGATTCCAGTCAAGCGACTTCTTTGGCGACCCCCGGCGTCTCGCTCCCCCCGGCCCGCTCCCTCCCTCTCTTTACTTTTTTCTCGCAGGCTACCATGCTCCCGCCCATTTCCCCCACCGCTCGAAGGAACGCGCTCACACGATGAAACTGTTTTCGTGCCCCTCCGCTAGAATCCCTCTGACCCGATGTCTGCTCCTTGTTTCCATATGACCACTGGTTGATTTGCCGATGGCCCCTTGCCTGCGCGTTTCGAGAGAAGAAGGTTATTCTCCTCTGCAAAACCTACATGACCCTGACACTCCAGATCCACAGCCAAAAAGTGACCCCCAGGCGCTCGGACAGAAGCGCCTTCCCAAACGAGAACCCATTTCATCGAAGTTCCCCAGGTCCATCAGTCCCCCCCCCGAAGGAAAGACTCCAGTGTTAGAGCGCTCTCGAAAAACGGCCCGACTCCGAATTTTCGGCCTGTCAAGCTGTCTAGTCTACGTTCACATTCTCTCTTCCAAGTTCCCCTCTTTTTCCTGCTCTCGCAAAAGTTTAACAAACCCCCTTCTCTCCCTCGTCGAAGAGGGACCACCCCCAACGTTCCTCCCGTAGCCCTAAGGTTTTCTGAGAGCCACCCCCTGCCAAACGTAACTACAACTTCGTGGGTATGACAAGTGACACGTGATTTGTTACGGTTTCGGTCTCTTTCCCCCTGTACGGCTGTAGCAACAGAATCCGCGCGTGGCCTTGGCGACCCTGAATCCGGCAAAGCCCGAGCGAGGAGAAGATGCCAGAAGAGAGATTAAAGCCTAGTAGGTCGACATCTTTTTCCCAGCCTTCTAGGCCCGTTGATTACCTCCAGTCTTGAGTTTCCGCTACAGAGCATGGACCCTCATCGGGAGGTTTATTTGTAATTGACGTTCTCGGGGGGGGGAAGTCTCCCAGCCCGAGACAAAATCAGTTTTCCTCGCTTTAGCATGAACAGGATGACCTTCCCGAGGCGGCCACGGTCCCATTAACCCCGGCCAAGAAACCGGGGCCCTGAAAAGTCGGGAGTTTCACGCAGACAAGTTCGCCACGACACCAACGGCCTCACTATGCCGGCCCCTGACCCCCGTCCAACCTCTTCGATTCCGCGGAACGTAATCATCTTAGTTATCCAGCGTCCCCCCCCAAAGCTCGGAACCCATCCCATACCTCCCCCTCCTCTTTCGTCCCAAAGATTGCGACTCCTGACTTGTTTCGTTTATGTGTCTTGTTATTCCCCGATGTAGGCGATCTCGGATGTTCTCGACTGGGAAGCAGTTGGCCATTCCTTCCCTAGGGCACTTCGTTGTTTCTTGGCCCACAACCTTTCCGCTCTCCTGTCGCCTCGGGGGTAGGTTTTTCCTGCCGGTCCCCTCCCTCCCTTTAGGGTCTGCCCTGCATTTGGGGCGCTCCGACCCTCATGTCCACACCAGGATAGTTTTCTAGCCGGTCGGGGATGCCCCTCGACTCGGTACTCCCCCCTAGTTTTTGAACCACTCGCTCGGTATGAGGTAGATCTATTTTTTCTTTATTGCGATTCTGTTTCCTAGTCAACGGCAACGACATGTTCGTACGAAACCCCCCTTTTCCTGGCTGTTTGCCAATTCACCCTCGATAAGTCGTTGACATCCCGGCCACTCAGCTGTGGACCTTTTTCCCGACGTAATAGGATCAACTTGAGGTTAGTTTCGGCCTCATCAGCCTAGTCCTCTCTGACGGATTCGTTCTCTTTCGTTACGGTTTTGTTGTAGCTGAGCAATCTGCCATTTACCCTGGACCCGCTCTCGATCGAAGCTTGACAGTTTTTTTTCCACCTGGTGGCCTTCCCTTCTGTTTTCTCGATCCCCCCCGTTGGGGAGAGGTCGGTTTGCCTGCCTTCCCCCACACCCTCCCGGCATCCGGCACTCAGTTGGTGGTTCAGCGAGGTTTTCGTGGGCGGCCCACCCCCGGTCTCTCCCTCATGCTCGTTTTCCTCCGGAAAGCCAGAAGCAGAAGCCTTGGCTTCAGACCGATCATGGTAACTCTCACCCCTCCGCCTGTAATGGCCTTCAGCCTTAGGAGCTCGGAACTTGGCAATGCGCCCCCCCCTCACCTCCCCCGCTACGGTTTTTCGATAAGTAGTCCCACGGATCCCTTCGGATCACCACCCCTCCCCTGCTCCAACTGCTCGATCTGCTGTCAACAAAGGACCCGTCGAAGGCCCTGGGCACTGTCCGTAACGCATTCCTCACTGGCCCCTTCCCTTGTTCTCTTTCTGGGGACGCCAAAACTTGCTCCAAGGGCTTGTTCCCTCTTCGCGCCTTTTCATTCCTCCTCTTCCGTCTCCCGCAACCTGCTCTGCTCACGCTTTCGGGGGGGAGACAGATGATGGGCTTCCTTTAGCTCGGCCGTATAATCTCCCAGCAGGTCCCCGTTCTCCCCTGCCCTTGTTCTGCCTGTTCTCCTCCTCCTGACAAGCATAGGTCGAGCTTCCCGCAAGCACTCTGAGCACCATTCCGGTTCCCCCCCCTCCCGCCGGTCATGCACCAAGATGGAGCCCCTGCCAGCTCCCCGTCCCGAGCTCCTTCCTAGCCGGTGAAAACCCTGACCGACCGGCAAAAGCGGTTCTTCTTCGAAAACTGTTCTTCGCTGCCTCCGGAGAAAGATACCTCCGTTCTTTCTCCCCCCTTGCGGCCTGCATCCCCCCTTTTCTTCGAACTTTTCCCGTAGAGCCTCCCGTCTTTGCCTTTCTGATGTCGTCGGAGTTCTGGCACCAGATATATTCCTTTAATTCCTAGACCCTGTGGTGTTTAGATTGGTGCCTCGTTCCTCAACCCAGCGGCGTGCTTTTTTCCTGTATGCTTTTCCTGTTCCACCGAGGTTGATCCTTTCGCCCGACGTGATTTTTCCGCGTTCTGTCTTCCCTTCCTTCTTTAGAGGAGCAATAGGGGACCCCTCAGACCCGAAGCTGTTTAACCTCCTTTCATCC
>Ga0179593_1261877_pt1 | contig 24655 bp, 41 predicted proteins | sample CZODoug2_1_08_16_FD_185931 | JGI IMG/M metagenome (GOLD analysis project Ga0179593, IMG submission 185931) | Vadose zone soil fungal communities from Angelo Coast Range Reserve, California, USA - CZODoug2_1_08_16fungal (PacBio error correction) | ecosystem: Environmental > Terrestrial > Soil >... | reverse complement strand
AATCCGTTGTCGTTCGGTCGGGCTTTTCCTTTTTTCGTCTTTCCTCCCCCAGGAAATTTGGCTTTGTTTTTCTCGATTTCTCTATCCTGGAAAGACCTTCTCGGTTTTCTGTCCAGCCCTCGACTTTCTACCAGAGGGTTGCGGCGCAGGTTGCCCCCCAGCACAAGCGAGGGATGACCGCCCGTCCCGTATGTCCCTTTTTTTTGTTTCCATTTTCTTTTTCAGGGTTTTTCGTTTTTTTCGTTTTTGTGTAACACGATGTTTGTTGCTGCCCCCCTCTGTGGCGAAAAATACCAGACACTTTTTTTTGCAGACCACAGGTTTTGGTTTCTTGTCCTCTTCTGTGAGTCCGGTGATTCATCTTCTTTTTTTGCCCTTTTCCAACTTCGGCGCGTAAAAAGTGTGTTTTTAATTGTTTCACAGGCACAAAATTTTGCTTTATGGATATCTTTCCCAACCATGCACATTCTTCCTTCGACCTTTTTTCCCTTTCTGGCCTTTTTACCTGCTCCTTTCTCGCGTTTTTTTTTCTTCGCTGACCTTTTTCTTATAACACCCGCCCGCGTGCGTTTTCCCAAACGAATTGAACTTTGCCTTTTTTGAACCAATCTTTGCTGCACCCGTTACTCTCGCGAGTCAGCGTACTCTTTAAGTGCTTTTTCGAGATGGGGATTGCCTCACCACCGCTTTTCACAGGGGGTTTGGCACCTACCACGTGCTCTTGGTGCTTTTTTCTCCCTTTTTCGATTTTCGGTCAGTCCCCTGGTCGGGCTGCTTTGGGCAGACAGTGTGTTGTTAGTTTTCATCTCACCTGTTTATTTTGTCCCTCTTCGATTGTTTTTCTGCTATTACCGGTATTTTTCTGCCCCTTTTTTTCGTTCCTTCTTTTACCTTCCTCCAGGCCGGTCCCACCTGTTCACCTGTCGGTGTTTTTTTTGACGCCGTTCGATGCAGGGGTTCCTTTTGCACCTTTTTTACCCTTCCTCGTGCGGATTATGTTCCTTACATTAGTCTGGCAGTGGATTTGAGTGGCCGGTCGTTCCTTGTCATCATGGGTTGTTTTTTTCCCCCCCCCGTGCCTTTGGGTTTTTTTTTTCTGAGGTTTTCTTGTTGCCATAAACCCGGCATCTGGCTGGGTGAGCCCGCTGCAAGGGCATTTTTCTTGGGTTCTTTTTTTCTATTCCCCCTGCCTTTCCCACAGGTGCTTCCCCCCTTGCATTCAAACTTTCGCCTCTTCATTTTCCTTTGGTTCGTTTTTTGTTTATACCCCCTGGTGTATAGTCATCTTTTCTAAGTTCTCTCCTGTTGTTTATATTAGTTTTGAGTTATCACAGCCCCCGCCACCAGCTCTTAGGTCTTCAAGTAACCCTTTCTCTTGTAACTGTGTATCTGCGGTGAAACTTTCTTCCTTTTTTAGTTTTTGTCAACCTTGAGAAGGGGTCTCAGAGGTTGTTCTTTTCTCTTTCTTCTACTTCCCTTTCCAAGCGCGTCTCTTGTTGGGTGGGTGCTCCCTTGCCAATTTGGCTCGTGGGTTTTCTCATATTTTTTTCATGACGGATGTTTTGCTGTTGTTCGAAGCTGGTCCCCGGGTCTTTATTTTGTTTGCATTTTCAGAAGAGCTTGTAGCAATTGTCTTTTCTCGCCTTGTCCCGGACCACTCATACAGCTCTGGGTACCTCCCCCCCCTGACGCTACCCCCTCCAGCCAAAAGTATCCGTACACCCCCTGAAATTACTTGTTTTTTTTTTCCTGGTCGGCCCTAGAAGTGTGAAGTTTTTTTTTGACCGAGTCGGTGGTCTCCTGGTTTTTTTTCTTAAAGCTTTTCTCCCCCTTCCTGGAACGGCCGAAGGAAAAGCCAGAAAACCCCTCCTCTGCTTCTCAATTTGTCGTTGGGGTGCGCCCCTTCTCCGGGCTCGCTCTTGACCCTGCCTCCATTCCCGGCGATGTTTGGGGGCCACCCTTTTGTCCCACTCGTCCTTCCTTCCGTGCGAGGTTTCAGGTTTTTTCTCTAAGGTACTCTGTTTTCAAACACGGTCGTCCGGCGGTTTCTTTGTTCCTACGATCCGGGTTTAATTCGTCCCTGCAAAGGACAGAGTTTTCGCGGGGTGGCCTTTCGCCTCTTTTTCCGGTCCAGGAAATCTTTGAACCACGTAGAACCTTGCAAAAGGGGGTGTCCTCCCCCCTTTTCCTTTTTCTGATGCATCCGATACTTACCCAATCTTTTTGCTCTTCACTATCCTGTCCATCATATTTTTATACCACCCAAGGTGTATTGGCTCAGGACTGGGGCCCCCAAGACTTACCTGGAGTGAAGGCTTTCTTTCTCGTTCCTTTTCTTTCTTCTCGGCTTGTTCTATGATACTGAGGTTTCTTCCCCAAATCGGTTCCGATATTAGGCCTGCTCGACTCCATTTCAATCCCCGGATTTTACGAAGATTTTGGAGGTCTTTCCTCTGTAGTGAGTGTCCGTTCTCTTCTTCTACCTACCAGGTGGCTTTTTGGTCTTTCTGGGTAACCTTTCATGGGCTGCGCACTTTTTTTTTTCGCCTTCTTGCGTCCTTCCAAGGACTTTCTTTTTTTGGGTAGAGTCTGACATGCGATGGCCCCCAAGCGTTGGGATGTGGAGCCCCTCCTTTTCAGTGCCCTTTCCTTCCCTTTCGTGCTGCCTTCATACAAGATTCCTTTTTTTTCCTCCGTACTTGATGGCCACCCCTTCCACCAAAAGGAATTAGGCCCTCACCCCCTCTTTGGTTTTTTTTCCTTGGCGCTTTTCTTCTTTTCACGGTTTTCCTACCGATCAGCTTTTTTGCTCCGCCCGGACTTTTCCGATGGAAAGACCTTGTTCTGACACCTTCCCCCCCTTCTTTCCTGACTCCTTCCCTCTTGTACACATTATCTTTCTCCGTTGTTTTTTTTTCAGCCCTCTGTGGCAATGCTTTCCAAGGTTACGCCTTATGACTGTTTCTCTTCGACTTTGCTCCTTTTTCTCTCCTGATCCCCCCGTCTTATATAGAAGGCAGTGACTACTTTCTGCCCGTCGTTGCCAGGACGGTCAAGGTTTTTCCCCCTCTCCGGAGTGTTGTTTCCTTTCTCTGTGTTGAATTGGCCATGCGGTATATGTCGTCTCATTTTTCCCTGCCTTGTAGGTCGTTTCTCCATCTGAATGGGTTTACCTTGTTAGTTAGCAAAAGCGCTTTTTGCTCTTTTCTAGAAGGCATCATGCCCTTTTTTCTAAATCTGACTCCAATCTTCCCCCGGCCACGCGGTCTTGCGCGTTTTGTTGCCCTTGAGGGGGGCTTGAAACTGACCGGTACCTTTTTCGGTCGTTTCCCTCCCCTCATACGTTCCTTGATCAGGTGACATCCCCTCCTTTCCCTTTTCCACGTTCTTATTTCTCTTGGGTGCGTCTCTCGATTTTTCTCGATTCTTTTTTATTTTTAGCTGGTTCCTAGGCTCTAAGCGCCGAGCCGGGAGTTAGTAGGACCTTTTTTTTCTTTCCTTCTGTTTTCCGTCTAGCATTCCCCTTTTTTTGATTGTTTCCCCTTTTTTGCTTTCTGCCCGCGAGCGATTTAATCCCTTTTCTATCACCAACGGTTCTTATATTTGGTTCTTTTCTTAAGGTCTTTCCTCTTTCCTTTTTATTCAACGGGCCTTACTTGACTTCTTTTTTGTTTTTTTTTTTGATTTTTTTTCTGACCCGGCCAGGAGATTCTGCTCGTCCGCTGGACTCCATTGTGCGTACAAAGCCTTCCCTGTCTTGTTTTTACTCTTTCCCTCCTGATTACGGGTAAGACGTTTTCCCTGCCGGGTTCTTTTGGTCTTTCCGTGGGGTTCTTGCTCCCCTCTTTCTTTTCGCCGGCAGCTTTTCGTTAAAGAGCCTTGGAAACTGAGCCTTTGTGATTTTCTTCTTTCTTTTCTCTTCAGGACAGTGCTCTTTTGCCCTCCCCGGGATCGCTGCTGGCTATGAGTGTTGGGTGGGGGGGGGGTGACCTTTTATTTTTATAAAATTGCTCCGTTCGGTTTTGGGATCTTTCATTGCTTGGTTGACGTCTCCCTTGTCTGAAGTCTGGTTTTCTCTTCTTTTTCTTTTTTTTTGACGGCGTAGTTTTCAGGCGCTTGTTTTTTCCTAGTCTCCTCCTATTAGCATGGGCATTTGTCTCCCCGCTTTTTGTATAAGCCTGACCCTCAGCAACCCGCTTTCCTACTGGCCATTGCATTTTTCTCCCCCAACCAGCCTCTCGTCTTTTTGCCCTTGTGTCTAAGTAACCCGTCCAGCTTAACAAACTCCTCGCTTTTTTTATCCCTTTCCCGGTAACAGCTATCCCCCCGGACAATTCCCCTGTGAGAAATCGTGTCGTAGTGGCGGTAAGAACCGCCCAGCTCGACCCCCGCCGGGAAAGGAGCAACTGCGAAGTCGCCCCTTCAGCATCTTCTCCATTAGTCCCCTCCTGTTGATGTGCCCTTCCTTCAGTGATGTGAGGTATCAGTTTCCCCCTACCCGTTATGGTGAAGGTATCAGTGAGAACCCCATCTCATTCCTTATTCTCGCACTTTCCCTGCCCCCCATTTTGAGGGGGCCCTGCGTTCTGGGCACTTTGCCGCACAGTGTTTCCCCCGACCCAGCCCTTAACCCTCTACAGGTGATCTTCCTTCTCCTCGCTTCTTCCCTTGGTATTCGCGCGTCCCTGCAGCGACGGCCCCCCCTGGTACGCCCCGTTTACGTACCACTTCCTTCTTTGAACGTGAGGATCCCGCACAACTTCCTTTCTCCTGAATGTCATCCTGTACTTCTGCTTCGGCCATCCTTTGATTGACCCAACTTTTTTTGGAAACCAGGCTGCCACCCCCCGTCAAACTTTCCGTTCCCGTCCCTCCAGGGCCGTGCCAAAGAGCAAGCTCTCCAAGGTTTGTTTCCCCTCTGTTCCACGGCGGTCTTCACCCAAGTTTTCCTTCTTTCCCACTTAGAGGAGTTACTTTCTCCGCTTGTGAAGAGTGAACCTCGTTGTTCTCCCCCCCTCTTCCCCCCTTCCATTCGCCCTTCGTTTTCTTTCCGATTCTTTAGAAGGAACGCGGTCTATTTTTTCTCCCCGATGGTTCCGTTTGTCACCCATCTCGACGTTTGTTTCTTTTTTTGTGTGTCGAAACCCTGCGCCTTTCTGGTTATAGAGTCACTCCATGAGATTCTTCTTTGGACCTTTCCTCGCTGCAGACAAAGGGGTTCTTCCTCGCCCCTTCGGTCCACTTTTCCTATCCCACCCTTGTCTACGTCCATTATTAACCCTTCCCACCCTGTATTAAACCCAACCATAAATTTCTTGTTTTATTCGACCGCGGAGTTCCGTCTTGCACCCCGTTTTTTCTTCGCACTTGAAACCCCCTTTTTGCTTCCATTGTCGACATCCTACTTGGACCTTTCTCCCCCTCTTCTTTTATGACGCGACGCCTGTGTCTTTTTTTCCCTCTGAAACGTGTAAGACGTTTTACTCAACGACTCGACTGGCAGACACCGCATTTCTTTTCTTACGCCGCCCCTCCCTTTTTTTTTTTTTACTTGCCTGTCCACCATTTCGCTCGTGCTGGGCCATCTTCTGTGGGTTTTCTCTTTTCCTGTTTTTTATAAAACCCTTCGGAATTGAAACGTACCTGCAACCTGCTATTCCGCTCTGGTTGTCTTTCCGGGTTAACTTGCGCAGAGGGATCATTTCTTTGAAAGCTTTTTTCTTTCTTCCCTCTACGGTCCAATTTACTGTCCCTCTCTGCTCGTTTATTTGTTCTTTTTCTATTCTTGCCTATTAGGACCGAATGCGAGGTAATGGGGCTTGGACTTCCCGGTGACGCTCCAGTACGTTGCTCGTGGAGACCGTCCCCCCTCTGGTTCTTCCTTTCTTTGATTATTCTTCTAACGTTTTTACAGTTTCTTTTTTTTTCTGATAGATCGCGCCGTGACGGATGCGGTTTTTTTTGCTTTTTTCTTTTGAGTCTTCTCAGTGAAGTTCCAACGGTCCATCAGGTTACCCCCCTCCCCTCCCCACTAGTCTCTCTAGCAGGCCCCACCCCGCCTCCTCATTTTTCCCTTCTCACCCGTGGACAGAAAGGAGGACTGGCAGTTTTTTTCTTTTTTCGCCACCGTGGAGCCCCTCTCCAAGGAAAAGTCTTGGGACTCTTCCGAGTACCGTCTTCTCTGGAATTTCCCTGGAGGCTTCCACCGTCATTTCTGCCTGTTTGTCCCACACCCCCTTGGCGCTAACTGTCTACAGGAGCTTTTTCCTCTTGTTCTCACATTCTCCGGTCCTCCCCCCTTTCTTTGTTACAGGCCTCGCCCCCCGGCGTCCTCTACCATCGTGTCCGACCGCTTATTGGAAAGCCCCTTTTTTCTTCGCAGTTCCTTCCTCTGTCTCCTCCTCCCGTCTGTGTCGTTTTCTTTCTCTGATCTGCGCCGTCTTGATTTTTACCAAGCGCTACCTCTGGGAGGTAGCCTTTCTCCCCTCTTGTCTTTTACCGCAGGCAGTCACTTTAGTTACTTGTGGTAGATTCCCCCCTGAGCGAACGGCCGGGTCTCCCCTTCCATGACTGACACTTTTGTTTTTTTTCCTTTCATTCTTGTCTAACACCCTGTTTTGAAGAGCTCTCGGACCTCCTGTGCGGTGGCCTCGAGCAGTTCTTCCCGTTTTCATCCTTTTTACACTTCCCACGCGGCTCTTCCGTTTTTTCTCCTGACTTCTATCGTTATCGAATTTTTATTGCCATGTGTTTTCTCTTGTCCTGTAAGTTATTTGAGAAATGCTCCCAATTTTCTCCTAGACGTTTGCCTCGGGTTTTCTTCTTTTCTGTTATCCCCCGTTGGGACCTTCAGTTTTCCGTCTCTGTCAGGTCCCCCCTCCAGATCTGTTTCCTGTCGGCCTTTCTTTCCTCTGATAGTTTCCCGAAAAGGTTTCCCCCCCAGCAGTCTGCGACTCCCAGTCTTTTTTTTCGTGGCCGTTTTCGTTTTTTCTTGTCTGCAAAATTGCCCTTTTTCGGCGTTTTCTTTTTTCGGCCATTCTCTTCCTTCTTTGTCCGTCTCGCCCGTCGTCTCTTGCACCGTTCTTGCCTGAAGCGGCTTTTGCGGTGATTTTAACCTCGAGCTTCTTCCTTGCCTCTTTTTTCCTTTTCCCCCTGAGCCGCCCCCTTTTTTCTCAACCCCCCCCTCTTCTTGATACCCGGCATGTGACTTCTTTACCTTTTAGTCCGAGCATTTCTTGGTTTAGACTACCTTTGGCCTTCTCCTCCTGCGCTTTTTCCGTACCCGTAGATACCAATTTGACTTCCCTGCAGTGCACTTTTTTCCATTCGTGAGCTGTCTTTGGCTTGAACCCCGTAAATTGACCCTTTTTGTTCTTTCTTTTACCCTTCTCTCGAAGGTCATGACCATCGTTCTTTTGGCCCGCAAGGGTGGGTGACACATCCCTCAGTGCTCTCCCCCCTCTCGCCCCAGCCCGATGGGATGAAGCCTTTCCCTGATGTAGACATTTTTTCCTGTTTGTTTTTCGTGGTACCAACCGGATGGTTTGTTTTTTTTTTTCGCTGGAACTCCGGCGTCACCTCCCAGACCACTGGTCCCTTTTTCTTTTTTTTCCTACATGTCTGGGACGTGCTCCCCCCGAGTTTTTCACTTTTCTCTTGCCCCCCTATTTGGCCTTGCTGCAGTGGTAATCAAATTGTTTTGTAAATTTTCCCCAGAGTTAAACCCCCCAGTACCCTTGTTCCCTTCTCTGGATCAATCGGTCCCCTTCCCCCCTCTCATTTATGCCTCTTTTTTTTTTTTGTACATAGGACCTACCGCTCGTCTATCGCTTGCTCCTCCGTTCCCACTTCTTAATTTTCTAATGCGTTCTTCCTTCCCGTCCTTGTCCGCCAAAACACTCGAATTCAGGGATTTTTCATTCTTCCTTTCTCAAATTTTCTCCTCCCCCCTTCCTTCTTTGGTACTCCCATGTAATCCTCTGAAGGTATTTTTTCTTTTTCCCCTGCATATCTTTTGCACTGCTCACCTGCATCTGGGGCTTTTTTATGGTTGAAAACCACTTAGGGTTTCCTTTGCGGTCATTCTTGGCTCTCTTTCGTTCTCGTTTCACCATGGGTTTTCATTTTTTCCCCTTCCGTTGGTAGGTTTAAGACTCCCTTTATTTTCTTTTTTTTTCTCTCTCTCTTAGGTTCTTTTCACTTCGTTTGACGACGCCAGTTGGGTTAGGATTGATTCCTAATTGGCCTAAGTCCTGGTTCTGTCCTTTTTTCAGTCTTTCTCATCGCCCTATCAACTCGTAAAATTCCTCCGCGGATTTTCTATGTAAGTTACCATCGTGCCTGGGATGTACTGTCTCCGTTGCGTCCTTCTCCGGACACCCTCCCCTGCATTTTTGGTTTTGTCCCCGGTTTTCGAGAACATTTTTTCCCACTTTCTTTCATGATCTCGGGCGGCCTCTGCCGGCTCTTTTTTAGGTTTTCTCTTGTCTTTAACCGCCATTCCCCAGGTCCTTTTCCTTGGGTTTCTCATCCCAACGTGATCTGCCATTTTCCCCTTCTCTCATGGGGTGGACTACTTGGCTGACCTCCCCCCCTTCGCTCCTTCTTTCTCGCGGTCGCTGCTCTATAATAGTTGTTTCGTTTCTAGCCTCCTTTCCCCTTTTTTTGAGTTCCTTCCTTATTTTGTAGGCTGTTTCGTTATCAGAGGTTTCTTTTTTCCCGGTGGTTTTCCGCGTCTTTCCCAATTCTCTTGTTCTCTTGAACGTTGGGCTTTTTTTTTTTGTTTTTGGACCTGGGCCCCATTTCCCTTGGACCAAAAAATCGTGCGGATCGTGTGGTGTTTTGCTTCCTGTTCCCAAACTTTCCTTTTCGTTATGGTCATTTTTGGATGTCAGGAGATCCGATTTTTCCGGTTTTCGTTGCCAGACCGTCTTTGCCTGGTTCTAGTGGGGGCTTCTTGTCCTTAGTCTGCTCGTCCCTTCTTGCTGTGCATTTTTTTCGTACCCCCCACTCGTCCGCCAAAGGAGGTCCCCACCCCTGCCCTACTCTCGAACAAACCGTCTCTTTTTTTTTTTTTTTCCCCAAGTGTGTTCTTCCGACCCTGACGTTCTCGTGCTGAAGAAGGTTCGCTGCTTTTTAGCCAATCTTTTTCTCCACGACTCTGCACGCCTCCCCCCTTTCCTTTCGTCCCGTGAGTCCCGGTTCGACTTCCTTTGGAGCATCGGTCCTCTAGGGTTTTTAACCTCCCTCCCTCCCGGCGTCCCGTTCCCCCCCCCCCCCTTCAGGAGCCACCCTGTTTAATAAATTGCGGTCCAGACTGACCCTCTCCTGTACAGGGTTACCCTGCTTTTGGTGCGATTACAAACCTTTCCTTAATTTGTCAATGGATCTACGTCCTCTCTCCGGGTGTTCCATGAGTGACATCCTCCCATGCTGACGCTTCTCTCGAATTTTCCCTCTTTTATTTCGAACGCCATAGATTTGCCCTTTTTCTCCCCCTTCTCGGTGTGATTTGTTTCTGACTCCCCCCCTTTCTCTCCCCTCCCGTTTTTCCCAGCAGGGTCATGCAAACAAGGTTATGCTCCTCAGTGTTCCCCCCAAAGAAGTCGTCCCGTCCCCTTTTCTCCTTCTCTTCCTCCTATCGCTTTTCTCAGATTTTAATTCGAACATCCCTGAGAGCATTTTTTTCCCCCCCCCTCAACTCTCTCCCCTATCGACTCCATCGCTAACTTGATTCTTGTTCCTGGGTAGGTACTTCCCGGATCGTTCTTCTCTTTGTGCTGTTCAACAGACCATCTTTAGTTCCATCCCTTCCCCCTGAATTCTTTGGACGCGCACCGGCTTGCCGTCGGTGCGTTGGGCTGGTCCGTTCGTTCCCTTTCCTCTAAGGCTCTATAATTTCCCGTAGGCCCCAGCGGTCTGTTACGACTACCAATGTGTTTTTGACCCTCCAGTTACAGAATGTCTTCGCAACAAGTTTTCTAAAGGTTCTCTACACTGAATGGTCCCCCCCCTTCCCCCCCCCAATGGTCACTTCTCTACTTCCCCGGTTTTTTTTTTCCCAACCTGGACACTTCTTTTTTCCTGCGTTTCCTTCTTCTCTGGCTCGTCCTTTTTTTTTATCCTCCCGATCCGGCCAGCACTCTCCCCAGACACTTCGTTTTTCCTTTCATGTCCTTTGGACCCTTTTGCCAACACTTTTTTTCTTTCTTTTTTTCTGTCGAGTTCTGTTTGCCACTTTTTCCACTTGTCACTTCATCGAAGTTTCTTTGATCCGTGGGCTGGTCTTGAAGATCTTCAAAGTCTGATTTCGTTTCTTTTCGTGTCCCTGATCCAATTATAAGCGGGGTCCTTTTTTTTCCCCCAGCCTTTTCTTTCCTCTCCTTACTTGTTTCCTTTCCATTCGGGTAGATTTTTTTTCCTCTTTAGTCTCGCTTTATGGTTCCGGATACCACGTTCGTAGACCCACTTTCTGTTATTCTTTTCTTCTCTCCCATGCCTTCTGTAAATCTGACCCTCCCTTAACCGTCCCAGTAGTTTCCGTTCCTTTTTTTCTCGGTTCATTGTTTCCTTATTTCCCAATGGTATCTCGCCCCGTTGGCCCGACCCCTTTTGTCCGCGTTAATCCAATCGGTACCCGGGAGTCCCTCTTTTCCCTACTATCTTTTCTATTCTAATCTTTTTCTCGATCGTGTTCTTTTTCCGCTTTATTCTTTTCTTTTCCTCTATGAGAGCTTTTTCCTGTATCCCCCCCTATCCGCTCTGGGACCGGTCGAATTTCTGCCCTTTCTTTCCCCTCCACCTTTTTCGAGTCTTCTTAGCTGATGTCTCTAGTCCGGTCCTTTTCCCCCAAGGGCTGACTTTTGGTGACCTGCTTGTTTAACTGGGGCAATCTAGTTTACTTTCTCTTTTCCTTTCCCCTTCCTTATCTCTCTGTCTTCTTGTTTCTCTTTCACCACGTTTTTTTGACGTTCAGATCGTTCCTGGCGGTCACCTTTGGTTCCCTTGTTTTGTGTTTCTTGCCCTGCCCTTCCTTTTACTTTCCTCGGCCGCCGTTTTCCCCTTTCCGGACCCCCCGGATGTGCTAATGTTCTTTCCCCTCGCCGGGGGGTTTCTGTCTTTTTACCCCTCGATCTCTCCTGGATGGCTCTTCCCCTTTTTGTGCTTTTTTTTTCCCTTCCCTTTCTCAGCTCTTCTTTATTGCTTTTCGGGTGTTTTCGTTCGTTGTTTTTTCTCCCTCTTTCTTTCTTCCGCGCAGTGTGAGGGGCTCAGATGACCCTTCTTCTTGGGACCATTGAAGACTGCAGTCCGGTTTTTTATTTTTTTGAGGTGTTCTTTCTTTTTTTTCCTGCGTCCCCTTTTCTTTCCTCGCTTCAGCTTTGCCTTGTCCTCTCTTTTTAGCGTATGGGTCTAGCAGGTCTGATCCTTGGCACCGCGGGCCGTCTCAGACAGCCCCTTTTTTTCCTTTTGTAGCCCTTTTCATTTCTCGCCTGTGAGCAAACTTTTCCCAGTGTCTCAGTTTCCATTTTGCCCTTTTTTACCAACGAGACCGCGTCGTTCCGGCCCTTCTTTTTTTTTTTTCCGTTTTCAACCCTGACCCTCTTCACCCCAACGGCCGATACCCTTCGATGTTCTGCCCCCTCCTTCCCAAGGTCCACAGCGATCCCTTTTTCCCCCTGCCTCCCTCCAGGCAAGCCTATGGCTCTTTTTTCTGGGATTTGGTCACTCAAGTATAGAACGTCCTCGTCCGTTCCGCCTTTCCTGTTCTTTTTAAGTCTGGTTCCCCCGTGAAGAACCTGGCTGAGATGGTTTATGCCCGTGCTTAGGCCTTATGGTTTTCCCCCCCCCATTCCCCACTCCCCCCTGTCTGTTCGGGTCCAGCGGCCTTTAACTTCCGTTGATGATATCCCACCGTGCATGCAAATTCGCCTTTCTGGGTTCCATGTTCTGCGCAGGTCCGGAACCATTTGCCCCCCCTCCCGCCCGTTTTAACCTAACTGGAAATTTTTTCTCTGCCTCAGACTGTCGACTGGTAGATGTGTCGTAGCCATTCCGTTCGGTCCCCAGCGTTTCAATCCCCCTTTTCTCTTCTTGAAGTTGACTTTTTTCCATACAGACCCACTGTTTTTCCCTTGTCACCCTGGCGTCCTTAAACATGAGATCGTTCCTCACGTTCTGATTTTAACACTGACCCCGGCTTACCCCCCTTGCAACCCTCCCTACCCTCCAATAGTTTTTCGTCCCAGCTTCTCCAGCGCGTTTTTCGTGTGGAGGGACCTTTTCTTGGCCACGGCTGCTGACCCTTCCCCCCCCCCCGCCGCGTAAAAACTTTTCCCCTCTTACTGCGTTCCCTCTTAGTGCGGTTCCCTGGTTGTGCATTTCCTGCCCCCCCCTTGTGAAATGTAGTTTGATTCGGTTTACTTGTACCTTGCAGACACGTACTAGATTAGTCGTCTTTACGTGCATACCTGTCCCTCTTCCTCGGACCAGCTTGGTTGTACTAGGTAGCTCCATTAAATTCTTCGGTTTTTTTTCCTTTCATCCCTCTACCTGAGCCCCGTTTTTTGATGTTTTCCCTTCACTTTGCAGTAACCCACACGGAAGTCTTCAACCGGTCTCCTTCCGAGTCACCCTTCCCCCACTTTGTACTGTCCCCTTCTGAGGCGTGTGTATTCGCTAGAGGTCCGTTTTTTCGTCCCCCACTTGGTTTTCCGAACTCCACCCCCATCTAATGTACAGGAAATTTCGAGTGTTCACCGGTTTCTCGTTCTCTCTCCGGTCCTTCGCTTTTTTTGACCCCCATCGGGCCGACGTTTCTTTCCGATCTCTACCCTCCTTTTTTCCCTTATTTTTCCTTTTCCTGCCGACCTTTTTGTCACCTTCTTTTCCCCTTCAAGAATCATTTACTCGATGGGCCTTTTTTCCTTGACCTTTGAGTTAATTCCACCTCGTATTCTCCCCACCACCTGTCGGGACTGGACCAGTCTTTCTCCTTCCCCCTTCTTACGCGCTTGCGCTTAAGGGGAGTTCCTCCCGCTCCTGGGAAACTTGTTCAAATGGTCATCTAGAGTAGATTCAAAGCCCCTCCTCCTCTTCGTGCTGGATCTCTTTTCTTATAGACCCCTGAATCTCTTACCCGAATTGTCTATGTTGGACATTGGGGCCGTAGGTGCCCTTCACCCCTCTCGCCTTCTTTTGTATTAACCGTCCCCTGCCCTCTTTTTACGGTTTTATCGCATCTTGTTCTTTCCCCTTTCTTTCTGCGGAGACGTATTGTGCAACGGCCGCCCGGCTTTACGGGGAGTTGGGGTTTTTTTTTTCCGCTCTCTGTCGCCGGAATTTTCCCACTTGGATTGCGGACCGCTGCCCACGAGGCCTTGCTTCCTGAAGCCGCAACGTTTTTTTTGTGCTTCTTTTTTACCTGTGACCCGTGGCCGCCCCGCCTTTCTTTTCTTTCAACAAGCACCCCCAGCCCTCTGGCCGGTAGTAGTTTGGATTCTGTCCTACCCTTTCTTGGCCCTTTTTTTTTTTCTCCCCCCCAATCCGCCCCTTCATGGTTCCCACCCGTCCATCGTCCCTGGAGCCCCAAACCTTTACGTCCTCCTTTTTACCTTTTTCCGTTTTTCAGGTTCCGCGTTGGCGTTTCATCCCCTCTCCTTCGGCCAATTGAGTTACGGTCCCGTCCCCCATGGCCTCCCACCTTACGCAGAAACAATGTCTTACGTCCTCTCCAAGACCTGCTGGTCCCACTGAATTTTCTTCTCCCCCCCTTCCCCTTTTTTTGTTGTTGATTCTCATATGATTCAGCATTCTTTTGGCCCCTCCCACAGTGACTTGCTCTTTTCTTTTTTTTTCTTTGTTTTTGGAGCCCCCGTTGGTTGATGATGTAAGGTCCTCCTGTCTACGGGGAGCCGACCGGACTTTTGCGCGAACCGGAGAACCCAGCTTTTCTGCATTATCTCGTCACCTTTGTGGTACATTCTGAGGCCTTTTTGCTTGCGCTTTTAGCAAGAGGGCGGTTGGCTAGGGGGCAAGCCGGTTCCGGCCATCTCCTACGTAAAAGTTACCCATGCCGGTTGCCCGTGGGTTGTGCTTGGTCAGCTTTGAATTTTTTCCTTATTTTCTTCCTGTCTGGTCCTTTGGTCAACCTTTTCTTTGTCGTAGCATTTTTTTTTCTGCTTTTTTTTTTTGAATAGAGGGAACTTAGTTTCGGTTCGTTTGGTTTATATGAAACCGTGCTTGTGAACCTTTCACGGCGCACCTCGCGGTTTCAACTCCCAGCCCCCCAGACGTTCAGAGCCTTTCCTGTGCAAAGGCCTTTCCTGCCCGTCTGTGAAAGCTTGTCTCCTAAATTTGCTTTTTGACTTTCCCTTGGGACGCGTCTTCTGACACGGTTGTTCCCTGCGTTTGGAGGAGTTCACGTTGGCCTTCCTCTTCCTCGATTCTGGGGTCCCTCTTTTGATCAGTCTTTCCCATGTAAGGAGGGTCCCTCCGGCCCGAGAGGCAGTCTTACTGCCCTTTGCTGAGCTCCCTTCCTATTTTTGTGCCCCTTTTCTGTTTGCGTGAAGTCAACTGAGGGCTGCCCGGAGCTAAAGTGGCTGCATTCCTTGTCAGGTCCGGTTCCCCTCCGCGCCCCAGGTTTTTTTTTTTTTTTGGTGGTGGGACTTCTTTTTTTTTTTGTATTCCTTTTGTCTTTTCCCTTTTCCCTTTCCCCAGCCGTTTCCCTTTGTTATCTCCCTATTTGCCGGGCATGTTCCCCTCATTGTTGCGGTTTTTGTACTTCAAATGGGTTTTCCTTATGCCCTTTCTCCTTAGAATGTTTGAAGGACCGTGCAGCTGTTTCGCCAGTTGCCGGCGAACGCTGGTCTTTTTTTCCCTTCGGCCGAAACAGGGCTCTCGATCACCCCGCCTTCTGGATTTGTATCCTTTTAGCAGGGGTTTATTCCCTGACCCACCCCTTCTGTCTGTTGCCGTCTTTTTTTTTATACGGCGACTCCCCCTGGCACCCCCCTTCCCCGTTTTGGGTTCCAGTTCCTTGCCGAGTTTTTACCGCGTTCTCTTTGAATCTGAATCGCCTCTTCCTTCCGTTTTCCCCTTTTGTTTTTATTTTTTTGTTTGGTTCACGTCCAGTATGTGGTTTTCCAAAATCTTTTTACTCCTGTCAAGCACTTTTGTCTATTCCCCTCGGTCACCCGTTCAAACTCTCCTTTTTATTTTTCTCTGACCCTTAGGGGTATTCCTTCTCCCGCTCTTCCCTTGGCTTTTCCTCATCGAGTCCTTTTTTTCCTCCCGATCTTCATTACAAGCCTGGTGCCGACAACACCCAGTCTACTTCAAACTTTGAAGAAAGGTGGAAGTTTTTGCTTTGCCCCCAGGCTCAGTTTCTAATGACGCCCTCCCTCTCCTACCATTTCGTCCCGTTTGTATCTTTTGACCCTTCCTTCTCCCCGATGGTTAACCCATCCACGGGCTGATGGAGGCTGGCGCAGATGTCGGTCTCCCTTTCTCTTTGCAGCAGGTTGGGTCGTAGAATTTTCTTGGACTTGGATGGCTTTTGTTCATTTTTTTCTTTTTCCTGCTTTACACCGGCCCTCCGTTGGGTTTTTGATTTTCTCACGTCCCCCCCCCGGCCGGACTTTCTAGGTAAATTGATTTTTTGGTATGACCAAAGTTCTTATGTGAATGTCTGAGACAAAACAATTTTTTCCCCCCCTTCGGTGTTAAGTTTTAGCTTTTTCTTTCGAGGCCTTTTGTATTTTAGTTGGTATGGGAGGCGCTTATTTTCCCATCTCTTTTTCTTGTACACGCCCATGGGCGGGTAAATCCCCTCATGCATTTTACCGGTCGTCCCTGATTGGGTATGGGGCAGCACGATTTTTATTGATCCTGTTCGGGGTCTCGTATCCCTCCCCCCCCTCTTCTTTTTCCCCCCCGTTTTTTCTTCCTCAGGGGCCCCATTGGGCCCTCGCTTTTTGTTGAGGAAACCTTGATTCTAGGTGACTTCTCGGAGTATTCTACGTTTCCCCTCCTCCCCCTTTGGCACCTCGGGTTTCTTGAATGGTGCCGCTCTTTCGGGTGATCTATTTTTTTGTGTTTCCCGTTCCCCTGCTTGAACCCATTTAGGGTGATTCGAAGTGGGATTTTTCGTTTTCTTTTCGTTTTGCTCCCCCATGGAATTCCCAAAAAACTGTTTTGCTTGCCCGTGCGGGGGTGTTGTTCCCGGCCCACACTGGCCTTCTTGCTTGTAATTAGTGGTTTTTCTTAGCTTCTCGGCCTCCTCCCGTGATTCGGAGAGAGAGTCCACCTGTCCCTGTCTTCCTGATCTTGGCTAGCATCTGCGATCTCATCCCCTACCCCCCCCCCTTCTTCAGCTAGTAAGTTGCACACAAGTTCCGTCGTCACCCCCCCCTTCCTAAGAAAGATTGCACCCCGGACTTCCTTCGGTTAAGGTTTTCTTCACCTTAAGAAAGGTTTCCGGTAGAAGAATCGGCGACGTGGGTTTCCAGTCACTTCGGCACGCGCGTCTTACACAGTCTTTAGTTTTTTTCTTCCTCCCTGCTATGTTTCTTTTCTCAATGTCCGCCTTTCTCTTGCGAATATAGTCTTCGGAGGTGAATACTACCCCCCTTTCGAGGGTTCCCCACCTTTTCCCCCCCCAGGTGGTATGGCCCTTTTTTTTTCCTTTCGGCGCGGTCTTTGGACCAGGACACTGGGGCGGTTCCGCTCCCAGTTGTTCCGCGGGAACTGATCGACGCAGACGGTTTTTTCTTCTTTTTTTTTTACTTGGACTTGAGGCTATCGACTCTTTTCCGTTTTCAGTCCAAAGCACCCGTCCCACTATGGTGTGCACTGCAGACCCCATATCCCGAAGTCCCGGTGAAAGGGTTTTTGGGGAGTCCCCGGCCTTCGTGATTACATTGTGCTCGTTTCAGCTCGTCCAGAAGGTACCCCCCCCTTTGCTGGTCCTTCAATCAAGGTCGACCTGGGTCCCTCATGGTGTGTCTCTTTTTCTCGGCAGCTTGATAGTGAAGCCTTTCCCCTTCTGCCAACCTCCCCACTGACGTGAAGCTCCCTCTCCCTTCTGGATCAACCGTTTGCGGAATGACTTTTTTGAGGTCGGGGATCACTGCGTAGCAGTTGCTGCTAGACCTGCCCCTGTTTTCCGGTCGAGTGTCCCTTTTTTCCCCGGTCTTTCTAGCACCAGAGTGGAGGTTTTGGGTTCTCGGTCCTTTGGTCGAGTTGCCCATGGAAGCTAGCGATAACTCCTCCTTTTGTTTCAAATAACTTTCTTTACTTGGGCTCCCCCCCTCAGGGGGGTCTCACCGCGCCAGGACGACATACACCCCTTTTCTCATTTCCCATTCCCTTCTGTGGGGACCCCTCAACCCCTTTTTTAAAAAACCCTTCCAACGGGATTCCCGTTCGTTCTTAAAGATTCGTGGGTGCTTGACCCGACCCGTGTCTAGCTATCTTGGCCAGACAACTTGAGCCACTTTCCCCTTTTCCCTGTTTTTTCCCTTTTTCCATTCTTTGCCACATTTTCGATTTTCCTTTCTTTTTTTCGATGAGATGTGGCCACACTGCTTTCCCACGGACTGGCATTCAAGATTTTGAGGATTTGTTTGGCCCTCAACGTTCTGGGAAGATTCGGAGATCCCCGTCTTTTTCCGGTCGGCCCCGCGGCCCGCGAAGCACAGGCGTTCCTGTTCACTCTCTTTGCATGCAGTCTTTTCATTTTGGTGCCTGGCATGAGGTATCTTTTCTTTTTCTTTTCTCTTTTACGTTATCAAGATGTGGGAATGGGGGCGTTACATCAAGTTTTCGTCTTTTTGGCATTCCTTTCTCGTGCCTTGGACTTTTTTTCCCATTAGGGTTTCCCATCGCACCCATCAGGGCAGGTGCGGCGCGCCGGGGCCGTTGTCCCTGGCCCACCCTTTTTTCTGGTCGCGGTTGCCCATGATTTCTTTGTGAGCGGACCTTCTCTGGTCCAGGCTGTCTCGATGTTGCCCGTTTTTTCGATCTTTTCTTCTTGTCCGCTGCGTCCTAGTAGTGCCCTGAGAGGAGATTCTTCTTTTCTTTTCCCTCCTCTTCTTGCAGTGGGCCTCTTCTTTTTTTTCCTCCTTGTGAGACTTTCCCCCACTGTTTTTGATCCCTTGTGGATTGTGACGAGTCTTCACGAGCGACCTCTATCGATTTCCTCCTCCACACGGGTTTGATCTCTTTGTCTTTCTAATGGGACCTCTCTTTATATTCCCCCCGCCGTAATTTGCGAGAGATCCTCCCTTTTTCCGCGAACAACTTTCCCCCCCCTGGTTAAGAGTCATCTGTTGACGGGGATTGTTTAGGACGGGCAAGGCACTTTTTTCCTTCCCTTTTCCCAGGCCTCGTGCTGTCTGAAGAGTCCTGCCCGCCGTGATTCTCTCAGTTGGGTTGTGGAACCTCGAAGGGGATGTAGGCGGTTTCACTCTTTTTTTTTTTCTCCGGGAGTATCCACGGCGGTGAGACCCCCTTCTTGAGTGATTTTTTCTTCTCGTAGTGTTTAGAAGTTTCAGCGGCAGACCCTTTCCGTTTCTTCCTTCTCCAACGACTTTATTTCTGAGACCTTGACCTCCCTTTTTTTTTGTGGTTCGTTTTCTCTTTTTTTGGGTGAAAGTGAGTACCTGGCGTCCGTGCTCTCGGCTCCCGTCTCTCTGTCTCTCCATCCGCTATGCGGTTGCCCTACCGCCTCCCCTGAATCAAAGGGTCGGTAGAAGGACCTCGTTCTCTCCCCCTCATGTCCCACAGGGGCACGAAGGACCATTTTCTCTTATGCCCCACACCCGCTCTGATCCGGGAAATGTTGGTGTCTCCCTCCACACAGACTCCCCCGGTTTCATTTCACCCCAGAGTCTGTTTCGCAGAGGTCCCTGTCAACCGCGCTTTTTTTTTTCCCCAGGCTTTTTTCCCCTTTCTGCCTGAACTTCTTTTTTCTGAGTTCGCCCTCCCTCATTCGTTGAACGGAAGAGGTTGACGGCCATTTTGACAAGCGAGTCCCATTTGGACTCTCCCCCGAGGGCAACCTCTTGTTTTCCCTTTTTGTCTTCCGTTGGAGATTCCCTTGATGGTGCCTTTCATACTTAGCCCCGGTCTTCCCCTGAATCTTGAGCCCAACAGGCATCACTTCCGTTCTTCCTCAAGGCCCAGCCCATGCGGGGTTTCCGACTCATCAGTCCGCCCAGTGCACCTCCCAAGTAGTCTTTCTTTATCCTTTCGTCCTCCGCGGCTTGAAGTGGTCTTTTTGCGAGCCATTGCAAAGATAATTATTTGTCCCTCCCAAACCTACCAGCCTTTCTCTCCGTGAGGCTACCCAAGCCTGACCCCCCCACGGCGGTGGCGTTGACGACCTGAAGGTGGTTTCCCTTCCATGTTCGGCCATTCCCCCCCCTTTCGATGCCCTCCTGCAGCGGAACCACCTTTTTGACGGCAGACAATTCTGGCTCCCCGCGACACGGCGCGACCCCCTTTTTTTTTTTTCTTTTTCCTTCTGGGCCCCCTTCCAGGTTGGAGCACCCCCCCCAGGCGCTTGACCCCCAATTAGTCGGAGTACATTGTCCCTTCTGCGTTGATTACCTTTTCGACCCTCCACACCCTTCCTCACCCTTCGGTTTGCCTCCCGCGGTTACCCTGTAGGGCCCTCCCCCTCGATCTCTTCCCTTCTCTTACCCCCGATTGTCCCCACGCGGTTTTTGGAGAGCTGACTTTTGTTTTCTTTGTGCCTAGGTCTCTCTCGTAACTTTTACGGTGCGTTCAGTGGACCCTACTTGTCCATCTTGACCCTTTTCCCTCCCAGGTGTGCTTGACTCCCTTGTGTCCGTCTTCCACAGTAATTCCTCCCCTTCCCTAGTACAGTACCAACCCCTGATGTTCACCTAACCAACGCGTTTTCTTGATGTTATCTCTCTTTTTCCTTTCTTTTTTCACAATCGGTTTTTTTTCGATTGGGACCTAACCCACCCCTTTTTTTCCCTGTTAGTGGACATCGGACTTCTCTCTGTCGGGCTTCTCCTGGGAATTATCTGGGCTTCCCTCCGTTGACTTCCGGGTCCCAATTCGATCGCGTATCCCCTACTTCCTTTATTCCAGGCCGCCACGCCTCTCAACTTCTTTTTTTTATCCTTTGATTTTTTTTGCAGCGGCGGGTGAGTTTTCCCGCATTCAATGATTTGTCCCTCCCCCCCTTTTCATTTGCCCTGTCTGCAGTCCCGTTCTTTTTCTTCCGGGCGCTCAGGTTGGGTACCAAGTTCTTGGCCGCGATCCGACTTTGTCACCTGAATGCTCTAGTAGCTCTGTCTTTTTCTCTCTCGGTTTCTCTTCTTCTTGCAATGGATAGACGGACCCTTCCCTTTCCCCCCCGCCTGGATTAGGTGCGTGCCTTTTTCGTTCCTCCCTCCCTCGCTGGGCTCGATGAGTCATCCTGACTTGTGCACCGGCCTTCAACGGTCATTTTTCTTTGCAGCTGCTGGAGCAACCCTTGTGATGGGCGGTTTCCATGCGTTGCCGGACATTTGCTTGCGGTTGCTGACCCGCGGAAGCTGGCTCCGGAAGTTGTCCCAAACCTGGTCAGAGAACGTCCCATTTCTCTTCTTGCTAATTCTTCAAAACAGTTCTCCCCTGCCAAAGCCTCTTTACCCTTAAGCCGTTCCGACCTCTCGCCTTCCACAATGACCCCATTCCCCCTACTGGAAGATTCGGTGACTTACTTTTCCCCCTCCCGACCCTTCTTCCTCTTCTTCTCCCTTTTCCCTTTTTTCCATAGACCGTTCTGCACCAACGTGCTCTTTTCAGAACGGGCTCTGGTCGCCGGACTCTTTTTTAAACGACTCCCTTTCCCCGTGTGCCCCGGCGTGCGTCCGTTTGCAGGGGTACGCACTGGTTTTAGCACCCTCTGTTGCTCGCTTCGCCAGGGCGTTTTCTTTCCTTCTCATTTCTCCGTTTGTTTGTTTGTTTAGAGTTTTCATGTGCTGGAGCCCTCCCCCCGGCTTTTCAGTACCCCAATCTTTTGCTGAAACTAGTTTTGCGGCCGCCTAGTTCAGTTGGATGCTGGGAAGGGAACTCTTTCCCCTTTCGCAGTCCGCAGCGTTCTTTTTCGCGACACTTCCCTTTTCTTTTCCTTTCTGCTGTCACCCATTTGTGCGCCCAGGAGGAGGCCTCTGTGAGTTTCCATCTTTTTCTCCGCTTCTTTTTGCCCCGAGTTTTTTTTTTTCCTTTCTTCGGTTTTGGAAGACCATTCACGACCTGGCCAGGTGGCTTTTTGCAGCTTGCTTGATAGTCCCTCGCTTACCGGTACCGGGGTAATTGTAGCTGTAGTTCACTTTTTTCCCTCGGTCTCGCCTTTTCTGGGAGAGTGTATCGATTTTTTTTTTCCCGGCCCCTCAGTCCGCGGTCAGACACCTCTGCCCTTTCGGCCTTTGCCCACTGATCATCGATCCCTGGCCGACATGTTCGAAAGAATCTTTGCGGCCTCCCGTGTGTTTTCGTTCTCTTCGTTGCTCGGGGAGGTCTACGTTGTTCCCCAGTCTTCCTTCTTCGCTTTCTTTTCCGTTAAGTTTATACACTTCTCATTACGAAAGCTGTTTGTCGGAACGACCCGCCTTCTTTCTCTTCTGCAGCTTACTCACCGCCGAGAGCTCGCGTAAGGTTCTTCTCTTCGAATCGAGCTTCCAGTGCCCTTCCCTTTTTCTTCTTCCCCCCCTTGGCGCCCGGTGCGTCGAATCCTCCCTGCAGGCTGTTCCGGACGGTTTCCACGTAGAGTGCCTGTGGTGGAGATCCCTCTTTGGTCCTTCTACTTCAACAAGCCGCTGTTCCCCTCTTTTTTTTTCCTCCTGATGCCATCCGGTTGTCTTGGTGATCGGAGTCCTTCGGTTCCTACGGACCCTTACACTGTTTTTTCCTTGCTTTCGATCCTCCTTGTGAAGGAACACGTTCCGTTTCGCGGGGCGCCCTCTTCCACTCCGCGTTGGTCTCCTTACCGCTGAGTCTTTGGCCGCCTCGACTGGTCGGACACATTCGTTTTGTCATTTGTTTTTTTTTAGTGGCTCCCTGATTTTGTTTGGCTCGGTGCATCCTCGGCTCCTTCCCCCCAGCACCCCGCTCTTTTCGGTTGCATACCAGTGTTGTTTCCCTTGCTTTTTGCGACGGACGTTTTTGCTTTCTCTTTTTTTTGTCTGCGGCTCTTATTGTTTTCTTTTCCCCAAAAGCACCACCGGTTTTTTTGGTTTTCCTGAGGATTCAATAGGGAACATTCAATCTCCCTTTATTATTTTCTCGCACCTAGGCCAAGCACCTTCCTTTTTTTGCTTTTTCGGCGTGCATTCTTTTTGTTTTGCCCCCCCCCCCTGTGTTTTCTCCAACCGTCCCGCGGGAACACCACGGGACCCCCCGTTTGCCTGGGCTGACACCACTTTTTAAGTGCTCACGAGGAGACCTCTTCCTCTGATTTTAATTTCTAGCTGTTGTTTTTAGAGATCTTTTGGGTGTCACCCGCCCCCTTTTGGTGGCCAAAGGGCTGTTCCCCCCGTGGTAGTTTTCCCCCTCTTTCTTTTTGGCGCCCCTTTCTCCTGCCTGTTTTCGTCTTCCTTCCCATCTCATTGGCAGGCCGGGTTGCTTTCTTGTCAATCTGCCCCTTTTTTCCTTAGCGGCATTCGTTCCTCTTTTTTTTTTAGGAACTACGACCCCCCCTTTTTTGGTGGCCTGCTTGTCCTCCAAGTGACATCTGGTACTGGTAAATGAGCTGGCTTAACTCTTCCGTAGTCCCTCTGCACGCGTGGCACTTCTCCCCTCGCATTTCGCATGATTCACGTTCGAGGCCCGTTTCTTGCTGTCGCGGCACTTGTTCCTTTTTGGTTTTTCCCCCAGGCTTTGCCTGGCCGGTTCTCATAAACAAGCCATGTGAGTGGGAGCGGCTGCATTCCTCCTTTTTCTTTCTGGTTCTAGGATACCGCCCCCCCTTCTTCTGATCACAAAGGCGCTTCCCGCTGAATAACACCACGGCTGGTCGCCTTTTCCTTGGCCTCGTCTGAGGCAAAAGTTCTTTGACTTTTTCGCCTTTCGCGTCCTTCATGCTTGTTGGGTCTTCTTTTTCTACTGCTTAAGACGGACGGGTCTTTTTCTGGGTCTGTTCTTTTTCCCGGTGTTATTCGTTTAAAGGTGACACGGTTTACACGCGGTCGGAACCCTCCCCCTTCGTTATCCTTCTTTTTGGATTCGTTCGTTGTTCTTGAGAACAACTGGGGGGGACGGCCTACCATAAGGACCACCAAAAACCCTTTTCGTTCTCTGGTTTGCTCAAGGACACTTGGCCTTAGTGGCTTGGATACTTTTGTGCTGCGTATTTCTGCTCTTTTTTCCGACCCGGGTGTCTTTGCAGGTGCGTGGGGCCTTTGCTAATTCCGCTGTCTTTCTACCATCTGCGTTCTCATTGCCTACCCCAACCTTTTCTTCAGCTCTTCCGAACTGGTTTTTTTTTTTCTTTTTTTCCCCCCCCCTCTGGGAAGCTCTGCCACGGCTTGCAGAGTTTCTTTCTTCACCTTGTCTTCCAGACGAAGGTTTCTGCGACTGTCTCTTTATAGGGGTATGCACCTGCCTTTCCTGTGCTACGTTCCTAAGGGCAGAAAGCCCCCTTTGGGCGTTCTTTTGATTGTGCTCATCTACGGTCTGATCCGTAGTTTGTTTTCCCGGCGGGAGGGTTTTGCAAACCTTATGGCGCCCCTGGTAAGAGTTGAGGTCGTAGGACCCCCTTCCCCTCACCACTTCCCTTTCCCGTTGCGTGCGTCTCACATTTCGTCGCGGTATGGGGAAGTCCTCTCGGAAGTCCGGCCCGGGTCTCCCTCCCCAAGAAGGCGCTTCGGCCTTTCTCCTTGTGGTCCGAAAGCACCAGAAATAGATTGTGTGGGCCCCCCCGTTTTACGAAGAGTCCGCCCCAGATCCCTTTTGCCTTTTTTTAGTGTCCTAGCGATCCCCCCCTCTTTTTGTCTCCCGTCCGTCACAGAAGGTCCCTTTCAAACAACGTTTTGATTTGATTCTGACCGGCCCTCCGTCGACCCTTCTGCGCATTTCTGTCTAATGTCTATGAATTGTTTTCTTGCGATTATCGCCTAGGCGCGTTACACCCTCCCCTGATTCGATGACGCATCTTGAAGGAATCGATTCAAGCTCGCTCCGACGCCCCCGAAACGCTTTCACTTTCCTCGGTCTGCGGTTATTCTGCGAGGCGAATAAACCGGTGAAGGATTTCCTCCTTCCCCCTTCCCGTCCCTGGGTCTAGTTCTGCTCACGGCTGGGTTTGTTTCTTTCTGTCATTTAGTTTCTCCCCGGCAGCTTTGATGCGTGGTCCGAATGATGGACCAGCGTCATGTCTGCCTCCCCTTTTTGACCCTTCTGGAACGCCCTTTTTTCCCCCCCAGCCCGTTGCGCCGCCTTCACAATGCACGGACTACCTCCCCCCGATATGGGCCCAGGAAACCCTCTTTCTTCTCTCCCCACTTACCTCTTTTCCCCCCCACAAACTTTCTTCCTTTTCTTGCGTTGCTGGGGCCCGGCTCGTTTTAATTACGATTCGGAAGATCGACGGGATCTTTTTTCCCCCCTTCTCACAGCACAAATTACTTTTGGTTTTTCC
>Ga0179593_1667743_pt1 | contig 24656 bp, 21 predicted proteins | sample CZODoug2_1_08_16_FD_185931 | JGI IMG/M metagenome (GOLD analysis project Ga0179593, IMG submission 185931) | Vadose zone soil fungal communities from Angelo Coast Range Reserve, California, USA - CZODoug2_1_08_16fungal (PacBio error correction) | ecosystem: Environmental > Terrestrial > Soil >... | reverse complement strand
GCCCCCTGCCGCACAACGATCTTCCCTCCATTTTCGAGGCCTCCGTTCTCCTCATTCCTCCTCCCCAATTCACCTGGCCAGCCTCCGACCTACCTTTCCTGTGCACTTGCGCCGGGAGCGGCGATACCTCAAAATGCCTCCTGCGATTGGCAAAAGCACCACACTCAACTTCAATAAGTTGCTCTCTCCGATCCTCGTCTTCCCTACCGTACCTTTCCCTCCTTTCTCCCGACGTCCCCTGGGTCTTGCTGTTTTAGGGAGCAATCCGGCAAAGGCCCGAACCCCTTGCCAAGCCCCCAAGAGATTAACGATTTCCTTCGGTTACCTTCCTTCGCGATATCCGCTTGTTTATCTTTCATTCTATACGCCCCCCCATTTCCCGGGTGACCTTCCACGCCTACGGATTTTTCATCAAATTGTCCTGCAGGAACTTCGGAGGTGGGCTGCGCGGGTCAGATTTTTTTGTGGTGGTAAGGGGGTCTTTATAATTTCCTTGATGTCGCCATTTGATTTCCATTTTTTGGAGTCCATCCATTCCTCTCCATGTCCCCCTTAGAATTGATCTAAAGCGCTAGCTTGTTTTTTCGTTCGCAGCACAGTGTTTCCTCGAATGGCCGTTGGGTAGGATCGTTAATCGCCCACGTTCCGCCGTTCTCCTGCCCTCGATGACAAGTATCTTCCTTATCTCTGGAAAAGAACGCCATACCCCCCCCAGGTAAGCTCTTGTTTCCTACTCCCTGGTGTTTTCCCTCTTGCTGCGCCGCGGGAATTCCTCAAAATTAATTTATTTCGGTGCCGGGCCTTCCTAAGAGCCATGAGACCCGCGTACCTCGCCTGGTGCTACCCGCAACGGCGCCGGTACTCCCGGGTAGGTCGATACATTCGCCCTCTAACTTCCTTCCTGGCTCAGAATTGCCACGATCGCGTATCCGTCCGTGTCGACGCGGTGTGCCCGCGAGTTGCTCTGGGAGAACCTCCCCCCAGAAGTTGACCCACTTCGTCTTCTGACACTTCCTTGATTGCACCCTCGCCGAGGACCGATAACACTTTTTAAAGTTCCCTGTCGTGGGCCCGAGTCCCAAAGGACCAGTGTCCGCCGTTTCTGCGACAAGGCTTACGCAATCCTGTCAGTGCGTGTGCGGAAACTAACTTTTCAATAGGGCCCGGTAAGGACTCATTCCGGGCTTGGTCTTTTTCCCTTCCCGCGACCGTGACCGCTTAAATGATCCTCAGCCGTCCGCGGCTCCTACCCTTCCTAGGAAGTTCCGGTCATTACTAGAGTGTCTTCGAGACTGTAGCAGGCGATAGCCCTTTCAGATGCGCGATCGACTATCTTCGCTTGGTTCGGCGGTAACCTTCTTCCGTCATTTTTCCCTGATTCGTCGATTTGCTATGGACCATCGTCTCTGTTTAAGTGATGCCTCCCCTGCGTGGAGCGTCAGCGACCGCTCCCGGTCAGCATTCCCCGAAGGAACGGTCCTCCTTTGACCCTCTCGATGCTGGCATAGAGAGGTGTGGCCTGGGCCGGGTTATGATTATTTTGGTTGTATCTACCTCATCTCACCCTGTTGTCGAAGTATTTGTCTCCCCCCTCCAGCCTCCGCTGGAGATTCTTCAGGCCGCATTTGTCTTTTGTTCCCTTGCCGACCTGTTGTTGTACGCTCGTGAGTGGCCGTTCCAACGGCCTGCAGCTTGTTTCTGACATGGCGAATGGCCGAGGCGCCTTCACGACCTCTCCTCTGACTTCGTATCGGTCGCCTCTGAGCTTTCGAAATCCCCCGTTGAACTCGGTGCCTCTGGTTTGTTTGAACATGAGTTGGAATGCCTCAACCACCTCCCCTCCCGGCCACCTTCTCCCTCTCCATCGTGTTTATCCTTTCCCCAGATCCGCCAGGATCGCCTATTTCTTGGAGTGGTCTGATGACGACTTCGATCTTCTTTCCAGATCCGATATACGCAGTGCGGCCACGTCCCCTTCCTTTCCGCTGCTGTGCGTACGCGCTTTGCCAGCAGTCTCGACGGCATCGAACTTTCTCAATATTCCAGGACGGCGGACGATGCAACTCCCGGGTGCCTAGGAAGCTCGTTGGTGCACTCTGCCGAGCGTGCACCAGATGTGAGTTTCCGTGTTGGCACGGAACTTCCCTGTTTTTTTCTTCCCCCCATATTTCAAATGAATTTTCAACCACGTTCAGCGGAACTTACTTTTTCGACGCTTCGAATGGGGACGTCCTCTTCTTTTCATCCCTAACAGATATTCCATTCGACCTCTTCGGCAACATTCTTGCCCCCCCTCCGCTGAAGGTTTTTCCTATGCATCTTCGGGACCAGGTTTTTTGCCATTTCAGTTCCAAAAAGGCAAATCCCCCTCGATTCACCCTTTCCTATTTTCTCTTCACCTATTGCTTTCCTCGGCAAATTCCAGGGACTCGTCGCTTTTTCACCGCGGCCGCCGTCTCTAGATGTCCCTCTACTAGAAGCTACAGGACGTATTCCCCCCTGAGCCCTGTATTTCCTTTATTTTTTCCTTCCCGAGCAACTGATTCCTCATCAACGCACCGACCACTGGCACGCCATACCGCTCTTGGAAGTTCCCGCATGACATTTATTGATCCCCCCGATTTATCTGAAGTCCGAATGCGGGAGCTAGGGGGCCTCGGCCAAATCTTCCCCCGGAATTAAAAGTTCAACCGCTGACTTTTCGAAACACGATTGATAGGTACCTTACGCCATGTCATTGTTCGGACCTTTCGCTGGTCCCTCGAATGAAGAATCAGTTCTTCCCGACTGTTTTAGATGTGGCCTTAAAATAAAAGCGAGGATTTTCTTAAAACAACAACCTCCGAACACACATACACCGTCCCCTTATGAAAAAACCCTTCCCCTTAAGAACTAGAGGCAACGATTACCCCGCAAAGTGGAGACGGTTTATTATGACACCCTAAATACCCCAGAATGAGCACATTATCGGTCAAAGGTCCCTTTATGTTTCCACCCCCTCGTTAGTCGAGTTTCTTAGGGAAAGAGTTCTAGACGTAAGACCACTGGACTTCCGTCAATCTGAAACCCCCGATGGGGGAATATTAGACAAAAGGACCCACAGTTCCACGGATACTCCGTTCACGCCGCCAGGGAAGAGAGAGATAGGAGCGCAGCGACTGCAAAGCCTGATCCCCGCACCTCCTAGTCTGCAGATTTTGGACCGGGCCGCGAGAGTCTCCGGGCCAATCTCTCGCTGAGACCTTCTCCGTGGATCGATTTTCCGTTCGCTCATAAATCCCTCTCACAGGGCCTAACTCTTTTTTCCGGAACTTACACGCGCCATCTTTGCCCGGGTTTGGGGTGGGGTTCTGGCAGTCTGGTGCCGACCCCCTTTCCTCCTCCAGTCCCCCGCCTGTTGTCCTTGATATAGAGACAAACTTCCCCTCCCTTCGGGTAGTCCCTTTTTTGCTTCGAGCGCCCAATCTGTCCCCCCCAGCTCTCGTCCTCGACTAGGATGCTCGATTCTAGGGAGCGAGTTGCTCACCTTCTTCTGTCACAGTGCCTCACACCTTTGCCCCCTTGCGACACCCAGATCCGGGAATAGCCCTCGAAACTTCCTGAGACTTTTCCTTCCCCTTTTAGTTTTTTTTCTGCCAGGCACGGAGGATCCGACTTATCGAACGACCCCTACTGGCCTTCAGCCGTTTGCGAGCTTCCCTGACAAGTGGATGTCGATCTGGTTTTAGTTTGCTCATATAGTGACTCTCCTGTCCACAACCCGGGTTTTTCCGTCCCCCCCCCTGGTAAGTTTGAGGAATTCCCTTCGCGCAGCGATCGGCTTCGCGAGAACGGCGGAAGGTGTTGTCTTTATTGAATCTGAGCGACACGTCTTCATCCGGCCCTCGGATCACGGCTTGGGATACGCAAATCATTCCTATGATTTCCCGTACCCCGGCCCAACGGCCGTCGTCTTTTCTCCCAGAAACTTTTCAGCGGTCGCTGTCGAGAACTTCTTATTTCCTATCGCAACTTTTTACAGGCATAACACCCTTCCCGCCGACTTCGACACATGACCCGAACCCCTTCCCCGGGACGCACCGATACTTCCTTTATGCAGCGCAGCCACCAAGTTACGTTTTTTCGGTCTTGTTTATTTTAGAACTCGCCACTTTTCTTCTTTTCGGTCACGAACCCTTTTTTAAAATTTGCTGGGTTGAAACCGGTCATAAACAATTACGAGCGCCCTCCCTCTGCTTGGGAAACGTCTTGACGGTCCCTTTGCGAAATACTTTTTCTCGTCCCCCTCCCTTTCCTTGGGTAGTCGGTCGAAGAGGTCTTGCCTCCGGTTTGCCCTGCATCAAATAAAGCGGTCCTTTGAAGGTAGTCTCCAGGACTGTATTGAAGTTTTGTGGTTTCCTCCGAGGTCATGTTTGCGAGTTTCGTTCATTCTTTTGCACCCTTTTTTTGGCTTTGGACTCTTGAAGTGGTCGGTCAGGATTTTCCTAGTTCATCCTTCGAAAAGGAGGCCTCGTCCCTTCCGGTGATTTTTTGGCCATCGTACCGTTGTGCTTCCTGTGTCCCGTCTCTCTCTTTTCCTCTACGTGTTTCTTAATGGGCCCCCTTCTCCGCACAACGTTTCCCCTCACTTCTTCCCTTTCCGTTTTCCTGATGGGCCTACTACCCCCCTTCCCGAAGGCCAGCGCCAGTAAACCTCCTTCCCTCCCTTCCGACTTTTCTCCAAACGCGACGCCAATCGTCCCCTCTCAGGTTCTTTGCCCCCCCCCCCCGTCCCATAATCCCAATCACTGTCTACCTTTCCTCTTTCCCCTTTCCGGTCTTATTCTCAGGGCACTTAGTATTCAAGATCTCGACCGACGACCATGGTTGACTTTTTTGAATAATTTGCAAAGGGCCAAGCCCGCCTTTTTCCCGGCATCCCCCCAAGATTTTTCCATTCCCCCTTTTCTTTTTTTTCTCCAAGTACATGGGGCATCCTGTCCTGTTTATGTCCATTGTTCCGGATATACGCCCCGTTCACGGTTCGTGACCTCAACGCTACGTTGATTTTTTCATGACCTCGGATCATTCCTCGGATCTTGGTCTTTTCATCCCTTCTCTTTTCCCGGCTCTGTACGGTGCCTTTGAAGTGGCCCTTATCAATGTTCGGATGAGAGGTTTCTTGGTTAGCGTGGCATCCATTCCTGAGCCGAGTCCCTTCCTCCAAAAGGATCTGCCTGATTCCCCTGCCTGCCGGCCCGTTTTTTCTTTTTTTCTTGTTCAGATTTTTCTGCTGTCAACCGTCTTCGAAACAAGGCCTTCTGCCGCCTTTGAACGAAGTGGCGATTCAGATTTCTTGGTCCCCTGAAACTCACAGTTCTTTGCCGCCCGGAAGTGTCTCGGATGCTCGGCGCCTTCTCCTTTCTTCCCTAAAAATTACCCCCAGGGTTTGCCGCGAGTGTATTGCCACGATCATCCTGGCCAGCTCGCACTTTTGGTCCTCGCCCCCACTGAGCTTTCGCGGCCTCGACCTTTTTTTTGATTGGTCGATACATTCGTGTTTCTCCCTGGTTTTGCGAAGGCAATTCCGATTCGTGGAGACTTCTCCTCCTGGACCGCTTTTTTTCGCTTGGTGAGTCCTCCGTCTTCCCCTCCCCTCCGAGGCGGCAACGGCCTGCCCCACTTTCTTAAGATCGTCGCATCCTCGATCCTTTGACAGGTGTCATGTTTCTCTAGCCCAAGTGACTCTCCTCCGTCGCTTTTTCTTCCGCTCTTTTTTTTTCCCCACTCGAAGCCCCTCAGGGGCTGTGATCTGTGCTGAACAAACATCCTGTCTAAAGTTTTTTCGGGCGCGCCATGAGGCCCTTCTTCGATTCCCTTTGATCGTGTGGGCTTGGCCCCTGCGTACCTCCCTGCTAAATTTCTCACACGGCGCGATTAGTTCGCTAAGCCCGAATTCCTAGGGTCTTTTTGACCCTGTCCCATTTTGGAGCAGGAGGGCGAGCGATAGCCGTTTTCGAGTTACATCTTCGAGCCACCACTACTTCAAGTGCGCGGCTTATGAAGTCCTCTCCAGTTTGCGTCGTGCTTGTCGAGGAGGATACTCCTCCGGCGTGCAGGATGGGCGGCCCTTCTCAATGATTCGTTCGGTTTCGTCCTCGACCCCGACCCCCTTATAGATGCCTTTTATAGGATTTTTCTCAGTCGGTGGAGAAATACGGGGTATCTGGTTTGGGCCGGTATAGTCCATGCCAAACTTTCCCTCTTTCTGAAGTGATGGTCCGCGGACCTTCGCCCTGCTGGCTACGTTGTGCGCCCCTTCCTTTCATTTTGCCAGTGTGGTTTCTGTCATCGGATGTTGCGTTAGGGAGGGGTACCCTCCGCGGTTGACGGCCCTGCTTTTTGTATGTCCCGGCTCGGCGAGTTTTTTCCGCCCCTCCCCCTCCCAGCGGACGTTGCTTCTCTGGCCGACTCAGCTGCGCCACGAGTTTCGACGAACCGGACTGTTGAACGGTGCGCTGCTGGCTGCCCGTTTGTCCCTTTTTGTTTGCAGCATTGCACCCCCGCCCCGCCTATTCGGATCGTCTCCCTTTAACAATAACAATTTCGTGCCAGCGCGACTGATTGTGGTTTTCGTGGCGGCTAGACTTGGATCTAGACCACCCTCCAGTCCCTCAGTTCCTGCGAGCCTCCTGACTTCGCTAGAAGGAGTCCCCCGGTTGAAACTAAGACGCGAATCCTCTCTGTCAACTGGATGTCCCTACTCTCCGATTGACCTCCGAGGTTGGTAGTCCGTTGGTCTTGCTCACTGGGCCAGAAATGAACCCCCCCCCAATGAACTTTCCACACGCCCCCCCTTCATGTCATTTAAAGGAATTGCGTTCTTTCCTTTGGACCTATCTTCCTTATTCCCTCCGTTGTTTTTTTTTCGATTTGTCCTGACCTCTCACATTCATTGCCACGGCCCTCGTGTTATTAGGGGCACCTTGGCGAACCCCATTCCCAATTTTAAGGTCAACTTCCTCCCCCCTCGTTTTCATCGATCGCTGCGGGACCGTTCCTAAAGTTATGGACCGGCGGGGTTATTTTCTCCCCTTCTCCCCCCCCCCTCTGTGCCACCGCGCGTGTACTCTGCAGGGCGAGATACATCGCGTTCAGCAGATCGTTTTCTAATGCTTTGAACTGTCTGAGGTTGACTTTTTGATCGTGCACCATAGATTCAGTCGTAATCACGCACTGGCACCCCCTCATCCCGGCTTAGTCTCCTTAAGACATGCCCCCTTATTTTTCGATCCCACTTCGAATCTTCTCTTGTGGATTGAGGCATGCTTTAACCCAAACTAATCATTTCAAACCGGGGACCCCTAACGAGTTCAACGGTTATTCCGTGCCTCGAAGATGGTCGCCTACGGTCAGATCACTGTCGGAGTCAGGATTTCCCTCCGACCTGGCAGACGAACCCAGCTTCCCCAGACTGGTCGATGTACCACTCCCTGTCTCTCTTACCAACACCCTCCTCCAGGCCCATTTAAAGACTTTTCTCCCATCTAGAGTTACGCCTTAGGTAAGTGACTGGGGATCCCTCTCCATCCGCCCCATTTTCTGCCCTTTGAACGGCACACCGCCAATCCCCGGCCCATCTCCCTGCTTAGTCCTAATGTCCATTTTTAATCGATCTTGTTCCACGGTCAGATCCTATTGCACCTTCGCGGGACCGCCTTTTTTGCACCCCTCTGGCCGCCTGAATTCGCTCCACGCGGACTCCCCAAGCATTTCTTTTTTTCACCGTGTTGAACACCCTCCCCTGGAATTCCGCATTCGCTAGCGGCCGTCATTGCCGAGGTCGAGATCTTCGCCCCAGCGCGCACTCTCCAACATCGGCTATTCCTCACGTCCGGCTCCGTTGGGACCGCGCGCTTCCTTCCCTTCCCTCCGCCGCTTTCCTCGGCTGCGTTTGATAATTTTTACTCTTGGGATCGCCTTTATTCCAGTGAAGGGTCCAAGCCCCCCGATGGGCACTCCTCCTCTTCGGTGCTCACCTTTTTGCTACTCTTGCCCCCCCCCCCGTTTTGGAGTTGTCCGGGCACCTCGTCTTCCCCTTTTTAAAGGATCTCCTGAATTTTTAAAAGACTTGTCCCTTCTCTAGTAACTTTTTGCCCGCTCCTGGACCCCCGTCCCTTTCCTTCAACACAATGTTTTCTCCCCCTCTGAAGTGGACATCCGTTAGTCCTCGCCGTTGCAGCCCCGCGTCTGGGCTCTCCAAAGATCCGTCGCGCCCCGCCCCCTCCTTCACATCGCTCACCTTTTCCCTTTTCTCGTTCGGCTCCCTTTTTCTTGCCCCTGCAGGCGAATGTACTCTGCCCCTCTGAGGCCGCCCGGTCGTTTTTGGCGCCATTGACATTCTCTGCTTTTTGATCGGGAGAGCTGCGTCCATTCCGGACACAATGACGGGCTCGATTCCTTGAGGCCCTTTCCAGGCGCCGACGCGCGCGATCTTTGGCCTTGAGGCGCCGTACTTTTTTCTGTTTTTCCAGGCCTCTGAGCGACAAACGGTCAGCTCACGAGTATAACGGATGCGAAAGACGTTTTTTTTCATTCGACACGGCATCCTTGCACTCCCTCCCTCCCCCCAACCACCCCGGCCGGTCTTCCCCGGCGAAACAGCCCCCCACGCAAAGGTCGTTATTTTTTTTCTTTTTCCGAATGGGCTCTTTTTCATGTTTGTCGGACCCTTTCCCCCCCCCAGACAACTCCGAAACGAACATTATCCAATACGTCCCGTACAGGTCGACCCTCTTCCCAAGCGACACACTATCTCTCTGATCCCGGCTCTTTTGCTCCCCCTTTCGAAATCTCAAATTCGCCGTTGAGTATACTTCCTTGCTCAGGTGCGTATAGACGGGCCCGTTTCCCCCTGAGATTTCCCTCATAGCTTCCTGCCCGTCTTGCTTCCCTTTCTTTTTGGTAGATCTTGCGAAAAATCAACTTTGTCTGTCACCTTGGCGATGGTCCTCTCCCAGAACCCCAGGGGTCGGCGTCTCTCGCTTTTTTCTTGAATTTTAGTTTCTGACCCGCCTCAAATAATTCCCCTCCGTCGGGTAATTTTAGAGCCATCTTCTTTAATTTTATTGGCGTGGGTCCCCAATCGCTTTTTTTGCGAGTTGCTTCGCGTTCGATTTCCTCACTCTTCCTGAATTCTCTTTCGGCCTGGCCCTTCGGGACTTTTTTTTTCTTTCTTCCCCCTAGATTCATGATTCCCATCCCCCCCCCGGTCGTCCTCCGCCCCCCGCTTCCGTGAGGAGCTCTCCCTTCTTTGTTCCGTCTTTTATCTCCTCTTTTCCTCTAGTTTTTTTTTTCGCGCTGCTTTTAAAGGTCCTCCCCGACCCTTACGAAGCGCTAACCTCTCTTTTTTCGCTCCCTCCTTCTCCCCTGGTTTGTCCCACTCAGGAAGCTTTGCGTCCAACCTCGAAGACAGCAGCCAGGACGCATGCGATTCGGCTTTCGAAGATCGAACGCGATCCCCAACATCCCCCCCTGCCTTAGGGATTTCCCCCCAAATCCACACCAATAAGGTGCCTCTACTTCCCCCTCCCTTCATTTCCAGTTTTGTGCGGGCCACCCTTAACTTTTCAAGGACCTATTCGACCCGATTCTTTGGTCTCGTTGACGGAAGCCGGCAAGTGTGCCTTCCTTGATTTTAGCAAAGATCTCCCAATTCTTTCATATTTTTTTCGACGTTGCATCTTCCCCCGTATACTCTTCCCTCATGTCATGTCTGAAATTGCAGGTACCAGCTCCAAATTTCAAGGGTATTGGACTCCGGAAGGGGAGAGGGAAGAATCAGGCCCCCCACCGGCAACGACCACACCGCAAGGGTTCAGACTTAGTAGTTCAGAGGGGTGTCACCTAGCTGGTAACTACCCAGGCTTGCCTCGAAGTTCGGTGCGTCCGGCCCCTTATCCAATGTTCGGATGTCGGCGGAATTGTCTTTCAAGTGTTTCGCGGCCATCCACGATCCCCCTAATTTCTCAAAGCCCCCCTCGGTTTGCCCGCTCCTGCTTTCACCTTGTGCCGAGGACCCGTTGTCGTTAGGAGTGCGAGCTCCTTTTTCTGACCACGTTCTTCCTCGCAGCCGCTCGCATGTTTAACGACGTGATTCCCCCCGATAAGGAGGAACCTCAACGCCCCTTCCGGTGCGCCGGCCGGGCCTCTTCTCTCCTTGCTTTTCCTTCCTTTGAATTCCCTTAAACCCCCCTTTTGCGATCTGTGCCAGGGTTGTCCCGGCTAGTCTTCCTCTCCATCCGTATCACGATGCCATTTACTGGTAATGCATCTCCCTCGCCGCCCCTCGAATATGGGGGTCTTATAAATTAGCCATCTCCCCCTGGCGAGTCCCCTCCCAAGGTTCCCTCTTTTCGTTTTTCTTTTGTTTGGCCCCGGCTTTTTTTTTTCCGGGAAAGCCTGGTGGAGAGACTAGCAAGTTTTTTTCGCCTCAGAGTCGGCAACGGCGACGCATGCCCTCTATGTCCTTTGGGGTTGGGGGGGAGATCGGAAGCCCGCTTTTTGTGAAGACATTCGTGGGTCACATTGAGTTAGCTTCTTTTCACGACCCGCCGTCGAATTTTTCTTCAGCACATTATCCCAACTAAATTACTGAGGTGCCCCCCACTCCCCCTTCCCGGTGGCAGAGCAATTTTATTCTTCCCGCTGCTTGAGCTCCTGCTTCCCTTTAACCCTGGCGGCTAAATGTTACCCCCCCGGCGTCCCCCTTCCCGCGGATCACGCGAGTGGCCTCGTTGCATTCCCCGAGGAACGGGTAGCCGTCTTCTTCTTATTCGTAGCAGATTGTTGGTCGTTTTTTGCGCAGCGCTCGATTATATCCCCCTCGCCTTTTCCTTCCTTGAAGAGAAAGGATGCAATAAGTTTTTTTGCCTAGTTTTTCGCTTTTTTGCGTTGGAACCCTCGTCCCCACTTCTTTTCCTTTGCGTTTTTTTTCTTGCCATTCACTGAGACCGACCGCTTTTTCCCCGTACCCCATTTGTACCGAAAGGTGCACTTCTCCTATGTAATTACCTTCTGAAGTTGCATAGACGACACCCTGCCAGGTTCAAAGGTGAAGTGTTATTCTTTTTTTAGTTTATCCGTACATGCACGATAACCCACTGGGCGGCCCTTGATGGGATTCTTCCCCCTTTCCTCCCAGCTGGTCCATCGACAGTGAGACCTTCTTTCAATGGAGTGTTTCTATCAGATAGTGTTTGTCATCTGAGAACCAGGAACACGTTCGGAAGGTCTCACATTTTCTCCAGTTCTTGCTTTGCCATTTGCATGGCCGAGGCTAGACTCTTTCGTAGCTGTTTCGCTTTTTTTTACCGTTGCACGGTTTCGGGCACTTCCCTTCACTAACCTTGAACTCGGTTTTCTTATGGCTGCCAGCGTTTTTTTTTTTTTTGGTTTGGTTTTTTTTGTTTTCCTTTGTGTTCAAGATGGATGTGTCGCATGACGAAGCCCCATCGCCCCCCTGTACCCTCCTTTCATAAAGCTTTTTTTTCCTTTCACTACTCCTTTTTTCCCTTTTGCGACCTCAGGATCGCAGGTGGGCCCTTTTTCTTTTTCTCCCCCGACGGCCATTATTGCATCCAACGTAACATCAACACCCCTTCCCCCCCGCAGTGCAGCGCTACTTCCAAGCATTACGCTGCTTTACGTGCGATGGACTTTCGAGCGCCCCGCTCTTGAGGGCTGACGACGCCATGGTTTCCGAGTTTTGAAGCTTCGATTCCCGTCCATAATGAGATTCCTCTAGTGTTTTATTTCCCTTCCCCCGTCCCCTGTCCTAATGGAACCCGAAGCCACAGAAAATGAACGGGAACCGCCCCGGAAGCTCCGTGGCAAGGAATTGGGCTTCTCCTTCCCCTCTCTACTCATTCCTAGTTTTTGTGGAGTCTTTAAAATCGACCTCCGTCCCTTTCGCAATAATGACCCCTGCCGCGGAGCTGGTACCTTTACATTCTTGGGAATTTCGATCTTTCCCCCTTACCAACTATCACAACCTCGCTCATACTCCGGCCATTCGGGCCGCGGGCAATAGATTCCCCCCCCGTTCCCTGTTTCACTTAGCTCCATGCGATTCCCGCGTCCCTTCCGTGACCTTCGAGCGACATTTTGCAGCCAGGCGGAAGACGGGTCCTTCTGCTGCCAGTGTAGGTTCTTTGATCCGCCCATACTCCCCCCCGAGCCACCTGAACAATGGCCTTTCCATCCCCGGGCGAAGGGATCCCTTTTTCCATATTGTGATTCCCCAGCTTTTCGCTTTTTTCCCCGGGTCCTTCCTTTGCGATGTTGTTATGAAGGAATGATCACAACAATTTTTTCCCCGCAGCCATCCGCGCCCCCCGAGTTTCGGTTATTCTCCCTTTCCTCCCAGTTTGAGCGGGACGACTTTTTCCCTCACTTTTTCGGCTCGGCCCCTTCCCTCGCGCAGACCCTCCTCAACGCCGGCCGCGACTGGTCTCTTTTTTCCCCCCCCCCCATGAGCAGCACCTCTATGAACCGAACCCCCCCCACTTCCATTTCCCGTCGTCCCAGCGAGTACCTCCCTCCTTCGGGCGAAATGCTCCCTTTTTCTAACCCGCAAGTGGACGTTCTTTCCCTCCTATAACCCCGCTAAATCCAAATAAACCGTCCCGGATCACCGATTTTTCCTCCTTTCTATTCCAAATGCAATTATGTTAACCTGGGTAGCGATCCCCTCGTCCCGACGTTTCCTCCTCGGGCATTCTGTTTCAGTGGCATTTTCTTTTTGGCCCGCTTTCCAAAAAACCCTCGCGCGGGGACCCTCCTGTTCAAGATCTTTTCCCCCCCAACCGCCCATCAGGCCCCAAACACTGGATCGCCATCAGTTTAGAAGCGTCCTCCCCTCGGAGTTTTTCGAGATAGGCTTTCCGGACCCTCGCTCACCATTTCCCCCTATCAGGAATTCGGCTTGGGAAAGTCCGCTAGGAATTCAATTTTGGTCCGCTCCCTGCTGCGGCAGCCGCGAGAAAGTACACGTCTCTCTGGAAGAATTTTCTCTCTTGAATTGCCATCTCCACAGTCCGTTTTTTCGCCGTCTTTCCAATAGAAATCAATGCCCATTGACGCCAGGTCTGGAGTTTGTTCACCACTCGTACCTTCACTGAGTGCGTCGCTTGCTCCTCCTCCCTGTAAGCTGGCGTTTCGTTCCCTGCCAGATATCGCTTTTCCCCTGAAAGGTTTTCACTGGTTACTTTCCCCTCGACGAGGATGACTTTCTTTTCCTTTTGGTCTGCTTCGCCGTTGCCGCCCCTTTACGTCACCTTGCCCCATTCCGTAGGCCCCCAGATTTCTCACCCCTCGCTTTTTCAAACCAGCGAATCGTTTTTTTCCGTTCTTCCTCCAGGCAGGAACGGCGTCCAGCATCCTCCCTCCTCCCGCAACCCCTGGACGATTTTCTTCCCCCCAGGCGCGTGCGCTCCCCTTGACCAGTGCGTGGCCTGTGTGGGAGGGGTGATCCAAGGATGCTCTGTACCTTTGGTACACCAATGCCCGCCCTCAACTTTTCCTTTGAGTTTGACTTCCCGTGCGTCCACGCCGGCAAGAGATCAGACTATCTGCGTCCGCGGCGGCGTGTAGTGTTTTTTTTTTCCCTGAGCTTTTGAATCTGATCCGACCCCTTCGTAAGAAGGCGCGCCCTTTTGAGAAGAGTTAACTAATTAACTCGGACTCCCCCCCTCCAGGCCTGTCCCCCTTTCCCCGATTCTTGCTACGACCACGGCAAGAGTCCTTTCTTGAGCCCTTATTGGCAGGAATGGACGTCAGCACCCAAATTGAACAAGCATCACCTTCACCTGAAATCAGCCTTGATCCCTTCCAAGACTTTCTAAACGACCTTCCTCGACAATCCTTCGACCCTTTAAGCAAATTGACCCAGGATGGTTCGTCTTCCTGGCCCGTCCCCGTAGCGTTGATCTCCCCCGGTACCCGTTCCTGGACGATAGAAGTCACAAGGTCCCACAATGACTTTTTTTTCGGCAATTATCCGACCGGTTGATCCACCCCGTTTTCCATCGGTATTTTGCCCCCCCCCCCCCCCCATTGGCGAACTCACCCTTTAGTTGTTGACATTTTTTACCTTCGACCCTTCCAGAGGGGTCGTAGGTTATAAGAGTTTTGTCTTGACCGTTAACGGTATGAATCCCCCTCGTCCCCGGCCCTCCGTTTTTTCACGATCCTATGTATTCAGATGGTCCCCTCGACGGCGGTCATTTTTGCGAGGTTTTTCGTCGCTTCTCCCTCAAGGAGTTTGTGCCCCCTTGCCCTATAGTCTTTTTGCCCGGTCTCCCCAGAGCTTACTGATTCATAACGTTCGACTTCGCCCCCCCCCCCTCCCCCTTAGTGAGGTATGCGTCGTACGGCGGATTTCGTTTTTACCTTTTCAATCCCTAGGTTGTTGTCTTTTTTTGAGATCCCTCTTAAACCCCCGAAGCACCCCTCCTTGCGCCGCGTTTCGAGGCCTCCGTCGAATTTGTCTCAGTCCTCTACCAATTACCTCCCCCTCATGAATTTTCCATTGCGTTTTTTCCCCCAGCTTTTTTTATCGGAACCTCCACACTCTCAAAATGACATAGGCGTTTTCAAAATCCCATGCAATAAAGTAGGATCACTTTTCCTTGCAGATATTTGATGCCTTCACTACGGAAATGTCAACCCTTCGACCCTGGTTCGGGTTATGGTAGCCCGGCAACGGTGAAATTCCCACCTCTCCAAAGAGTACCTTTCAAGACCGCCCTGATTCGCTCTTCTGTCCTTTTTGCCTTTTCACGAGTTACTTCCTTCACACTTTTTTGCCCTAACCCACGCTACGCTTTGTCGAGTTCATGAAACTTGTATGCCCTCTCCCTTAATTTGATAAGAGAAGCGGATTGTTTTCCTCTGTTTATCCTAGCGGTTTCGGTTTACATTTACGTTCGTTTTTTTTTTCTTGGTCCCCATTATATGTTTTCCTGATGTCTGCGGAGTTTGTTCTTGATGTTCCCCTTGTCCTCTGCTCCATGCGAAAATGCTCCACCACGCTACTGGTTCTGTTCTAGCTCATCGCCCCAGTTTCCTTTGACCCGTTTGGAAGGAGGCAGGCAGTTGCTCTGACAACGTCTCCTCAAGTCTCCGTCGGATTCCCTACTTTTCCCCTCCAGATTCATCTTGGAACCGACCCTCACAGCGGGAGACGTTGATCGATCTTCCGCGGCCGTTTAAGTCCCTCCACCCAACCCATTTTTTTTTGCAGAGGGCCCCTGTGCTTTGTGATTTCATACGAGATACTTGGCTTTTTTCCTGCTTTTCCCTTCACTGAGCCTTGTAAAAGCGCACTAATCGGTTGCGGTCGAAATCTCTCTCCCCACTCCGGTCTTTGGCGCGCCGCACCTGCTTCTCCTGGTTTGAGTTATGTTTTTTTTTTCTCTCTGTTTGGCGCGAGGGCTGGTGAAACTTCCCTCATAACAAGAAGTGATTCGAAGCAGCCCCTTTTCTGCTTACTTGTCGTTTCCCCTTGACCCCGAGCCGACATGTGCAACGTCCCCTGTCGGGGGGACTCCCCTGCTGTCACCAAAGGGACTCGCCGCTGTATCCCCTTTATTTTCGATCACCCAGCGACGCTCAGCCTTGTACTGCGTTCCACAAACCCAGACTCGGGGTATTCTCTTTTGGCGCGACTTTTCTTTTCAATAGTTTAAGGGGGGGTTGGACCCCATGCCACGCCCTGAAATAATGCCCGTTCGTAATATTCAGTCTACGCAGATTTGTTGCCGGCAGTCTTCTGTCCTCGGCCCCTGGTACTCCGCAGGCGCAATTCTCTGCCCCCCGACTGGAGAGATTTGCCCCTTCTCGCAGCGCATCCCCTTGCACCTTTTCCTGCCGGTTGCCTCACTTTTCTTGAAGTCTATACGCACTTTGGAGTTGCTTGCTCGGTGGACAATCTTCCCGTTCCTTAGGATTGCTTACCGGGAGCGAATACTACGTCGATGGCACGGTTTTTTTTTTCCTCCCCTCAAATTTGTGACTAGAGCCCCAGTGGAACGATGCCTTTAGCCCTCCGATAAGGACGGTTTTCGTTTTCGTGGGGATTCTTGGGTCGTTTAAGAATATCTGTCAAAATTCCGCTTCTCCGAGGGGACATGTAGCAAGCCCAAGATTTGCGCCTCCCGAGCAGTTCAGCAGGGACCATGGGCCTTTGTTTAGCTCTTGTCCCTAGATCCCGGTGGCCTTTTTCCCCCCTCTAATTTCTTTCCGCTTTGCTTCGTTGCCAGTTCTCCTTTCCCCTGGAGGGACAGGGAAGAATCGTGCCGTTGGTTTCATCTGGGCAGCAACCGCCGGTTTCGACTTCTCCCCCTTTCAACTTCGGTTTCTGCCCCCGGTGCGATGTGGTTTTTTTTTTGACTTCAGCATACATCCGCCCAGCAGATCTTATGTCCAGCCCCCTTTGTTTCTCCCCACTGAATGTCCTTTTCCCGTTCCTTTCTCCGGTGATGGTGCCTTGGTGCTTTGGGATGAAGACCGGTCGACTTTTTCTTTTCTGATAACCCACGTCCTCCAGGTGAGCCGGCATAAGTTCCCGATTCTGCTCCTGGCGCGCTCGCTCTTTCTTTTTGGACATCGCCTCTTCGACGCTCACCGCCTTGTTTTCTTCTTCCCTCTGTCGAGCCCGCCCATCACTGCTGCCTGATGAAGCCGAGGTTATTTGTCCGTCTCTGACGATCGGCCGATGTCCTGGACCAGCCCACCCCTCGCGGCTGGCAGTTTTTTTCTTGCTACGCTCATCATATCTTCTCTTTTAAGATCCTCCTGGAGATATAGGTCCCATTACTACCTCGTCCTCCCCTCCCATGACCGGCCGAACGCTTGGAGGTATTTCCTTTTCGATGCTGAATTATGGGAACCTAGGAAATAACGGGAACAAAGTGTCCTCAAAAGGATTCATAGGCGGCTTCTGTTTTCTTGCGGGCCCCCCTCCAGTCCTGTCCAAAAAGACGGTCCGTCGTGTCGAGATGTGCCCAAGAGGAAGCAGTGAACTCTCAGTACCGCGACTTCGTTCATGCTCAGCTCCTTCTGGGTTCCGTATGCAGTTGCCATGTCTTACCCGCTTCCGTGTGTTCTTTCAAGCAACACATTCTCCGTACATGGGAACGACCCGGCCTTTTCGGTAGATTTGGCCTGCAATTCAATTTATGTTCTTTTCCCCCCTGCTTTTTTCTCGTCATGACTCTCTGGGGATGCGGTGGGCACTCTCTTTTAAACGGAATTCCGCCACGCTTTTAACGTCTTCCGTTTTCTTTTGCTCAGAGGGCCATAGGACAGAACTCCCCGTTCGCTGCCCTGTCGGCCCCCCCGCGCCTGGTGGCCCTCAGAACCCTGCCGGCAAAGATTAAGTGTTTTTCCCAGAACCCTATCTCCCCATTCTCGAGCTTTCATCTCAAAGACATCACGGCCATTTTGACCTATTTCCTCGTACGCCCGCGGGGACCCTTTTCTTTCATGCAACACCCCTCTACCTCTCCCCCCTTGGGGATTTTAGCGGACTATACCGGACCAATCATCCCCCTCCCCGGGCGACACCTTTAATTTCCCCCGCATAGAGTCGTTCCCCCTTCTTGAGATGATTGACAAGCTTAGTGACCCGAACAAATCCCGATTTAGCCATTCGCCCTAAAAGACCTTTCATAGGCACGTTTTTTGGTGCCTCTCATAGACCCAACACGGCAAACCTCCCAGGTCCCAAACTTTCTGACTGTTCAGGTGTAGACACTTAGGTAAAAAGGGAGAGTGAGTTCTCGGAGATAGAAGAGAAAAATGCCCCTCCTTCCCACTCTTCTATTAGTCCAGATTCCGACTAAGATGGACCAGTTCCCACGTCTGCTGTCCCCCTGAATCGAGTTTTAATCGGCTGACGGTTTTGCAAGATCGTCTTTTTCGTTCATGGTCCCGATGTCTATTATTTAGTCGGAACCTGGAACCTCCCCACCCGTGTAATTGACAGTCAGGCTTGAGCAGACAGAATCTTTCTACGTAAGGTCTTTTTTTGTTCCTCCGAGTTTAACAAATTTTTTCCTTTTTTCTTCCCTTTCGATTTTTCCCCTCGACTTGACTCCCGTCCCCGACGGTGCGTGCCTTGCGCTTTTCCCACTAACGGCTTTAACCCCCCATGTTCTAGAAGATGGATGCCATCACGTAAGTTCGGCGTCTGCCGTGGCCGAATGTTCGGTTCAAATTTCTCCCCCTAAGCCAGAGACTACGGTTACGGCGACCCCCCCCGGTTCCTTTACCAGACCATTCCAGACCGTGGGAACTAATACTTTTCTGAGCCGGCAGGACATTCGCCTTTGGGACTCATTCCTACCGTCCACCCCCTTTGTAGGAAGGTCCGCCAACAAAGGCGCGTTTTTCTGGTTCCATTCCCCAGTGCGAGTGCTTGAGTTGGTCTAACTTTATGCTAGGACTCCTCATGGTAAAACCCAATGCCAGTTACTACCAACCCCATTTCCCTTTGAGGACTTAAAGGCCAGTCCTCGCCGCCCTGATCCCCCCTAGGTTAGCGGGGGAGTGGTATTTTTAAAGTCGCTTGAGCGGACAACTCGTTTTTGAAGTCTCCGATCCACTTCTCCTCCTCGGACGATTACGATTTTTCCACCACAAACTTCCGTTTCCTCTTCGGCTCGGCGCTTGCGCCCCAGAACTCCTCTCCTTTTTTCTCTTCTTTCGCTGTTCCTTTTTACTTCATGGATTTTCTTCCTCCCATTGAACCCCTCCCAAGACCAAAAAACTTTTCACACCTAAACATTGACCTTCCGAAACTTTCCCTTTCTCCGCCCCCTTTGATGCCCCCTCTCAGCCCACCCCCGATCCGCTTCGTCTACAGGTTTTTGTCCGGTTCAGGAACCCCAGGCCTTTCCTTCCCTAGGCGTTTTGTCTCCACTGTTAAATTTTGTCTTTCTTTCGAGCCGGGCGGTCATAAACCAATTCCCCTTTGTCCGTATCGACGAATTGCTTGACGATAACCCTTTTTTTTAGAGCTTGGAGAACTCATGTCGTCCTTTTGCCTATTCTTCCGAAGACCCCTTTCCCCAGGAAACCCATGGTTTCTATCGGTCATTGTTTTTGACAGTCGTTGTGCCCCCCCCTCGGCCTTCGACGTCGTGAACAGTTTATCTCCCTTCTTTTATTGGAGTTTCTTTTTCCCATCGCGGTCCTTTTTGCGATTTTTCTTTTTTTCTATTCTTTCGCCGCAAGGCCGTCTTCGGCACTTCTCTTTTATGGCTCTTCGGGAATTAGGTCTCCCCTGAGCTTTGGTTCCTCGTTTCTACCTTCTTCCTCCCTGGTCCCAAAGTTCAGTGGATTTATCTCTTCGGCGGATTGTTTCAGAGTTTATTCTTCTTTCGACTTTTTTTTTTTTTTCCCCCTTTTCCGGACCAATCCGCCGAAAACTCTATCCTTCAAGTCCTTCTCTTCCCGAACGTTTCCGATTTCTCCCCTTCCCTTGACTTCTTTTTTTTGATCGAGCCAGCTCAAGAAGATAATCGGTCATGGAGGAGGACTCCATCCCCTCGCCAAAAATGGACCGATCACCACCCCCTCAAATTAAATACACTTCCTTCTTTTGATTACCGTCTCATTTTCAGCCCGCTTTGATCATAAGTCCTTTCCTTTCTCCGACGACCCCTGGGTCTGGAACCCTTTCTTCCATTCCCTTTGCCACGAACCCCGGTGTCTTTTCGTCCCAGTCTCAACCCCATTTCCCCTCAGGTTATTCCTTCCATGGCTATAAGATTGACCGATAATTGTCTTTTCTGCCTTCTGTTCATAGAAAGTTTGTTTGGCCTTTTTCACTGTCCTTTCCCTAACCCGCATCCTTGACTTTTGACCCTTGTTCCCTGTCCCGATCAACCGCCTGTGATCAAGACCACCTCTTTCTTTGGCTGCTGGGGTCATCAAGATTGTTGCGCGGTGCGCCCTTTTGGAATGGTCCCCTTTCTTTTCCATTTTTTCCCTGATTCTTTCTGATTCTGTTTCCCCTTTTTGATGCCAAAATGCATTAGCCAAATTCTACTTTTTTTTTTTAACAAGAGAGCTTGCCTTTCGCCGTCACCCCCCTTGGCCGGGAATGCCTTTTCGTGCCGAGGAATGCCTTAGATGCCCACCCGCCAACCGTGATCAGAGACCTTCCCGGTTTCCTCTTTAGCTCCCTATTAATTCTCTGTGAACTAAACTCCCCTTACGCCCCCTTGACCTCTGCGTCCTTGTCTACTTAGCTGTTCGAGTTCCCTTCCGAATTCACAACAGGGGTTTGACTGTGTGACTTGTGTACGAGATCTCTAGATGAATAATATGTGCCCAAGAGATGTCCCTTCCGGTAAATTGATACTAGTAGTACTGACTCCTAGGACCCCCTTGGTTTGGGTCCCCCTTCGATTCTTCAATCCGTCTGGGGGTTGGGGGTTTGGGGGGATGGGGCTGATAGAAAGGTATCCCCCTCCTTTTTGTTTGCGCTGTCTCCCGTGCATCCTTCTTCACTTTTCCGCAATATCTTGCACCTTCGACGCAACGGACCTATTTCAGATCGCTCAGTAGAGGTTAGCCGAAGAACTTTTGTTTGCCCCCTTTGGTTGCCCTGTCGTGGGCCATGCGCGACCAAACTTTCCTACCCGCCCCACGTTCTTATCCTCTCAAAGACCCCATCAGTTCCCTGGACTTCTCTAGGTGAGGACCCACGCCCGCAGAGTTTGGGAGATCTTTATCTTCGCCTCCTTTGAGTTGGTTGAATTCAGACGCCCCTACCGCTTTTAAAACGCGAGTCCACTTTCTGTCGCTTCTTCAAAGAAAGGCCTCGTGTCCTCGTTTTGAGTAGTACATGGTCTTCCGGTTACCGTTAGCACCGCGAAGGCGTCTCTTTTCGAGTTCATTTGTCTATGAGTTCATTTTTTTTCTATTCGAAATAGAATGGGACTTCCGACGGAACGGATCACTGATAAATTTTGCCTCTTTTGTTGACTTCCTAGGAGTTTCTCCCCCTCGTTCCACTCGCGTTTATGATGTCCCTTTGTTACGAATGACTTAGAACGTCCTTCGACCCCCTTCCCCGCTCTACGAAGGTGCCCTTCTCTCAGTGGAACCAATAAGATTCCCTGCCTTTTTTTTTACGACAGCATCTTTTTCTCTTGCCTTGGTTCCCCGTTTCCGGCTTGCCGCTCTACTTTTTTCTCCTCGAGTTATGGTGAGACCTTCTCCCACTTCATGATTTCTTTAATCGCTCCTTTTGAGAAGGCTGGCCTTGACGATTTGTCTTGCAGAGGATTTGTTCCTTTCTCAGTTGAGGGGAAGCACCGGCCTTACGAGTTTTTAGTCTCCATTCTTTTCGGCGAAGGGCCCTAAGCAAGTTCCGGGTATTGCGTCGTTTTGTACAGACCCGGTTTCGAGTTTCTTCCAATACTTTGGAACGTTCCCCGGCTTTCTTCCTTTTTTTGCATGATTTGTTTACCCCCCTCCATGCAAGAATAAACCCCTTCTCTTCCCGGAAATCGTAAGCGGCCTCACCCTGTTCTTTCCTGCCCTTTAGAAGCAGTTAATAGGATTTGAGTGACCCTGTGGTTCTGTCCTCTGACCAGGCATCTCTGGCTAGTAATCAACCCTCACGGTAGACATAAGAATTTCCTCCGCCCTCCCCGCCTATGCCGACTGTACTCCTGTTCCCGACGATCGACGCATCGCATGATGCCCCGCGGTGTCACCTTTTTAAATACCTTTACACTTTCCCGCCCCCTGCCGAGGAATGTACCCGCTGCCCCCTTAGACTCGATTCTCTGTTTTTTTTTTCCGTTGGTTCCCCGTATTTTCCAGATCTTTTCTATGACAATTAGTCACAATGGAACGGAACTTACCAAACTGGCTGGCCAGTGGAAACGGGATTGGTCCCTCCTGTAGAAGGTCCCTTTTCCCTCCTAATAAGTTGTTGTGTGTTGACTCTGACCTCGCCGCCAATGCCCGGCCATCTGATGTCGTTGCGTGTCCCCCCGGTTCGTTCCTTTGATGGTGCATCGTCTTTGCCATTAAGTAATTGCCCCCAACGGCGAATCAACCCGCTCGCATGCTTGTCTCTGGTCCCCCCCTGAAGCTCCCGGCGGTTTGTGAAAGTCGAGCCGCCCCCCCATGTGCCTCGTCCCCCCTCGTGCGCCGCTCGAGCTGCAATCGCAATTTCCGGCTCCAGCAAGCGATGCGGGACGTTATGAGGCTTACTTGCTCTGTGTTTCCCCGTAGAGTGTAGTCCCCTGCCCCCCCCCTCTGATCGTCTTCATAGCCCCTCCCGCCCTGGCCGCAACATTCGCGGGTCTGCAAGGACATTTCTTGTTCTAACCCCCTTGTCGAGATCTTTCCTCCTTCTTTAGTTTGGAATTTCGTCCCCGGCAACATATTTTTTTTTTTTTTTTTTACCCCTGTCCCGTAGAAATTTTACAAAGTTTATTTCCGCCTTTATCAGTCCCTTGTAAAGAGGGAGACTCTAAGACCTCCCCTCTCTTCGGACAACCCCCCCGCCTCGGCCATGAGTTCAATCCAAACGCAGGACTTGAACACCCTCCCTTGAGCTTGAACGGCCCCCCCAAACTTCCCCTCGCGTCCACACCCACCGAACAACATCCCACCCCGGGAGAAAATCTCGCGCGGTACGCCCTCTTCTTGAATGGGCGCCCATTTCCTCCCCATCATCTGAAATCGCCCATTTTTCGGCATGAATTTTCATTCCCCCCCACCAGAACATCCACCCCCTTCGGAAAACCTTCGGACGATTCCTATTTTTCCTCGAGATGTCCCACCCCGTTAGGATCTCCTTCTCCCCCCCTCGGCACTCCGTAAACTCCTCCTTCGGTGTCCTCATCGCTCCCCCGCAGGCCGCAATCCTTTTTTCCCCGTGATTCGATGTCCGCTCAAACGGCAAACCGCCCCCTAGTGAACACTGTCATAGACTTCATAGTTCGCTCCTTGCGAGGTTCCTCCCCTTTCCCATCGAAAAATGTCCAGCATCGGCTCCCTCGCCTGCGCTCCCCTTCTAGCTGGTTATGACATCCCTTGCCCCTAAAGAGGACCCCCCCCTTTTTGAGTGCTCCTCATCAGAATCGGCGACTTTTCCTAGCTTTAAAGGAGCCGGTATTTGCCCCAGGCCAAGCCCCCCCTCCCCAGGGCTAGTAAGTACGTTTGACATATAAAATTTCAACTGCTATTGAGACCTTTTCTTTATTTCACTCGACGAACTTGCCTGAGGTTTACTTGTGACTTCTACTGGGTTTTTGGTTGGAATCAAGCTCCCCCGGCTTCTACCTTTTCCAATAGCGCAGGTCCAGAGGGATTTTTCCCCAACAAGTCGTTTCTCCGTTAATAGCCCTCGGATGGACAGTACCCTAGCTTTCGGTTTTTGAGAAAGTTGTTTTTATTTGGACGGCAAAGTGCTTCCCCAATTCTGGATCCCAACCCCCGCGTACTTCCCTCTTTCAGGACTCCCACCCATCTTTTAACCCTTCCTGGAATCTTCGTGCCGACCAACAGGAGAACGTCCGGATCTAATAGATGATATCTCCCTCAACAGGTGGGGGCCATTCTTGCCTCTTGCGATGGACATTTCCCTTTTCTTTCAATCCGCTTTCTCCTGATGAGCTTTAGGCGCATTTCTCCCTGCGGGAAAATTCCACAACTGGTTAAGTTTGTCTTGATCCTCCATAAAGGAACTCCCCTCTTTTAGTCTTGACACTTCGACTTGCGCACTCTTTTCGGTCCTTTGGTTTTTGTGTCTCCAGATCCCATGAAGTGTCTTCTGACTATTTTTCCGCCTTCTCGTGATCACTTTCTTTTCCGCCGCCGTTGTTCTCTAAATTTGCCCTCCACGTACACAAACTTTTGGGCCAGGCCCACTGTGGCGAGTCGCTTGCGACACATCCCCTCCGTAGCTGGGTTGGTGCTCCTTCGATGGGTTTCTTAGGCATGGATGGCTACTCCACCCATTGACTCAAACCCAAACTTCCGCCTCCCGAACCTGGATAAGTGCACTTCCCACGCCCGTAGCCTGTTTTTTGCCGCCACGCTCTTGGGACCCCTCGCAGCACCACCCAAGCCTCTTCCCGGCTGGTTGTTCTTTCCCCTTTATGAACTCGCCCCCTCCTCTTTGGGTCACGACAGCAAATTGTTGGCTATTGGGCCCCTTTATTAAACAATGTCCTTATGCCCTGACTTTCCTCCATGATTGAGATAACCTGTCTTGACCGTTACTTTTGCAATCATTGGTGTGGCACCTTGCTCCTTATCCCGAAGACACGTACGAACCATTTTTTTTGGTGAGATGTCTTCCCCTTCAGTGCCATGAATCAAATCCCCGCTTCCATCTGTCGTCGTGAAAGGTAGACCAGGACTGTATTGAAGTTTTATTGTTGTCCCATCGCAGAGGGTCATTTTTGTTTTTGGTCGTCTCGTTCGATCTAGAGCCTTTCCTGCAGCTTTTTGCATCGGACCTGATCTGTCTTTTTTGAGCTTGGTAGGTACAGATCTTACTGAGCCCCTTGACCCCCCCTTCTGCCCGAAACATCTCCTTTGCTGGAGAGTTTCCCCGACCTGTGTTCCTTTTCTTTTGT
>Ga0179593_1512000_pt1 | contig 24663 bp, 26 predicted proteins | sample CZODoug2_1_08_16_FD_185931 | JGI IMG/M metagenome (GOLD analysis project Ga0179593, IMG submission 185931) | Vadose zone soil fungal communities from Angelo Coast Range Reserve, California, USA - CZODoug2_1_08_16fungal (PacBio error correction) | ecosystem: Environmental > Terrestrial > Soil >... | reverse complement strand
CAAGCATGGAATGTTTTTTCTCCCAAAGTGACCCTGGTCTTTTTTTTTTTTTTTTTTTTTTTTTTTTTTTTTTTTTTTTTTTTTTTTTTTTTTTTATGGTCTTGCTTTTCATAATGGTTTCCTGCTGGTTTTCACGGCGGAGTCAGTGAGCGCTTTCATTTCTTCTTTCTTCCCCTTCAGGTCGCTTTTACTATACGATCTCCAATGCTTTTTTTTCGCCTCTTCCTCTTGGAATTGGGTCTCTCGCTTAGGGCCCTTTGCTTTTTTTTTCCTCCCTTGTTTCCCGTCTAAATCCGGTGGATGAAATTGCGGCGTTGTTTTTGTTCGAGGTTTTGTTTTTTTTTTTTTTTCGGTCCTCCAGGCCGGACTCATTTTTTTTTCCAAATGCCGGCTTCAAGTTTGTCCACATTCTTTTGGAGGGACTTTTCTTCCGTGGTAATACTTTTTTCCTATGAACCTAGTTCACGCATTTGTCTGTCGCGACTCTTTGGGTCTTTTTCTCCCCGATAGATCTGCCCCTTCAGACGAAGTGGATGATTTGAGGATCAGTCCTATTTCCATTTTCAAGTGCATCGTTTTCCCTTTCTGAAACGGTGGTCGCCCCGCCCCCCCAAGTCTTGACTTGAAGCCGGCGTGATTGGTAAAAACCCCCCAACATCGATAGCCCACAAGCAATTCTCTTCTAAGTTCCCTCCCGGGTATTCATCCCTGTCTTAGACCAGTCCCTGTTCTTTAAAATCCCCCCAACACAGCGCGCCCATTCCGGTGGAGTTTTTTTTTTTTTTCCCCCAAACGTCCCTTTCCACAAGAACTGAGCTGAATAAGGCACCAAACCTTTAAAGCCTTGAAGCTTCTGGTGCATACCCGACTTTGAAGAAGTTGGAAACAAACCATGACGGACGTTCCGAAATTTCAAAAACCTTGCTAAGTTTCTTTGCAAGTCCTTTATCCCATCAAGAGAAGACTATCGGTCACTTAGTTAATCCCCCCCTTTCGTTTTGCTTGGATGATATGTATCAAAAGTTAGAACATTAAATTAGGTTCAGACCAACCTGATAGATTTCATTTCCAACGATTTTTTTTACCGTCTGAAAAACTTCGTCACTCTATTCCCATTTCTCCTTTTTTTACCCCCGTGTTGTCCTTCGCCTGGCTTTGTGGCTCGGATCCCCGCATCCGAACGTCCTGGCACCACCGGTGACGCGCCGTGTCTTTCGTGAGAGGTTTCAGTATCCCTTCCCTCCCCCCCAACGACTCCTTTTAAATTGCATCAGTATTCCCTTTTACAGACGAATTCCCTCTTTAGGTCTGCCGCCTTAATTAGAATTCCTAGCCGCACCCAAACTCTTTGAGAACGGGACTTCTTCTTCCTCCCCGCTCCTTTACACGCCCCCGCCACTCCCACCCACACTGCCAAAGCCTCCCTAGTCTGAGTGATCCCTTCGGCCGGGCCTGAGACACACCCCCCTCTGTAGGGGCCCCCCCCCCCTCCCCCCCCCCCCCCCCCCCCCCCCCCCCCCCCCCTCCCCCCCCCCCGTGCCCCCAAGCCGCCCGTTACGCGGTAGTCCATTCCCCCTCTGATCACGCAGAAACACCCCTACCCAAGAGCGTTTTGGTGGTTTGTGGGGTTTTTTTTTTGGTTTTTTGTTTTTTTTTGCCCAATATTGACCTCCCTCCTAAGCAAGCGAGTACGTCCCTTTTTTTTTTTGGGGTGACCCAACTGAGCCGTGCAGTTTCCCCCTGTCCATTTGATTTATCACCACTCTGGCCTTTTTTTTCCCCCCATTTCGAGACCACACAACTATTTTTTTTCGCCCCACATTTCCCTTCGTTGAATTGCGCCAAGACCCCCCTTCGGCAAGCGTATTTTTTTTAAATCCGACTCCCCGGCCCCTCTCTCACGGTGTTCGGCAGCCCCCCCCACAGTCGTCCAGCATTGTTTTTTTTTTTTTTTTTTTTTGTTTTTTTTTTTCTTGACTCTTCCAACCTCCTGCGACCACAAACCCTTCCCCTGTTCCCCCCCCCCCCCCCCCCCCCCACCCCCCTCCCCCACCCCCCCATGTTTTTTCCAAGAACAAAGGCGTCGCTCAATGGCTGTGAAGCTATCTCAGCCAAATTCTCCACTCTTGCGTCCATTTATTTTCTTGATAGCACCTAAATGTGAACAAACAGAAATCCTGTTCTCCCTTCAACATTTTCTGCCTTGCAACCATTTTTACCAATGATACCAGAACAGAAGAAATTTTCAATCTTTATGTGAGTACTTCTCTTAATTATTATTTTTGCCGTCCTTCCCTTAACGTGGAACCCCCCCCCTCTTTTAGAGAGCACAGGATTATTGATAGAGCCTGCTTTTGGCCGCTCACTACAGCCTTCTCTTGGACCGTGCAGGTCCCCCCCTCCTTTTTTTTTTGAAAAACTGCCTGAAACCCCTTTGAGGCGATTTTTTCAAAGATTAATCTCTCCCTTTTTCCCCAAGGAATCCTTGCTCCCTATACTCCAAGACAAATCCTCTTTAGCGTGTAGGAAGACCCACTTTTAAGCTTTTTTTTTTTGGGTGTGAGCTCCCTGTTTTTTTTGATTGCCGCGTTTCATTTCCACAACCTTATGGACGCTTCATTCTATGCTACCTCCGTGTCTTTGCTCCGGTTTCCTTCTTTCCGGTCTTCACGCCGCCTCGTTTTCTCACAGCTTTGTCCCCGAAACAAGCTACTTTCTTTTGACTGAGCTTTTGAGAACAGCCCGTCCCCCCCCCCCCCCCCTCCCCACAGGGTTACCCCTTTTTTTGTTCACGATACTCATCGCCGCTTTTTTTTTCTCCCTTCTCCAGCAGCCTTTTTGCAGAATTTGCCCCCTATTTGAGTCGTGTGCCACGTTTTGCTCTTCCTTCAGAGCGCGGAGTACAGAAAGTTTCTTCTCTAATCGGAGTCCCTTCTTCCGGCTGACCCCAGTCTGCGGTACCCCAAATGTTCCCCACTACAGCACCAGTCTTTTATCCCCTCTCCCTCCTTTGTATTTTTAATGATTCCTCGAGAGGTGACCCCGCCCTTTCCCCCCACCGAGAATCAATTCTCCGAAACCCACTGAAACTTCTTTCCCTTTTCTAAGATCCGTCCTCTTCCTCAGAAGAAACAATCTTTATTTCCCCTCCCCAATACTGTCTGATTTCCCTTGAATATAGAGAATGCGGGCCATTTTTACCCCTTTCCTCCTTCCCTTATCCCTTTAAACAGGTCATGTTTCCCCTCCCCCTCGCCCCGGGCAAGCCAAGCGAGATGGTGGTTGGCGGATGAGAGAGCCTTCCCCCCTAACAGGACTGGAGCACTGGAGACCTTCTTTCTGCCCAATCGGGAAGACAGCAGTCCCCTTTACCTGACCCTAGGGACCACAATCAAGAGCTGCAGATGGTGGCGATCTTCCCTCCTAAGTGAAAGAGGACCCCTTTGGAAGCTTTTGAAAGGAATCTTCCTTTAGGCGCCGACCTTCGATTTTCTTTTTTTAGTAATTATCCCGTTTACTTTTTTTTTTTTTTCCTCTCTCCTCTACCTTTGGACCTCCACGCTCGCTCTTCCAACATCACATGTATGGAGTTACCATTTTTTTTTTTCTCCATTCGAAAGGTTTTGGCCGCTACGTGGAATCTTTTCCAATTCCCCTGGATATGAAGGAAGACTTGGAGCCAGTTTGGAGACGATTCCCCACTATCAGGTCTGTCTCAGTTGCTTGAGTAACACCTCTGTAGACACCATGTAAGTGACCCCATCACCTATCCTCTATTGATTATGTTTTTTTTTTTTTTTTTTTCTTTTTTTCTTTTTTTGGGGTTTGTGGTTGTTTTGGTTTTGTTTTCCTAGCATTTCCTCTCAGAGAACATGTTGCGCACTTAAGGTCTTCTTGGTAGAACAAGCCCCGATTTTTGTGTCTTTCTCTTTTCAAGACCGCGTATGTACGTAAACCTGAAACCGGTTCCCCCGTCCAGCTGTCCACCCCCCCTTTGTCCCCTCACCTTCCCCCCCCCCCCCTATGGGCCAGGAGACTTTCTCACATCCTCCTTTAGCCCCCCCCCCCCCCCCCCCCCCCCCCCCCCCCCCCCCCCCCCCCCCCCCCCCCCCCCCCCCCCCCCCCCCCCCCCCCCCCCAGCCATCCCGGCTGTACATCCTTGACCGCTGGCTGTTCTTTTTCTACGGGACTTTCTTTTCCTTCTGAACCTGCCTAGGAGGATGTTTTTCCTTTTCCCCCCAATGTTCGTTAAACCAAAGGCGTTCGCATTCTTTTTATGTTAAACGTTTTTTCCCTTTGCGATAGGTTTTTCTAAGTTGCCTGATCGTGGCTCCCTCCGTCTCTCTTTCTAAGCGTCCTTTCGTAGCCCCCCCCTTTCGAATTTTTTGCAAGCCCCCTGTTCCCACGCCTATTTTTCAACACCCCACAGCAGCCGCCCCGACTGCCCCACGTTTTTTGAAATCGTTGCGACCGTGGCTGGTTGGTTTTTTTTTTTTGTTTTGTTTTGTGTGTTTTTTGTTTTCTTATAACATTTAGCTGCCATCAATGAGTTGCTATATTAAACCGTCTTCGTTTTCTTTTTCCGTTGCTCTCCCCCGAACGAAATGCGTTACGAGCCTCTTTCCCGTCTCTTATGGTTTTCCTGACCAAGCACTTCTTCCCCCTCCTATTTTGAGAACCATCCCTGCCACCTTTTTTTTTTCCTTTGGTCCGCTTGAGTTTCATACCCTCTCTCGCTTTTTTCGGCCGGAATTTCCTTGTCAATTGGACTTCTGTGATTTTTTGAGGCGGTCTACCCTCTTTTCCGATCGACCCTTGTTCTTCGAAATCCATCTCTTTTTGATGAATTTCCCCATGGGAGTCTGGTGCGAGGCGCCTTTTCGAGTGCTCTCGGTTCCTTTTTGTGCTCCTCCGTTGATGACCACTGCTTGCTTTTAACTTGAAGGACGCATGCTGTTTTTTTTTCCTGCGGGCAAATCTTTTCAAACCCCCCGTTTCTTGGTTCGGACGTCGATGGTAATACCTTCGTTTTTTATACAGCCTTTTTGTTGTTTCTCCATTATGGTTCAGCCTTTTTCTCAGCCTGCCCTTTTCCCCCTTTTCCCTGTTTCGGCTTTCCCTCCTTCTCCCTTTGAGAATTTACGTTCGCGAACTTGACGGCCTTCCAGACACATATACTTCCTCTTCGAACTGCGCACGCCAACTCGATCGTACACGTTTCTTATAGCCGACTAGGAGGTGTTCCACTCTCACAGCACCCCCCAGACGCCAACCCCTACAGCTACATTTTCTGCGAAAAGGTCCGTCTTCGAAAGGCCGGGAAAGCGCCAACCCTCTGGCAATGATCTCTTTTGTGGTTTTTGGTTAGTTGGGTGTGTTGTTTTGGTGGTTTTGTTTGTTTTTTTTTTTTTGTTGGTGTGGTTTTTTCCCCCCCCTTTTGTTAGAATGCGAGGATTTGAATCTTATTCAACTGACGATACAAGGATCTGAGAACACCCGTCCCCCAACGAGAGAGTTTTTTTTTTCTCCTCCCCCAACCCTGATCCTTTTCCCCCTTATGAGATGAGGGTCCTCTTTAATTTGGGGGGAGGTTTGCCCTTTCCTAAGATGAGTTTTTAAACCTGGAGATATTCACTGATTCTTTTCACACACCAAACGGCCAGCCCCTTTGAAGCAGTTTCAAAAAAGTCTGAGTTTCCATCTCCCTTCCTCCCCCCTCCTATAATAAGGACCTTCGGTGGCTGTTTACTGCAATGATAGATTTCTGTGGCCTAGAATAGTGTTCCCTCTCCACAAAAGCTGATCTGGTTTTCTTTTTTTTTTCTTGCCCCCCACGGATTGTTGCCTGAAGGAACCCCGCTTTTTACGCTGACATTCTCGCGTCCTCTTTTTTATCCTCCTGACCGCTTTTTTTCGCTTTCTATTCTTTACTGTCCTCGCCGCCCACATCGTCAATTTTTTTTTCCCTGAACCCCCCTTTCAATTTACCGTCCCTAACGCCGGCCTTCTCAGCCCCTGTTCTTTCCCCAGCACTCTCGTCGCCGACCCCCCCTTTCTGTTGCCGTAGTCATAGTCCCCCCGACCCTTGATTCAACTCTTACCCTAACAAAGTTGAGCCTTTTGCCCAATCGTGCCCCCCCTATTCGCCCCTCTTAGTGCAATGATCCTTCCCTCTCAATTTTCCTGATTTTTTTTTCCACTTTCCCCACCGTCCCCCCCTCACCAGCCCCCGCCTGCCCTAATCCGCGTATGCTTTCCTCCCCAGGAGCCCTCCTGTTCCGTATTTTTTTTTTTTTTTTTTCTCCGAAAAACCCCCCCTTTTCCTTTTTGACGACTTACCGACACAATCCTTTGAGAAAACCGCGGTCCCCCCCAAACCAGGTTTTTGTCTCCCTCCCCCCCCCCCCCCCACCAAACTTAGGTATCCCTCCTTCTTTTTGATTAGTTTTATATTAGCTCTATCATCTTCCGAAGTTTTTCGTTTCCCCCCCCTTCTTAAGCGAGTCACTCCCCCCCCCAACCTGAAAGATGTGTTTTTCGAACGACCTAACACCCAGTGCTGTGACTCCTTGCCTCAAAATTGTATCTCCCCCCCTTTCCTCCAGCAATCGCCTCTTTCCTTGGTCCTTTCGTACGGTTACTTATGTTTTTGCTTTCCTTTGCATCTTTCAAATCGTAGAGGCCCCCCCCCTGTGTTTTTTTTGGTTTTTTTTTGTTTACTAAAGTCGTGCTTATGAGAAGACTGCTTTTTGGTCAGGCTCTTTTGTCATGGTAAAGTCCCTGGCCCCCACCCAAACCTTTTCAACCCGCCCCCGAGTTTTTCAAAACCCCCCCCATTCCCTCCCAGGTTCCCTCGAAGGTTCACTTTTTTTTCGCCCTTTTTTAACCTAAGATCGAGTGACGGTCTACTCCCCCCGCGAAGTCGTCTCCTCGCGACGTGAACCTCGATCTCGATGCAGGCCACCGGTTTTTTTCACCCAGTTTCCATTTTATAAATACGGCCCCCGTTGCCCTATGCGTATTACCGGCCTTTTCGTCATAAGCTTCATCTTTGTTTTGACACAGACTCTCCCCCCCCCTCCTGTCTCTTTCTCTGGTGACGTATGCAGTCCCCCCCCCAGTCGCCCCCCTTCCCTTTTTTGAGACGCTTGACTGCGGTCACTATCCGTTGCTCTCCTCCTTCCGGCCGCCCTCCTCCCAAGCACTCATATTGTTCCCGGCCGTTTCCCTTTCAACTCGCCGTAAGTCCGATTAAGGAAAGTTGATATTAAGTCCCCCCCGTTTCCTCCCACCTCCTCGCAACCCTTTTTTTTTACGTCCTCCCTCAAGAACATTGTTTTTTTTCTTTCACCTACGTAGTGCTACCCACTCCATTGAGCACCTGAAGTCGCGCCCCCCTCCAGGAAGTTGAAGAGATCCACACAGGAAAGAAGGTCTCGTAGAGAGTAAGCAAGCCACCCCCAACCCCCCCCCCCACCCTCCCTCCCTCCGGGATCTGTTTTGTGGGTTTTGCCCCAACCCTAGTTCCCCCAGCGTTCTGAGCAATCTCTCATGTTTCGTGCTGTAGCAAACTGAGAACTTTTCGACCCTTCCAATTCCCCTTTTGGTTTTGAACATATAACCGCACTTTGTTCCCTAAGACCAAGTGGGGTAGGGGATTTTCTATGAGGACCCTCCCCCAGGATGGTAATGAAATTGCGATTCCCTCAGTCACAATCCCTCCATGGAGTCTAAGTTTTATGTGGTCCTCTTCCGACTCTACTCTTTTTGAGAATAAGAAGAACGATTTTTTTTCTGGATTTGAAATGCCGAGTTTCGTCTAGACCTGTCGCCCGTTATTTTTTGTCAGCGCCCTGAGTACTTTTTGTAAGGGTTAGCCGTACCTCGCTGTCCTCTCCTGCATCCCTCTGTGATTCGCCACACGACTGTCGGATGTTCCCATTTTTTTTCGCCTTTGCGGGCGTTTGCTTCCCCTTGAAGTGGCAGCCGGCTCCCCGGAAACTGCTGCTCTGACTTCGCGGTTTTCCCCTTGGCTTTTCTTTCAAAGTATGGGCTGCCCTTTTTCTTGACCATTCCTAGCCTTTTTCGTCTCCAAATTGAGTACTTTGACCATCCCCATCGCGTTCCCTCTTCTATGTTGTTGTTTCTTTTTCTTTTTTATCCTGCCCGATCAATTCCTTTTCTAATGTTCTGCGCGTTTCACCCCGCCCACCACGGCTGTGAGTCGCTTTCTTGCTTTTTTCACGAATTTCCTGCCGCCCCTCACTTATCCCAGACCCTGTATCACCGCTGTTTTTTGGTTTGGTGGTGTGTGTTGGTTTTGTGTTTTTGGGTGTTTTTTCTTGGGTTTTTTTTTTTTTTTTTTTTTTTTTTTGTTTTGGGGTGGTGGTGGGTTGTTGTTTGTTGTTTTGTTTTGTGGGGTTTTTGTGGTGTGGGTGTTTCTTCCCTAATTTTTTTCCCCCCCCGTGCATTCCCCTTTTGGTATAAGAAGATATTTCAATTATTACCACCTCAGGCACCTGCGTTTTTGATTCCGCTCTTTTCCTTAATGACCAGGTTCTGACCCCTTCTTTCCTTCCCCACTTCTCTTCACCAGAGTTTTTTCTCTTTATTTTTCCAACGACTGTCTTTTTTTCCTCTCTGGCCGTTCCTCCTTCTTAACCAATGAGAGTTCTTACGATTCAGGCGAACGAGAATCCGACAGAATTACCTCTTCTTTTGCCCCAAAAACCGCCTCCGGAATTTTTCTCAGCTTGACAATGTTGCGAGCTTGGGACTTTGCTCCCTTTTTCCACTTTTTCTTTTAGAGGATAAACCCTTTTTGTGACCTAATTCCCCCCCCCCCAAGCACGGAGATTTTTTTTTTCTTTTTTTTCTGCTAGCCCGTTTTCCCCCCCCCCTTCCCCCCTTTACGATGAAATATTTTTTTGACTCGAAGTTACAAGCACTTGAGCTTCTTTGTAGAACCAGATGCGCCCCCCCTTTCCGTTCACTGATCATCCCTGAGTTCTACCTTTTTTGTGTCCCCATTCAAATACCGTAGAATGGTCTTACGATGTTGATTGAGTCCTTTTTTTAGGTATATACGAGAGACCTTTTTCTCTCGTTTTTTTTTTTAGCGCTACGCTGACAAGTTCCATTAGTTCTCCGATGGCTTTTCTGAGCCGATGCTCGTCGATGTTCGTATGCGTTTCTTCCTTCAGGCGTTCATGGGAAACTGTTTTTTTTTTACCCCAATTGCACACTGGCCCACTGTTCAATTTTCTTTTTTTCCAAGCTATTTTTTCTGGGTTCTTCCGCCTTGGCGTGTCCTTTAATGACATACTTCTCCCCCCAATCCTTTGTTCCCTCTTTATTGACATGAATTTTTTTCCAAAGTCCCTTCTCCTTGACGAGATAACGGCGAGGCTTTTTCCGAACGATACTATGAGGACCTTTGATGATCCTTCTCCTGACAATTAGCGAACCGCATTTTTTTTTTTTTTTTTTTTTTTTTCGCATCTCCTTCATTTCTACCTGCCCCTCTTAAATAGTTCCCCCTTTTCGTTGGGCTCCCCCCCTTAACGTTTAGGGCGCTTTAATGTTTCCATTTGTTCCCTCCCCTTTCCGCTCAAACTACAGCGTTTCTTCCGCTGTCCGATGTGCCGCACTTCTGCCCGCCTCCAGCGTTGACAGCCGGCCACAAGCAGGGCCTTCTTATCCTCTCCTTGCGAAGTGCTTTTTGATACCGGATTTACACCACCCCCCCCCCCCCCCCCCCCCCTTCGCGTTCCCCCCTGCCTATCCCCCTGCTAATCCTTCCTCTCCTTTTTGGTTTGACCTCTCTCATGTCGATGATGCCCCCAAAGAGAGAGCCCTTTTTTTTCTCCGTCAACCACGCCTCCGGTTTTTGACAGTTGCGATAAGTATGGAGGCTCAAAGCAACGTATTTGGAACTCCCCCCCCCCAAACAATTGTTTCCCTTACGAATGGAGGACTTTTTTTCTGATACTTTCAGACACCCCCCTCCTCGAGTTCCTTTTTTTGTGAGCTGCGGGCTATAATCCTGACTACTCCGTAATAAGTGCCTTTGTAGAACACTAACTTGTCCTCCCTTTACTTTTAGCCGCCTTTGCTAGCCCTTTAAGTACTGTCCCTCCGCGCCCTAGTCATCACCTAAGTCCCAAAGCCCTTCATCTCTCTCCTTTTCTTCCCTCGCAGCGGATTAACCCCCCTCATTATACGAAGACAACCCCCCCCCCCCCCCCCTAGCTTCTCCTCTGCAGTTTGAAACACCAGACGTGATTCATCCTACCCACACCCCCCCCCCCCCCCCCCCCCCCCCCCCCCAGAGATTGAACCCCCCCCCCAGTTTTGCAGACACTGACTTTAGGAATTGAGCCTGCCTGACTTCCCCTTTTTTCATCCCGTTGAAGAAACCCTGTAAAAGCCCCTTTTCCGTCCCGGCCAGCCCTAAGCGGAAGAAAAATTTTTGCTTTGTTTTTTTTTTTTTCTTTTTTTTTTTCTTTTTTTTTTTTTCTTTTTTTTTTTTTTTTTTTTTTTTTTTTTTTTTTTTTTTTTTTTTTTTTTTTTTTTTTTTTTTTTTTTTTTTTTTTTTTTTTTTTTTCTTCCCCTCCTAAACGAGAACAGCAGGTTTTTTTAGTCGACAGCCCCCCTCCCCTTCAACAAGCCCAATTCTCTCCACTCGTCCTCCCTCCCCCTTTTTCCCCCTTTCCCGCCCCCCAAGTCCCCCTTTTTTGATATGCAAAATAATCTTACCCAAATCCAACGCTTTTTCCCCCCTTCCCCCCCCCCCCCCCCCCCCCCCCAGGTTCTCCCAACTTTTGCCCCCAAAGGAAGTGCTATTTCCCTTTTCTTTCACTTCCCCCCCATTCGTTTCCCCCCCCCAGTTGGGTGTGGGTTGGGGGTTCCCTCTTTGATTCGCGTCAATTTTCTTCCCCGTCTCAACTCCCTGACCCCTGCCCCGCACCTGGGTAATGCCCACCCAATTTGTGACTCCGTGTTTTTTTTTTTTTTTTTTTGTCTTTTTGTGTGTGGGTTTTTCCCTTTGGTAGACTCACCCTTCTTTGAGCATTTTCCCAGCGTGATGCTTTCGCTTTTTTATTTTTTTTCCCCAGAAGTTACTGGCCATTTCTCCCAACTCAGGTCTCACGATTCCCGTTTTTCCCTGATAGGCGACGACTTTGTTTGTTTTTTGTTTTTGATTTTTTTTTTTTTTGATTTTTTTTTTTTTTTTTTTTTTTTTTTTTTTTTCACTTTATTTTTTTTTTTTTTTTTCTGCATTTGACGATCAGATGGTCCTGACTTTTTTTTCCTTCGCCCAAATCCGAACCCTTGTTTTTCCTACCCATGCAAACGTGTTGCGCTTGCAGCCTTTACCGTTTCATCCTTTAACGCTACCCTTCAGATACTTTTTTTTAAGCCAGCCATTTCCCTTCGAATTTGGGAGACCATTCCGTTTCGCAGCTTGAGTCTTGACCTTCAAGGTTTTTCCAAATTTTCCTTGAAGTATTTGTATCATTCCTTTTTTATGCTTTCTCACGGTTCATTTTTTCTGAGCCAGAACGAGTTGCATTTTCCAGAGCTGCATAAGTTCCCCTTTTTCTGGGGGGGTCTGGTGTGCTGTGGTGTTGTTTTTTTTCTTTTTTTTTTTTTTTTTTTTTTTTTTCCGCAGTCGCCCACTCCTTGCCGTACTGCTTCTCCCAGGAGACAGTTTCCCCCCCCCCCCAACCAATAAGAACCCAGTCCTGATGGCTCCCTCCTTTTTTTTTTTTTTTTTTTTTTTTTTTCTTTTGCCCCCCCCCCATTCGGCGCGCCTCTAACGCCACACCCTGAAGAACCAATTGAGAATCCTCTGCACGCACAACTTTCCGCGACCCCCTCTGTAGGATCCTTTTGAGTCTGCCGTTCTTCCTCCTTTGAAACCCCCTTAATGACCCACTTTTTTCAACCAAGGAAAATTGGCGTCCTATGCGTATGTTCCCTTGATTCGGCCGCTAGCCTCTTTTCCCTCATTAAAGATTTACACAACAAAAAACTAACCAAATGAGCGCCCCCTGACAAAGTCCTCGACACTGCTCTCGCTCTACCACCCAACCCCACACAGACACCGCCTTTAGAGTTGAGCAACTGAAAGCGAGGACCCCCCTCCCCTGGTTTTTTTTTTTTACCGACAGAAAAGACTACCCCATGTGGTGTAATTGTCCACTCCTGCGAATCCTGTGATTTTTCCTTAGAGTTTTACTGCCACACTCAATAGTTGCCGAATATTTCGCACGTAGTAACGGAAGCCAACGACTTCGACGTCTCTTTCCAGCTGATTAGCGCGATCCACTAACCCGACAGAGTTCGGACTCCTTTTTGTACACATTGATGGGGGTTGAGGTCCCTGCCCTCTGCAAAACAAGTCAGCCTATTTTTCCTGAAAGGAGAAAGTCTGCGTGGTCAAAAACGGAACGTCGTCGTCCATTCTGTGATGGTCCGCCTCTCACAATTTACTGGACCTTTCAAGTCAAGCTACCCTTCTCGATTTGCGTAGGGGTAGTTTCAGCACAGAGGATCTTTAAGGGATAGCTTCCAATACCGGCCTGACGGTTGCTTGTTTTTTTGTAATTTTTCAGAAGCCTTACAATTCCTAAAGTGGGCGTCTTGCTTTTTTTTGCGAGAGCCAATTTTGAGGCCCTCGGGATCAACTGATGGAGGTTTGCAGGGGTTCTCACATAGAAGAGAAAGCTCTAAGTCCTATGTTGTTTTCTCCACAAGATGGTGGACTATTGAGGAAGTCCCCCCCCTTCATTCACCATACCTTGGTGAGCCACATCTCTCTACGACCATCAAGTTCTACACTTTTTCCTAGACGGCTTACCCGCCTTTCCCGACGCGTTCGTTTCCCCCCCCAATTCCTTCCGTGCTTGAGGGATAAGGAGCCGCTTCCTTAAGTCCCGCAACAGCTTCCTTTTTATTCCTACCCCTCTCCCCGGTTTCTACATGGTTTCTTTTCCCCGGATGTCGTGTCCTTGCTGATGCATTCGATTTTAAGCGAAACTTCTTCCCTGCGCTCAAAAAGTCGCCCCCCCAGCGATCCTTTCCGGACGCTTTTGCCCGATGAACCGTCCTGGGAAAAAAACCCGCTGAAAGAGAAGAGCCCCGATTTTTGATGAAAATCATTCCCTTTAGAGGTCTAGTAGTTTGCACTCTTCCCCCCAAGTAGCCGCGCCCCAGGCCAAACGTCCAGTGGCCTGGTCCCTGAATTTACTCACTTAACCCCTCGAAGTGGCAGTTGGCGATGGGGGACGAGTTCTTTTGGTTCTTACGCTTCAACTTCCTTGATACGTCGCCTGATTCGATTGATCGCTAGTTCCCTCCCATCCTGATACCCCCCCGTTCTTTTTCCGAGCCATACCCCTAAATTTTTTCCTTTTTACGAACTTCATGCACCTTGAAAGAAGATGGGGTCCGCTCCCTCGCGTGTACGCAATCCTTTGTTTTTACCTTTGGATTGGCCGGATTAGCCCCGCCCAAGTTTCTCGTTTTTCTAGTTTTACGCGGTCTGATTGTCTCCTTTCGCTTTGCCTCCGTTTGCATCGCGTGTTCCGCACCTTCCATCCAGGGAGGACCCACTTGCGCTGGCCTTATCAATTGAACTCGTTCGAACATTTTAAGATGTATGCCCCCTGGGGTCTGGTTTCTTGCGATACGGCTATTGTTCCTTCTTCCAGAACCGAATTGGGCTTTTTTCACTTCGATTGATGGTTCGCCCCCAAAAGTAGAAGATTCTTTCCCCCCCCCCACGTAGATCAATTGCAGGCGGGGGGACACTGCAATGGCTCTTGCGAGTTCTTATGGACATTCGGACCGTTTAGTATGACCGCGGCTCCCTTAACGCAGCAGTACCTGTTCGTCCCCAGTGCCTCACTTTATTTTGTTCAGTTCCATGGAAACACACCCTCAGCATAATAAACCCAGAGGTGAGTGACTTGGCATTCTCCCAAAAATGCTTCCCATCGCCCCCCCACTGACATTTCTATTGAGATGACGGATCTTTATGCCCCCTTTTTTTTTGTACACTCCCATAAAATTCCTGTTTTTTTCGCCACCGACCCAAACAGCGTTCTGGTGTTGCTTCCTCAGCCTTTGGCTTATTTCTAATAATAAGTTGTTGTTTTGAATGCCAAAGAGGCCAGAGCGATGGTTCCTAGCAAAAACTCCTCTTTGAAGTGGCGTCTCCCCCCCCCCCCCCCCCCCCCCCCCCGTCTAGAGGTTTCCAGTGGTCACATTTTTTTTTTTCCCCCCTTACTCCTCCCTGACCTGCCGTGTGGGTCATGTAACCCGACCTGCTAGGCGTGATTGCCAATCCCCCAGCGATGCACCCCACGGGTGTCTCGGTATTCGCTGGAGTTGGATTTTGAGGCCGTGCTTTTAGTGAACCCTGATAAGGAAATTTGATCCGAAACACGGTTATAACTAAAACACCCCGCTTTACACTCCTTTTTTTTTCCGTGAGCGTAAGTGCATCAGCAGCCCCTTTTGCGAGGTTAAATCGCGATCGCCCACATGCCCCCACAATCTACTTTCACGCCACGCACCCATCGGACGCTTTATCCCCCTCGCGACTTGACATTCACTTCGAGTTTTTCAAACCCACGATTCCGCGTAGACGGACCCCCTGAGTTCAACGTCAGAAAACCCAATCCCAACCAGAAGATATGGCAAAACCAGTTTACCGTCCTGAACGCCAAGTAGTGTGATTAAGGACCTTCTTCTACTTTTTTTAAGCTTCCCCTGGAATTAACACTGGAAACCTTTTCAGCCACCCCACCAGAGAGACCCGGAGTCACCTTCAGGACACCAAGCCCAGAGCACACCCGCGTATGTATGCGCCCATAACCGTAGAAACAGACGGTCGTACTAGGACGCGCAACCACCCACAAGGCCCCCCCTGCCTCCCGTTTTGTTTTTTGTTTTGGTTTTTTTTTTTTTTTTTCTGTTTTCTTTGGGTGTGAGTTCTTTGGTGTGGGTTGGCCCGTGTAGTGTTGGTTGGTTTGGTGTTTTGGCTTTTTTTTTTTTCTTTTGTCTCTTTGGTTTTTTTTTTTTTTCTTTTCCGTTTTTTTTGTTTTTTTTTTTTACCTGGACCCGCCCCAACCCCAATCACGAACGGGATAGTCCCCCCGCGATGCCCACCCACACCCGGCTTGCCATCCCCCCTCCCCCACAGACCAACAGGTAAGAAAAAAAGACTTCGACAGGCGGGACCAGGTGTGGGGACGTCCCTAGAAGCCGTCCCCGACTATTCTAGGTTAGAGGTACTTCCGTTAGTTGTATGACAAGTGCACTGCCACCCTAAGGTCCACTCACAAAAGAACCCCTCATTTGGGGAAAATCTAAAAACTGTGTCATACTCGGTAACCCATTTATAAGCTCACCCGACCCACAGAACTTAGTTTGCGCCGCCGTTTTTTGCAGGAGGTTTCCCAGAGGACAGGGAATTTTTTAACCCCCACCACTAGGTGGAGCCGTTATCACTGGTCAGGAGTTAGTCGCTCGAGGCCAGGTGGCAGACAGGACTAGCCGGGACTACCTAGGCCCGCCCCCCGGTCCCTCCCCCCCCCCCCCACCAAATCAAGAAGGTTACAGAACTTCTTTTGTGACTGCCGTGGGAAACGAGGCATTCTCTGAACGCTTTTGGAGACCTTCAACATTCTAGACACCACTTTTTTAATCTACCGAAACGACGAAATTATGCTACCGCTGTCGGGCCCTGCCACGTAGCCGCGGACCCCCTGAAATTGCCCACCCCGTTTAGTGTACCCCTAGTTGCCCCTTCTTCATCAGTTCCATCCCGACGCGTTTAGTTTTTCCACCGCATCTTTCAATATTGAGCTTTTTTGAACACTTTTTTCAAGCATGAATCCTCTTTCATTAGCAGCTCAACAGACCCGAAACCCCCCTCCCCAACTCGCAGACTTTGCGGTGGTCTCCCACATTTGATTTGACGGACCACTTTGCGCACGCAAAGGCCCCCCCGCAAGCAACGGCATAGAAGGGAACCCCCGCGCGCCGTACAGATCGTTTTATAGCATTCGTCGTTCCTCGCGGCGCCAAACCCCTCCAAATGTCGAACACCCACCAGTTTGCCCAGGCCAGTGATTCGAGCGTCTTGAAGACAGCTCCTATGAACGCGTTTTAGCACTCCGGCGCTTTGAACGGCTTAGGTAAGCATGCCAGAGAAAAAGAAACTATAGTCCCTCGCAATCGCCCGCGGATCGCAGACCTAGCCGAATGGACTGAGTCCCTCTTCGGTTTAGAATATTTTACCAGGAAGGGTGGTCAGGACCGAGAAGAAGCCGATGTTCGCAAAGGCTACGGGGTTGCGGGGGTCAAGAGTTGTATACCGCAACCTTTATGCCAAATTTCTAACTGAAGCGCGACCAGGCCAATGAGGAGAAGCCGCGGAAAAGAAGCTTCCCCCCCCCCATCATCATAATGCCTCCTCCTCTCTTACCTCTTCCATCTTGCTTCTCCAGAAGAGCCTTCCTCGGAGAAAAAAGAACGGATTGTTGGGATCTTTTGAAGGAAACTGAGTTATTTGAGCCCTGACCTGAAGAATTCGAAAGAGAGCTGTCCCCCTTAGTTGTGACGTGGACCCCCTCCCCATCCAACCCATCCCCTCCCGTATGACGCTTTTTTCATGGTATTTGACTGTTTCTATCGGTGTGCAGGAGGTGCCTTCTGCGGTCATCCGACGGTGGACTTTGCGGCGACCTAGGAGGCTTTTGGCCCGACATTCTCAACTTCGGGAGGGAAGAGAGTATCGGTCCCGAGCCCCTGCATCGAGAAAAGTGAATTCGATAGGGCACCCCCCCCCCCCCCCCCCCCCCAAACCCCCCCCCCCCCCCCCCCACCCCCAACCCCTCCTTTTTTTCTAAAAGACTCCGCAGTTCTTAATTCCTTCTCGTGGTTTAGAGAGTCTGCCTTCCTAACTTAATAAGATTCCTGCAGGTTAGACAGCACCCTCTGATGAATTAGTCGCTTTCCGCATTTTGCCTAAAAACACCCGGTGTCGTCCAACCCCCCACCCAACGTCCTCAACCCCCGTTCTTCCCCCCCCCCCTCCAGCTAACAGACCCAAGGGATGGGGATCATCCCAATTTTCAGAAACACAGAAACGGTGCCCCAGCTTATACCCAAACAGCTGCACCCCCCCCATACCGTCCCCCCCCGTCTCCCATGTCTCTTCAAGAGCACTAGCACACCCTCCCTTTTCACCCCCCCATCACCCTCTCCTCCGCGCATACACCCCTCCCCCCCTCTCCCTTCTTATCCCCCCCCTCCCTCCCCCCCCCCTCAATTGACCCGTCCCCCCTTACCCTACCCCCCCCTACACCCCATCAGCCTCCGGTTTGTTCCTTCCCAGAAGACTCTCGATCCATGTGGAAAAAAGGCCCGAGCGACGGTAGGGGTTCATCTGAGAAGACGAGAGGGGAAAGACGCTTTCGGACTGCAAGTTTAGGTGTTGTGGGTGCTTGAACTGAGAGTCTAGACCCAGGTTTTTTTTTTCTCTTTTTTCTCTTCTTTTTTTTTTTCTTCTTTTTTTTTTTTCTCTTTTTTTTTTTTTCTTTTTTCCTTGTTTTTTTTCTGCAGGCGATATACTTGATTTGAGAAGTGTCTTTTTTTTTTTACTTAAGAGAAAATTTGTCATGGAGAAATCCCTTTAATCTCTGCGACCCCGTTTCCTGAAAGATGGACCACGAGCCCTTCCGCCCAAAACATCCGTTCCGCCGACTCGAAGGAAAGCCTTTCAATCGTCCGTGGGAGGGAGAATGCCCCTACTAGCTCTTGACTCCAGTCATTCTACAAAGCCCCCCCCCCCCCCCCCCCCCCCCAAGGCCATTCCCCTTGACGGATGGGACAGTGACTGGGCGATAGCACGAACGAAAAGGTCCGAGACCTCCTTCGGGCTGACCGCGAAGAGTCCCCTAAGCCATCCGGACTTGTTTTCTGGCAGAACCTTTCCCAACTGGGTCCCCGACTAACCAAAAAATCCCCACCCCCCCAGCTTCTAGATGGAGTCTTAACGCCCCCCTCCCCTGAGCGTCCTCCTGGTGATTGCCCCCCCCCTCCGAGTACCCCTGACAACACTGAATTTCTCGGTTAATTCTGGGAAGCCCGAAGGGCTTTTTTCCGGAGGACCGGGGCTCGACCGGGGGAAATTTGGGTAGTTATCTTCCCATTTCTCAGATGGACTACCACGGAAAGATCATTGCTGCGAGAAATTTCCCGGTTTCTTGTTTTTCACCTCCTTGTTCGGGGTTTTTTTGCGGCCTCGGCTTCCTCTGCTCTTACGCTTGTCTGATACTCGCCCTTCTTGTTTTCAAGCCCTGCCCCCCTGCTCAGTCGATCCTTTTATTGGAGGCGTTGACATATTACGCCGTTTATTAAAGTGTCTTCGTTCCGACTAGGAACTTTTTTGGCGGCCCGAGAGGAAAATTTTGTTCCCTCAGAGGTTTTTTTTAGAAAGGAGGTTACACGTCGCCCCCACCCCAACACCTGGTACACCACTTTCAAGTGTGGTACAGTCAATGCCTCACTAAGACAATCCAACTGCGACCGTCTCGAGTGGTGACGCTGCAACCGGACTATCACGCCCCAGGAGAGGCCTCCCCAAGCAATGATTTCCGCTGCGCGTCTTCCTCACCCCCCCCCCCCCACCCCCCCCACGGGGGACCCACCCCCCCACTTGGAACTGGGTTTTTTTTTGGGGGTTCCCCAACCCCACACAGGGGGACCCCACCCCCAGTGCCCAAGCCCTCCCTTGTCGCCCCAGTAAACGCCGCTTTTATTCTCCATGGCCTTTTTCTTTCATATTTTCAATCCTCCGTTTTTTTTCTCGAAGATGAGCACATTTTTTTAGAAGTTCCTTGGCGCAAGAACCCCCAAGCTCCCGTGTGATCCTTGACGCGCCGAGGGACCCTTAGGGTCCCAACTTTCTTACTAGAAAGAAAAGCTTCCCTCAAGATGACTGTTTGGCAGAATGCCCAGTTGAATGGAGGAAAGTTCGTCTTCCGGCTCCTTCCACATTTTTCTTTTGTAGAGAGAGTTGAGAAGATGTCGTTCCTGAGAATGCCCCCTACAAGATCTTCTCCGAGAAACGGACTACGACTTGCCGTCGCGTTCGCAGCTCCTTGTCTCGCCGAACGGGTATTTGGGGGCGTCCATCCATTGTTAATCCAACCACTCTGGCCACTCGAAATTTCGACCCAGCTGACGAGTCCTTTTCCACACCCCGAAGCCTTTTACCAACCAAAAGAGTCTCCCTATGAAAACCTCCGATCCCACGCCGAACCCCCCCCCCCGAATCTTCCCCCCATCTTGCCCCTAATTGCGGCCAGCACCACTTCGACACCTTTTCAGTTTTCCCCTTGATTGAGCCACCAAGAGCCCCCAACCGTCCCGCCAAATAATTACGCCCCTTTTTCAGTCTGTCACTGACCGTGACCCCTCTAGCGTATACCCTCCCGAAATCACCAAGTTTTCCCACGCCTCCCCCCCCCACTCGCCGTCTCCCCCACAGTCGCCGCGGGGATCTCTCCTCTCGTTCCAAATTCAAAAGGTTCCCCTGGTTCTTCCAGCAACATGCTTTATCCAATGGCTAGTCTTTTCTCCCCCTCCCTCGACAGATTCCCTCTCCTTTTTTTCGCTGAGACTCAATGCACCCCAGAGCCCTGTGTGAATGTTCCCCAGAACCCCCCCCCCCGTGCTTTCATCCCTTTCCTAAACTTTTTCGCGCACTGTTAAGCCCACCCTATTTAAAGCGCTGCCCCTTCCCCTGGCTGTTTTTTCAATTTGCAAGTCGTGGCCCAAATTCGTATTAAGATGCCTTTACCCTCTATCTTTTTAGGCCCAGCGTCTTCTGTCTGAATTCCGGCCGCAAAGGAACCCCTCGTTTGAAAATACCCGGTACCCCCCGTTTACGCTATCACACCCCACCCCCCCCCCCCACACTGAACGCCTTTAATAACCAAATGATTTCACCCAGCAATCGTAGATGAAGAATTTTAACCCATGACGAAACTTCTACTTCTATTCATGACCTAGTTACTTTAGCGTTTTCAGAACCGATTTAAGTTGAAATCACCCATGGTTAAGTTTTTTTTCGCCCCATGAGATAATCCCGAATAAGAAACAATGCGCGGTTCTCCCCCCAACACCCTAAGACCCCTTATCCTAACTTCTTCTTTAGTTGTGATCCTTATCAAAGAAACCGAAAACAAAGACCCAATAATTTTTTTTTACCCCCCCCCCCCCCCGAGAGCTGACTTTTGATAGTCCCTAAGAACTGGTCCTGATTCGGAACTTTTCCCGGTCCCGTCTCTTTGAGCGGCCGTTCACGTTTCTTCGTTCTCCCGTCAGTACGTTACAGGCAGTTGTCCCCCCTAGCTGCCAAACCGAATTCAATTGTCTAACCACTCAAGTTCCTTCTGTAAATACGGCGGGTTTTGTGTTCACCCCCCCTTGTATTCACGACCCCAGGGCATCTATTAACCCGAGCAATTCCTCGTATCCTCCCGAGATTTTTTTCGAAGCCTAGTAGAGTATATCGCCCCCCCACGATTGAGGGTCTCCTCAAGCGCGACGGATCGGCCAGGCTTGGGGAGAAACCGAACCTCCCCCCCCAACCGGCAGGAACCATGCTTGGGTGACGTTTACCTCCTCTGTGGATTTTGAGAGAAGTGTGACCACCCCCAGTATGAAGGATGACTTTTTCGGTCGAACCAGAAGAAGCTAGTTGGCCCTGATCCTCGCCATTTTAGATTGCTACGGCATCAAGAGGTGATTGCGTTTTTTTTGTCGTCAGAATCGTTGCTCGCAGACTCCTATTGATCGCCTTCCTTAGGCTTTTTTGTTCCCCTTCTCCCTACCCCCGATCGAATCCCTCTCGTCAGCTTTTCTTTCCCCAGCTTTACTTTTTTTTCCCTACGCGTGTTTTCGTCATAGGGTTCTGACGACGACTGCATATACTTTTTGGCCTCCTTCTCTACGGCGCCTTGGCAACTGGTCGATTTCTAAAAGATTTGTTTCCTTGCCTTCAGGGTCTTGTCGCCGCGCGAGAAATGCTCCTACCAAAAATATTCGCCATTGAAGTCCTTTTTTTGGTGTCTTCTCTCGGTTCTTCCTCCAGCGAAATCTTGCCAGAACGTTAGGTAGGATTCGTCTGTTTCCCATAGACAAGAGGGTGAGGGCCTTCCTTTCTCCCACGGCAGGCTCACGTAATACGGGTGTTGACCCCACAGTTTTAAGCCAAAGACCCTTCGGCTATCACCCCAAAAGTTTTTCCCCCGGCCCTGAAGGATAAGACCTTTGCTTCCCTTCCCAAACGGAAAGTACTTGAGGTGCTGGGGCGCAAGAAGGACGATCTTGATCTTTTTCTGAACCGAGTTATATGGCTTGCCCGAGTTTTTCGCCTGCAGTATGCAACAGGTCTGGCACCAGTCAACAGGGTTTTGCACATTCCCTTGTTATTCAACACATTTTTTTTCCTTTGCCGCTGTCATTAATTTCAGAGACCTGACCCGTGAGACACCTCAATCAGTCTCTCTTTTTCCCCATCAGCCTTTTCTTCGCACGGAAGGCTGCGCCACGTCGAGCAGTCGTGACAAAAAAAATTTCCCGCCCTTGACCGGCATTTTGCCTTTTTTTTCCCTTGAACTAGTCCTTGGACTTTCGTTCATACCCAGTTCTGAACAGTCAGGGGGTACTCTCATTCAACATTCGCTCGGTGGGTCTGACTTTAGTCGCCCCCCCGATAAGAAGGTTCTTCCAGGAACAATCTGAGCGGGGATGATCGCGAGGCCCCCCCGAAGAAATGATAAACTTTTTCATCTTTCGAGACCCCTTTCCCCCTTTTCTTTTCAGAATTGATTATAGCGTACACTGTGGCGGCGGAAGGACCATAGATAGAGTTCTGGGATGAGGACTTTGGAGGTAACCACTTGAGCCTGTTGTTTATAGTTAGCCTACGGGAAATGGCGAGGCAGATGGACTTTGCTTCGGCCTTTTCCTTCGTGTTCGTATGTGCTCCACTCCAGGATGTGAAACTTTCCGATGTTGATCAATTCATGCGACTTTCTTTTCTGAAAGTGATTTGGCGAAAGTTTCCTGTTCCAAAATTCTTTTTGGTATTTCTTGTGATTTGTTCAATTATTCCTACTCACCGAAAAATTTGTGAGTCCTTCTCTCCTTTCAAGTCAGAGAGTCTAATCTCTTCATTTAGGTTTTGCCCCGGCGCTCCTCTGAAGGCCGATTGTCTTGGCACTTTACCCCCCTTTTGCGCGATCCCTTCTAATTACGCGGCTTCCCCCCTGGTGGGAACTTTCTGTACACCTTTGTGGATCAATTTGTACTTTTTTTTTCTTTTATTGTGCCCTCAAGCCCGCTTCCCCCACTCGACCGTCCGGTGGTTTTTCAAATCTAGAAAAACCCGCCGTTCGGGCAGTTCCAAAAGAAGGGAAACTGTAGGTTTTTTCAGGAGAACACTTTTTTCCCCCCGCACGTATAAACTATTATTCCCTAAAAAGGAGAGTTTTTTGCTCCCCAAGTATGAATTTGCTCACTATCTTCACCTTTGTTGTGTTGACTCTCTTTACAAATGAGGTCCTCCTTTCTTTTTGAGGACGCAAAAACAATAATCTTTGACATTTATTCCCCGTTTTAGGAGTTGTGAAAATTAGTAACCTTTCAAGCCCCCATCTACTAATAATAACAAGGAGGCTTGTTCCCCTGGTGCACGACTGGGGTGGATTTCCCTTTTGGCAGACCGGACCCACCGTGAGCACTTTCGCGCTTTTCTGGCACCAGAGGGACATGCTTTATGACCCCCCCTGCTAGCTTCCCTTTGACCGTTCCGTGAGGCAAGACGACGCCTTCGCATCTATTTCCCTCCCCCTACTCTTGGTTTCTCCCACAGCTCCCCCCCCCACCCCCCCACCCCCCCCCCCCCCCCCCCCCCCCCCCCCCCCCACTCCCCCCCCCCCCCCCCCCCCCCCCCCCCCCCCCCCCCCCCCCACCCCCACCCCCCCAAACACCCCCCCCCTTCCCTTCACGGACGAAAGTTCACTTACTTTTTCCCCCCCCCACACGCCGCCATTTTTCTTTTCTTTACGTTTCCTGGAGTCCAGCGTGCTCCCCAACGATCTTTTAGACAACACGTACGTTTTCCGCCCTCAACCCCGCCGTCTCACGCCCACTCAACTCCAAAGCGTCTTTTGCCCCCCCCCAAATTGACCCTTTTGAAATCCCTCATCTTATCCCATGGGAGGCCTCTTTTCCCGTTTTCCTCCATATTTCTCAACCCACAGGACCCCCGCTATAAATTTCCTTCTGCCCCAAAGAAAGTTTGACTTTCCCCTTTCACGCTATTTTGCAACTGAGAAAAATCAGCGGCGAGAGCTTTCTTCTCACAAGGCCATGAGTTAGTCGGACCATCCAATCAGTCGCCTCTTTTTCCTCAAAAGCCCGCAAAATTCCAAAAACTTTTCTGTTCTCAGCCCCTTCTTTTCCTCTCTCTTCCCTTCTCTCATCCAGCTCCCCCCCTCCTCTTTTTTCATTTTCGTCGGGCGATAGCTTGGTATAATACACCCCTCTTTTTGGAGCACTGGAACCCTCACCATGTTTTTTTTTTTTTTTTTGTTTTTTTTTTTTTTGTTTGTGGGTTGTTTTGTTTTTGTTTCTTTGTTTGTGGGTTTTTTTTTTTGTTCTTTTATTTATTAGACACGAATTCTCCCTCTTTTTTTTTTTTTTTGCGCCCAGTCTCCCTCCCCTAAGTTCCCTTGACTTCCCTTTACTGTTTTTTTTTTTTTACGAGGTCTGGCTCACCCTTTATGTTGCCGAATTTTGGCTGATGCGACTTCTTTCGCCTCGGACGCTCGCATTACTCCAGCTCGCTAACCGCATCCCTCCTTTGGCCCCCCCCGGACGACTTTTGACGCTTTTCCACGATTAATTCCCCGGCTTTCTACCTCAAGATCGCGTCCCCCCTTTGAACGCCAGCCGCCGCTGTGTGAAACATTTCCCCGCGGTTATCCTTCGCCGACACTCATTTTTTTACCAACTTTCGTTCGCACTGTTAGCATCCATTGGTAGTGCTCTCGCTAGCCGACTTGAGTTCACGCGCATCCCCCCCCCTTCATAGGAGCTCGCCCCCCCCCTTTCGGACATTCTTTCCTTTCTTTTCTTGCAGAGACCTCCTCAACACACCAGAAGCAATCTTTACCGTTCTGCGGTGGCTCACTATCGCCCTGGAGGCCTCGGACTCATGACGCCACCTCCGCATATTTGCAGAAGCAGCTTTTCACAGCCGTAGCCGTAGACCGGGCTTAAGAAGCACGTCCGTTCTCCTCCTTCCGAACCCCCCTCATGAGACCCCAATGCTCTCAAACCTTTTAGTGGAGCTCACCCCCCCCCCTGCGTGTGCGCATTCCGTGATTGCGGAGACCCGCGACCAGTAAACGAGACTCGTACCTCTCGCCCCCTTCCCCGCAGAGTCCTCGCTCTCGTCCCAAACAGACCTACAACAGCGGGTTTTTTTTGTCGTTAACGCCATTCAGAGAGGCTCACTTTAGGTTGCTTGGTCTCCGCGCCAAGAGACACTTTCCCAATGAAGGCGTG
>Ga0179593_1707327_pt1 | contig 24664 bp, 35 predicted proteins | sample CZODoug2_1_08_16_FD_185931 | JGI IMG/M metagenome (GOLD analysis project Ga0179593, IMG submission 185931) | Vadose zone soil fungal communities from Angelo Coast Range Reserve, California, USA - CZODoug2_1_08_16fungal (PacBio error correction) | ecosystem: Environmental > Terrestrial > Soil >... | reverse complement strand
GGAAGGTTTGGTTTTGATGGTCTTTGGGTTGGTTTCCTTCCCCTTTGCTCGTGTTTGCAAAAGTTGTCACGAGGGGTCGGCTGGTCGTAGTGTCTTTTGGTTTTAAGGAGAGGGCGGGTTTTTTTTGGCTCCTTACGGCCATTGGTGTCCCCACCAGAAAAGGTTGCCCAACTTCACCCACTTCCATTTTTTTCTTGGGCCGGGGGGTGTTTTTTTCTTATTTGCCAAAGACCCCTTTTTTCTTTTTTTGCACCCTTTGCGCCCCATTTTTTTTTTTTTTTTTTTTTTTTGTTTTGGAAGGGGGGGAATTTCCCTCCCCAATCGTCTTTTTTGTTCTGCTGAAATAGGCTTGTGATTTTTTCCTCGGGTTTTCTGAGGTGTGGGTTTTGTTAATTTAGCTCTGGGGGGGGGGGGATGTCTTTCGGCCCTGTTGGCTGGTTTTTGCGGTGTTAACCCCTTGACCCCCCAAATTAGTCCTGGGCTTTCTTCTTGTGTTTGTGTGAATAAACGTTATTTTAGGGATGGCTTTTTTTCTCTTTTTGTTGGGAATTTTTCTTGGTTTTTTTTTTTTAAAGGGGGGCCCCCCTCAATCTTTCCCTGTTGGTGGCGGTTCAAAGCTTTTTGGGGCACTGAAGGGGGTTCTGTATGTTTTACAGTGGGCGGTGGTCCAAAGGCTGTTTCAGGGTGGGGTTTTTCAAACCCTTTCCGGTGCCCCCTTCTTTTTTTTCCCTTGGCTATGCTCGGATTGAACCCTTTCTTTCTTTTGGGGTTTTCTGCGGAGGCCCCCCCCATGTCGCAAAAAGGTGTTTTTTCATGTTCCTTTTGGGCTATTTTTTTTTCCCTTTTTTTGGTTGGACCAAAAAGCCCTTTTGGGCTCCACCAAATGACAAAACCCAATCTTTGTTTCGCTTTTTTTGGAGGGAGCGGTGGCTTTTTCGTTTCTTGGTGGTGTTACTTTTAATGTTTTTTTTGATTGGGGAGGGGGGGGGGTATTTTTGGCCGGGTTACACCCTTGACCTTGGAGGGAGTCGTTCAAGGTTTTTTCGGGTGGGGGGCGTCACCGGTTCGTTTTTTGGTGTTGGGGTTTTGGGTTGAAACTGGTTCTATGGGTTGGGGGGTGACCCTAGTAGTTTTGGACTTTTTTTGGTTGTTAAAAGTGGTTTTTACCACTCCCCCCCCGGGGGTTCCGGTCACCCCGAGGGAACTTTACAACATTTTTTTTTTGGGTTTTTGTTAACTGCGTTGGGGGGAAAAAGGGGGGGTTGAACACAAATCTGGTAGTTGCGTTTTGTTCTTGCTTTTCCTTGGGGGTTGGCCCAAAAACTCACCCCCTTTTGGAATGACAAAATTTTTGATGAAAATTTGTTGGGATTTTTAGTCGGCGGGTTGCTTGGTTTTTGTTTGGGCCCCCCCAGTTCCTCTGGCGTCGGGGGGGGTAATTGGTGGTTGTTTTGGGGTAATGTCGGTTGTTTTTGCTCTCCAAGTGACCGCTGTTTTTTCCACGCGACGTTTTTGGCAAAATCCCCTTTTCGAGGTCTTTTTACCTACCTCCCCTTTTCCACTTAAGGGCGTTTGTCTTTGTGGTTCTTTGTGGGGTTGGCCCCCCTTTTGGGCCTTTTTAAGGATTTTCGAGCCTTTGGGGAATCGGGGCCATTTCACAAAGAGGACACCCCACGGTGGGGTCTGGGGGGGGCCTCCTGGGTCCCTCAGTTTTCCTCCCGCGGGGAACCCCCTTTTCATTTTTTCCCCCCAGGTTCCTTTTTGTTTGAACCCACCCTGCGTTGTTGGTTGAAAACAACCTCGTTCCCCCACCCCCAACCAAAAAACACCAGAGGTCCTCTTTTTTCTCATCCTCCCCATTTTTTGTGGGGGTTTTGGGGGGGATTGGGGTGGGGACCCAGCTTTCGTTTTCCATTCGTTTCTTTTTTTCCTGGGTTGTTTCTTTTCCAAAAACAAAACCCCCCGGAACCCCCCCCTTCCACAAACAACAAAAAAACACCAACTTCCACTTTTCCTCCCCACAACCCCCTTTCCCCTTGTGGGTTCCCCCCCCCCTGCCAGGGTCCCCCAGGGGGTCATTTGTTTTTTGTTGTTTCAAAATTTATAGGGCTTGTACGATTGGTGGGCCCCCCTCCAATCGCCAACCTTTTCACCCACATTGAAAAGTTTTTTTTCCCGGCCCCCGGGCCAATGCTTTTTTGTTCTGTTTTGGCAAGCCCCCAACCCCCCTGTTGTTTTTTGTCCCCAAACGCCAACACACAAAAACAAATATTTTTTTTACGAAAAGTTTTCCAAAAAAAAACAACATAAAAAAACACCAAAAGAAAAAACCAAAACCCAGGTTTTTTTAGGAATTTTTTTCCCCATTTTTTAACCCCCGGGGCATTTTTTAAACGTTAAAACAAAAAAAAATAGTTTCCCACAAATTTTTTTTTGCAAACCCAACAGGGCACCAACTACACGGAAACGGGAAAACCTTCGGTTATGTTTGGGAATTCCCTTAACAAAAAAAAACAAAAAATTTTGTTTTAACCCCCCCCTTTTTTTACCCCCCCCCCTCAGTGTACCTTCCATTTCACCACTTTGCTGCCCCCCTTCTTTTTTGGTGCGGTTTTTTTTCCACCTTCTGCAAAAAAAAATTTCTTTGGCCGCCTTTTTGTTGGGCGGTTCAACGTCCTCCACTCCCCCTGCAGAAATCCACAATGAATAACACAAAATAAGTCTGCCTTTCCGAAGGTTTTTATCACCAAAGGTTGGGGGGGTCGTCTTCAGTTTCTTTTTTAGTGCACGTTTTACCTTGAAATGTATGTGGTTCAGCAACAAAGGGGGTGCGTTTTTTCCCCCCCCAAAAACCCCCCCCTTCGCCGACACGGCCTCGCACCATCAAGCGACTTGTTTGCAATACATGCTGGGTCCTGTTGGGTCGTCCACCTGTGTCTTTGTTTTTTCAAAAAAACCCCTAGGGGGTTCCCCCTACGGACCCCCCCCCGAAAAGGTGGGCCCAACAAACCTCATCTTCAGTTTTTCCCGGCTCTTAGTTTTTTTCCTTTCCCAAACCTTGTAAAACAGCTCCGGATCTATAAAATCCCCCCCCCGAAAAAAAAGATGTTGCCCAGCCCCGCAAAATTTTTTCCTTTCCAAATCTCTGGTCCGCTCGTTCCTGACAACAAAATCCAAAAATTCCCTTTTTTTATCTAAAAGTTCCCTTGAGGGGTGTTGTTAAAGTTTTTTTTCTTTGGAACGCAGGTTTCCTTTGTTCCCTTACAGCCCCCCCTTTTTGGGGTGGATTCAAGGGGTGTGTTGGGAGGGGAATTTTTGTTTTCCGGACTTTTTGAAAACCCACTCAACGATGGAGAAAAACCCCCCCAACCACACAAAAACCGAAAACACCAAAACCCAAAAACCCCCGGGGGGGGGGCCATTTTCCCCCGGCCCTAGAGACGCGGTGTTCTTATTTTGTTTTCCTTTTTTTTTTTTTAAACAAACCAACTGTGGGGGGGGCCCCCCCTGCGTTTTTCCCTTTTTTTTTAGAAATGTGTTATGAAACACAACCACCCCCCCCAAATGTGTTTTTGCAGATTCCTTTTTTTTCACGTTCCACCATTTTTCCCCTGTTTTAAGGGGTTCACTCCTTTTTTTTTTTCCAGGGCTTTCATCGTTTTTCCCCCATTGAAAAAAAAACCAACCACCCCCAACCTAGGTGTTCCTCACACGTTTTTCTTCTTACCAGTTTTTCGAGGTTTTTTTTCCCCCTTTTTTAAGTTTGGTTGGACCACCTTTTTCCTTTTCTTTGGGCCGGGAACCGAAAACCCCCCCAAAGCTTTGGGGGCCGTCGGCCCTCCCTGGGGGCTTTGGTCGGGCTCCCACGAAACTTTGGTGTTCGCCAAAAAAACCCCCCCTGTGGAAATTTCCTGTTGGGACTGTGTTTTTGGGCCACCATTTTGACACTTTCTTGGTTAGTCCTTCTCTCTTTTTCCCTTATTCACCACCCCCCCGAATTGGAGGGGGTTTCACCACCCCACGTTTCCCCCGTTTCCCCTTTTTAAATTCAAACTCGTTTTTTTTTTACCCCAAACACAATATTTTTCCACCCCCCTACCTTTGGGTTCCGTTTCGTTCAACGACAAGGGGGGGGGTTTGGGAAAAAAAAAGTTTTTTGGGTTTTTCCAACAACCCCCGGGCCCCCACCCAAAAATGTTTTTGCTTTTTGTATCACTTTGCTCCCCGCTCCCCCCGACCCCGCGCAAACGCCCCCCGCAAGAAATCAAACAAAGTGTTTTCTTCGGAGATTTTTGTTTTGCCCCCCCCCCAAATTTCCCCTGTGGCGGGTAGTAACCCCACCCACTACAGCCCTCTTTCCATGGGGTTTTTTTTTTTTTTTTTGTCCCCCCAAAGTTCCCCCAAAACCCTTACCCCCCCGAGCTCTTTTGCCCGCTCCTTTTTACAAAAAATAACCAAAGGGGGGGTTGTTTTTTGGTATTTTTGCCGAAAGTTGTGGGTGTCCAAAACCTTGGGTAGGGCCGGCCCCTCCTTTGTCCAAAGGGGGGAGTTTTTTTTTCAGTTCCGGTGGGTTCCCAAACCTTCACCAACAATTCTTCCCTTTTTTTGTGGGTTCCCGGGGCCCCCCCCCCGGGGATTCTTTTCCTTTTTTTGCTCTTCCCCCCCCCCTGCTTTTTTTTTTGGATCCCAACAATCCCAAGCAACCTTTGATGCAATGTTTTTTTTTTCCCCCCCTTTTCCCATTTTTTGGTTTCCCTCAAATGTTTTTTTCCCCACTTTCTCTTTTTTTTCTTTTTAGGGGGCCTCTTTAAAAGGCGTTTTTTTCTCCTTTGGAATTTTCAAATTTTCAATTGGGTGAAAAGTTTTTCCCTCTTTTCCCTCGGCCAAAAGTTTCTTTTTTTTTTGGGGGGGCGTTTTTTCCCCGGGACGTCCATTTGGGATTGTCGGGGGGGGGGTGACCCCGTGGTTTTCTCAAATCTTCCCCCCGCCCCAAAACTTCTCCCCAAATCAATTTTGTTTTTGGACCCTGCTTTTTTTCTTTTTTTTTTGGTCACAGGCAAAAAAATTTATTTGGTTTTTTGTTTGGGGATTTTTCCTTTAGGTCAAATTTCTTCCTCCCCCCCCTTTGTTCTCTGGTGGTTTTTTTTTTTTTGAACGATTTTTCTACCCCCATTTTTTTTTTTCCATTTGTTTTCCTTCCTGAGGTTTTTTTTGACAACAAAAACCCCCACCCTCCAAAAAACTCCCACATTCCCTCCAAATTTTCCCCTTTTGTTGGGGGCCCTGTTTTTAAGGATTTTTATTCAAAATCCCCCCCCCCTTCTCTCCGATTGGGTTTGAAGGGACTGGTCTTGTACGTGGCCGGGGCCGGTTTCTGGGTTTTTTTTTCGAAATCCCAAACGTTTTTGGGGTGTCCCCGTTTTTCTTCTTTCATTTTTTTGGGGTTTGGGAAAACGTCACACACGACTTTTTGTGGGGGAACCCCCTTTTCACCAAGGAAACTGGGGAGATTAAAATCAAAGAAAAAGGGGCCCACCCCCCAACGGAGTGGTTTGGTTTTGGGTTTTTTTTGTCCCCCCCCCTTTTTTTTCCAGGATTTGTCTTGTTTCCCTTGTGTTTTTTTTGGCTTTTTTTTACCACCCCCCCGGCCCCGGGGGTGGGTTGCCAAGACAAATTGCCCACCGCCACTTTCCCCACCTTTTCCCCCATCCGTTTGGGCGCACACTGCATTTCCCCCCGTTGCAGGGTTTTGGGCAATCTGGAAAATTTTTTGCCCCGAGTTAGAAATTTTTTAAAACACCCCCCCCATTTCACTGACCGTGTGTAAAACCTGGGTCAGTTTTTTTTTTTTTTGGGGGGCTTTGCAGGTGGGTTGGGGGGTTTTTTTAACTGGGTAATGAAAAATTTGGGTTTTGTTTCACCCGCAAAAGGGTGTTTTGCATTTTTTTTTGTGTCCTTTTTTAGTTCAAGGCTTTTTCTGGGGTGTTTGACCCCCCCACACAAAAGTTCTGGTTGGTGGGGTTTTTACGGTGGTGTCAGGTTTTCTTACCTTAACATACCTGCCGCGGGCGTTTTTTCTTTAACCTTTGGCAGCTTCTTTTTTGGGTGGGGGTCCGAAATTTTTCACCTTTTTTAAGGTTTGGTCCCGTCTAACCAAAATTTTTTTCCCTGGCAAGTTCTTTTCCGGTTTGGAGGGGGGGTTTGTCCCTCTCGGGGGTTTTGGGGGGGGACTGATTTTTGGTGCCAAGTTGGCCCCTTGGAACCCCACCCCAAAAAGTCCCCTTTTTTTGGTGACGGTGCGGCCCCTTTTTGGGGCGCCGCAAAAATCCTTTTAGCAAAATTTACACCCCCTGTTTTTAAGGGGACCTTTTTCCCCACACCTTTTGTGGGGGCGTTTTCAGAGTCTCAGTTATTCTCCTTCTTTCTGCGTTCCCGGGTTGGCGGAAACTTTTACTTTGTTTGGTTTCCGAAATTTTCTTTTTTTGAAACGGGGGCGTTGGGGTTGTTTCGGGGCTGTTTTAGGTTGATTTTTGACCCATACTCTTTGATTTTTTTTGTGGGGGGCGGCAAACCGCTTTTTGGGATCCCCTGAGTTCCTTGTTTGCACGAGGGGGAGACGTGTGACGAACCTTTGTGTCGTCACGTTTTTGATTTTAGTGTGGTGGGTCCTGCTTTGGTACCTGGACTTTTGGTTTTGGGGGGGGTTTTTCCAAATTGGTAGGGGAAGGGGTTGTTTTTGGGCCTGGCTTTTTTGGGTCGAGTGTTCTTACTCGGTGAGGGGAAATTCCCCCAAATGCTTTATGGGTTTTTTTTGCTTTTTTTGTGTTTGGGGGAGTTGGGTTGGTTTGGGGGGGGTCCGTTTTTTATTGTTACCCCCTGAATTTGTGTTTTCCGGGTTTGGGGTGGATGGTTTTAACAGGCTGGACCAACAACCAAAATCCAGGGGGACAAAAAATGTTCATGGGTTTACCCCAACGTCCTTGGTCCCTGGGGCTTGGATCCCCAGCCACAGAATTTGGCGCCCGTGTTTTCCTTGCCCGCTCCGATGCTCAGTTTGTCCACACTCACACACCTTTCTCTTCCTGCAAGGGGTGTGACCAGCCCCTGGCCCTTTTATTTTTCGGGGGGTTACGGTGGCCTTTGTTCTTCCGGCGTTCCTGGGGGTGGGGTGATGGCAATTTCTGCCGTTTTCCTGGTCTTTCATTTTCCACACACGAGTTCTTTTGCAAAAGTGGTATCACGACTTGGCGTGGATGTCCCTTAGGGTTTTTGGGGTGTGTTGCTTCTTATCCTGGGGGTTGTAGGGGTTCAGTGTGACTTTTTTTGTTCTTCAAGGTCTGACCACCAAAGTTGTTTCCACCAACCCCCGTTTTTCCCCCCAATGGGTTTGCCCACAATGTTTTTGGTGTTTCCACGACTTTTTTCTTTTTTCTGGGTTTCCGGTGGGATGGGTTTTTCGGTTCCAAAGGCCCCTTGGGTTTTTGTGGGGGTTGGACAAGGGACCCCTTTGTTTCGGGTGTTTGTTTTTTTCTAAACGGGATACGGTCTTTTTTTTTGGGGATTTCGCCCGTTTTGGTTATGTGTTGGGTTCCCCCCTTTGTGTACTGGGAGGAGTTGTTTCGGGTACGGCGAACTTGGGCCCCTGGGAAAAAAACTGGGGGTCAAATTGGGTTGTCGTCAAGGGCCCCCGGTTTATTCGCTGTGCCCAGGATGATCGGTGTGCGGAAACCTTTTCTTCCAAAATACCTCCTTTTTCCCTGGGTTTGTTGTGATTTTTTGTTTGATTTTTTCCTTTGGGCCACTTTTGTGTCCCTCTTTGGTGTAGACCTGGTAGTCCCTGGATGTTTCCTGTTTTTTTTCTTTTCTTGTTTTTCCTTGGATTTTTTTGGAGGAAACTCCACAAACCCGTCCTGTTTTTTTTTTGGGTTTTCCCCCACCAAAAGAAAAAACCCCCAAAAGAGGATTGGGGGTGGTGACGAGGCGTGTTTTCTTTGTTAAACGGCACTGTTATTGGGGATTTTTGTGTGGGCGCATGGGCCCTCAAACTACCCCCCACCCTTGACTGGCCTCGTTCTTTGGTTGAAAAAACTTTGGGGGAGACTTTTTTTTCCCTTGGTTTTTTGGAAAAACGGGCTTCCGCCCCTTGGTGCGTTTGGTTAAACGGCACCCCTTTTTTTTTTGGAAACCCCTGGGGACGGAGGGGGGTGAAAAACCCGGACCCCTTGGGACCCCTCAGGGTGTAAGAAAATTTTTTAAAGGGGAAGTTGTTTTTTTCTTTGTCTGTTTTTTTCGCGGGTTCAAAATTTTTTTTTCCTTTTTTTGAAAAAAGGGGACACCCCAAAATGTCTTAGGGTATTTCCCCCCTTTTTTTTTTTTGGGGGGGGTGGGGAAACAGGTCTTTGGTCGTCTGGGTTGCCTTCTCCCTGATGGGGAGGGATGACCTTTTCCGGGTTCACCTTGTGTTTCTTTCTCTCTTTTCCTCCCTCCCCTTTTTGTTTGTTCTTTTTTTTTTTTTGGGGAAAGGGTCACATTCCCGTGGGTGGACCCAACCCCTCCCCTTCCAGGGGTTTTTCTTCAAAAGTCCCCCTACCTCACAAAAAACCCCCACGTTTCCTTGCCCCCCAAAAAAACCAAAACCACCCCCACTTGTGGCCCCTTCCACCCCCTTCCTCCCCGCCACGGTTTTCCGGTTCCTCATCATTCCTTCCAAATAACCCCTTGTTTTTTCGGGCCAGGTGACAAAACCCCAAACCCCCTTCCTTGGCCATTTGCGGCAAAGGGGAAAAACAAAAAAAAACACCCCCAAAAAACAGATTTCCTCCTTCCTTTTTTTTTTCCCCCCCCCCACGCTTGGTGGGGGGTGGGGGGGGGGGGTTTGAAACCTTTTTTGCGTTCCCTTTTCCTTTCTTTTTCTGGGTTTTTTCTGTTCCCACCAACCCCCTTTTTTTGGGCCGGGTGTTCTTTTTAGGCCCCCCCTTTTCCCACACCAAGCTTTTCCAACTTTTCACCCCGGGTTAAAGGAAACCCAATCACCCCCATTGGGTTGGGCACTGGGGGGGGTTGCGCCCCCCTTTTTTTTGTTTTTTGTGTGTCCTTTTTTTCGTTCATTTTCCCAAACTTTTCCCCCCCCAACCTCGGGTTTTCCAATTTTTGTTTTTTCACAATGTACAACCCACCGGGGTTTGGGGGGGGGTGTGTTGCCTCCACGCCCCCCCGGTCTTGGGTTGTGGTGAATTGAAACACCCACAATCCGTTTTTTTTCCCCCCAAAAAAAACAAAAAATAAAAAACAAAAAAGCAAAAACTTGGTGGCCCCCCCCCCATGAAAAAAAGGCCCAAAAAAAAAACCCAGAAAGCTTCAACGCTTCGCCTCAAAACTGGTTTTAAAAAACCCAACCCCCCCAAAAACTCCGAAACCAAAAAAACGGTTTGGTTTCCAAAAAAAAGCACAAGGGGCCCCCACCCCCCCTGGGAACACTTGGAGTGTGTTGCTTTTTTTTTGTTATTCAAACAAAACCCCACAAAAAACCACCCAAAAAGATGGGGAGGGTTTAACCCCCTTTTTTGCCCACCCAAAAACCCATTCCTTCCCACAATCACCGTTGGGTGCACTTTAAAAGGACCCCCTTTTTGTGCCAAGCCAAACGTTTTTTGCACAGGCCCTGTAAAAAACAAAACTTTTTTTTTTTTCAACCTGGATTGGGCGGGGGGCCCCTGGGCCTGTGTTGTTTTTTTGGGGGACCCCCCCCCCCCTTTTTGAAAAAATAAAACAACAAAAAAAACACCCCAAAAACAGGACCCAGTGGATGGGGGCGGGTTTTCCCCCTGGATTTTTTTTTTTTTTTTGGTTAAGTTAAAAAAAACAAATGCCCTGTAATTTTTTCCCATTGGGGGGGGGTTTCCCCTATCCAAAGGGGGGGTTGAAATTCCCCCCAAAAAACCAACACCCCCCCCCAAGTATGGGGAAAGGGGTGGTTTTCCCCGGGCCCACTCCACCAGTGTCTTTTCCCAGTTCTTTGTCAAAACAAGGGGAGCTGTTTTTTTAGTGCGCCCTTTTTTTTCCCCAGGTTTCCCGTTTTTGTGCCCCCAAAGTAATTTTTTTTTTTAACAACCCACTGAGATGGGGGGGCCCTCACACCCCCCACCAAATTATTCGATTTTTTCACCCCCAAACAGGTCTTTTTTTATTTGCTTTTTTTGGTTTTTTTTAAAAATATTGCTTTTTCTTTTAAACAACCGGAACCCCACATTCCCATTCCTTTTTTGGGGGAAACACCTTCTAAAAATTCCCCCCCCCAACTGTCCGTAATGGGGCAAACCTCACTTGTTTTTTTTCCCCCAAACCGCCCTAGGGGGTTTTTGGATTGCAAAATTCCCCTGGGAAGTGGTTGGTACATTGGGTTAAACAAAATTGTTTTGATGTTTCGGTTTAAAAAAAAAACAAACCTTTTCAGTTCCCCCCAAGGAACACACACCCCTGTTTACAGATGTTTTCTTTTGGTCCCAAAAAAAAAAACCACGTTTTTGAACCCAACCAACCAACCCAAGGAAGGGACGCCAATTTTTTGGGCCCAAAATCCCCCGGGATTCAACCCCCCAGTGGGGTTTTTCCTTCTTAAAGTATTTTTTCCCTCTTTTAAAATATTTGTTTCCCCCCCAAACAAAAAAAAAAAACAGTTCCCCCCCTTAACAAGGGTCCCCCACAAAGTTTTTAAGAGGGCACCCCTTCTTGGTGGGTGAATTCTTTTTTTTTAAACCCAAAGGCCAAAACCCCCCACACCACGGTCCTTTTCTCCTTTTCTTTTTAATAACGTTTTGCTGGCTCCGGTCACGTTTGTACAAAACTTTTTTTCCGGCGCCCCACACCCCCCACATGGTTAATCGTTTCCTTTTCCCCAAAGGGGTTTTTTTTTTTCTCAAAACCAACAACGGGCCTCCCCCCTTTTTCACCCAAAAACCCCAAAAAAAAAAAACCCAAAAACCATAATACACGGGGCCCCCAAGGGTGGGGCCGTTTCCCACGAAACCAACTGGGGGGCCCTTGTTGTCCCTGGATTTTGTTTTGGGGTCCAAAATTTTCCCCGGCTCAGGGCGGGGGCTTTTCTTTTAAGTTCCCATAAAACCAAAAAGTTTTCATCAACAAAAATGACAAATTTCTTCCCCAACCCCCCCTTTTTTTTTTTTTTTTTTTTGTTTTCAAAAAGAAATTTTTGCCCCTGATTATTGGCCCCCCCAACCCCCCCCGGGGAAGAACAACCCCCCCAGGGGCGTCGGCCCCCATTCCCCAAACACAACCTCAACAAAAAACGAGGGCTTGCGGGGGCCCTTTTCCCCCCAAGAAAAAACGGGGGTGGTGCTTTTGGTTGTGTGGGGGTCCACCCAAAAACACTCCCTTTCCTTTTGACATGTCGCCCAAAACCAAAAAACCCCCCCCCCTCGCCACCCCCTACCCCACAAAATTTCCTCTTTCCCCCCGTTAAACAAACAAACCCCGTAGCTGCCCCTTTAAAACCCAAAAAATTGTTTTTTTTTTTCCTTTTTTTTTTTTTTAAACTTTGGCCGTGTTAATTTTTCCTCCTTGTTCCGGGGTCCTTTCCCTTTTGTGGTTTTGGGGGGGGGGGGAAAAAACCCCCACCCGTCAACAAACCCAAACAAAGAAAAAAAAAAACAAATGTTTTTTCTTTGGGTGTTTTGCTTTGTGGGTGCTTTTCTTTAAAACCTTTTTTTGTTTTTTTGGGAGTTTTTAATGGCGGGTTTGGGTTTCCTCCCCCCAACCCCCTTCTTTTGGCCCACCCTCCATTCAACAACACCCCCCACCCACCCAACTTATTTTTTCCCCCAAATCTCCCATGGTTTTGCCCAAGGGGGGTCCCCCCCCCCACTTTTTTTTCTGCTTATTCGTTTAAACAAAAAGTTTTCTTTTCTTGGGGATTTTTTTCCATTTTCCCCGGACGGGGGAAAAAAGGTTGGTTTTCCTTTTTTTTCTTTTTACTCTTTTATTTTTGTGATTCCTGGCCTCCCACCCAGTTGCCGGGTCCCCCATTTTGGTTCCCAAAAAAGCGTGTGGGGAAAAAACACGTGGTTTGCCAAACCAACAAAAAACATTTTTTAAACATGTCCCTCGTTTCCACCAACAAAAAACAAAACAAAACTCTTTTTTTGTGTTTCTTTGCCCAAAACCCCCCTTGAAACCTTGGCCATTTAGGGGAAAATCCTCCTTTCTTGTTACCCCCCCCCCCTTTTTTTTTTTCTTTTTGAGCTTTTTCCCCCCCCCCTTACAGCGTCACCAGGGTTTTTTGTCCCCCCCCGATTTTTTTTTTCCAAACACATTTTTTTTTTCTCCCAGTTTGTTTTTTTCCCTCCCATTGGCCACAAACTGGGCTTTAGTTTCCTCCCCAAATTACCTTTCCTCAGTTGGTCCCCCACTCACCATGGGGCCTGGGTGGGTTTTGGTTTTCCCTTCGCTTGGCGGGCTCCTTCCTTTTTTTTTTCAAAACTGAGAAAAAAAAACCGGGGGTCCCTTTCCTTGGGGTGTCCCAACAAATTTCCCAAACCCCCCAAAAACCGGTTTCAAGAACACAACAAAAAATTAATTTGTCCCCTCCCAGCCCCCCCCAAACAAACTCTCCCTTGTGGGCCCCCCCCCACATTGGGGGCCCAGGGGGGGTCTCAATTTTGCCCTACTTTTTCAACAAAAAAAACGTTTGGGGGGTGTGCCACAGGACCCCCCCCCCGACAAACCTTACCCACACCCCCAAAAAAACAGGTTTCCCCCCCCCGTGACAGCCCTTGGGCTTCTGAATTTTTTCCTTTTTCTTTGTTCCCTTCCCTTGGGGCGCAAATTCCCTTGAAATCTGTTTTTGACTTTTCACGTTTGGGCCCCATTCCCCCCCCTTTTTTTCCTCCACAGTTCCTTTGTTTTTCCCAAACAGGGAACGGGTGGGGGCCTGTGTTTTGGGATTTTTTTTTTTTCTGGTTTTTCCCTTTAAACCGTCGGAAAAATTGGGGGGACCTTCGGTTTTGTTGGGCCAAAGGGGGGGGTTTTTGCAAACCCCCTTTTTTTTTGCTCAAAAAATTTTTTTCTGTTTGGCGCAGACGGTTGGGGGCTTTGCTTTTCCTGGGGGGGGGTGGGGGGGCTTCGGGTTTGGTCTTTTCAAACGGGGGGGTTGACAGGCGTCCTTCCCTTGTTACCAAGAATTTTGCAATTTTAAACACCAGGGGTTTGGTCCGGCCATCTTTTGGGGGGGTCCAACAAGGGCCCCCATGCGGCATTCACCAGTGTTTTTGGGGTGTTTGGTGGGGGTTGGGTCCGGCCTGTGCCACCAATTTTTTTTTTCCCCCCCCAACCAACCCTTATTGGTTGGGGGCCGAGGGCTCAGGTTTTTTTTTTCCTTTGGGCTTCAGTCCCATGTTTTCTGGTGGGGGTTGGACTACACAGGTTTTACCCCGTGGGACCCCCACCAGAAAATTTCTTTTTCCTTGTTTTGTTGTCCCAAGGGTTTCGAAAGGGGGGGGTTCCCTTTTGGGGGCTTTTTTTTTTTTGCGGGGTGGGAAAAAACCAACTGGGATCTGGATATGGCCGGGGGGCTCGGGGAAAAAAATTTTTGTATTTACTTTGGTTTGGGAATTGTTTTTTCCTGATTTTTTCACCCTTTTTTTTCGGGGCCCCCACGGTTTTTGCGAGTTTAATGTTGTATTTTGTTCTTCCTTCCCCCCCGTTTTTTTTCGGTCGGGGGGTTTTTTTGCGTGGGGCAGGGGTCCAAACCTGGGGCAATGGGCCCGTTGTATGGTGCGTTTTTTTTTTGTTTTGCCCCTGGGTTTGGTAAAAAAACGGGGGGGGCAACACAACCCATTTCCCATTTGTGGGTTCCTGCTTTTCCACGTTTTGGTCTTCCTTGGTGATTTTTTTTTTGGGAACTGCCACGAGGGCCGGGTGTTTCCCCCCCCCCTTCTTTTTTTTTCACTGTGTTTGGGAGTTTGTTTCTTTTTTTAGGACCGGGATTTATTTTTCTTTTTTTCTTGATTCTTGCGGTTTTTTCCGTGGGAGAAATAAAACACTGGCGAATTTTTCTTTTTGAAAAAAAAAAAAAAACAATCTTCACGATAGTTTACCCACCAGAAGGTGGGATTTTGAAAAAAGTCTCTTTTGGTCGTTTCAAGTTTTTCTTTTCTTCCGGTTTTTTGGGAAAAACAAAAAAAACCCCAATATTTTTTCTTAAAAATTAACCAGCTTCCACCAAAAAAAAAGGGGTCGTGAACCTACTTTGATTTTTCCGGTTGAAGTTGGGGGGGGGTTTGGTTTGGTGGTGGGGGATTTTGTTTTTTTTTTTTTGACAGGGGGGCCCCTTGTGGGGGGGGGGGGCCCATAAAATTTTTTTTTTTTTTTCAAAATCAGGAACAATTTGGTGACGTTTTTTTTTATTTAGTAAATTATCATCAGTACCGGCACCGTTTTTGGTGGTGAAATTTTTTCTCATTTTTTCCGTTTTTTCTTGTTAAAAAAGGTGCCCCCCCTAGCGATGGTTTCATCCCTCTTGGTTTGGGGGGGGACGGAAGAATTCTTTTGGGTTTCCTTTTGACCTGGGGTTTTCAAATTTGGCACGTGGTTCCCACCCCCCCCTTTTCCCCCCGTTGGTTTCAAGAGGATTTTTTTCCTTGCTTGGCTGTTAGAGAGACATTTTTTGAATGTTCAGGATTTTTCGGTTTGCGGGTTTGGGTTTTACTGCAGTTTGTTTTTTGTTGTTTCCTCCGTTGTTCTTTAATTTTGAGCGTCCAAACAAGGCATGGGCTTTTGGAGTTAAAGACCCCTTTCCTCCGGGCGTTTTTTGGGGGGGGGGGAAACTTTTTTTCACTTTTTAGAATAGGGGGATTTTTTTTTTGGGGTTTTTTTTTTTTCCCCGGGGGCCAAGGGGGGTCCCCCTGTTTGGGGGGGGTTGCCCCCCAAAATTTCCTTTTTTGGGGGGGGATTGGAAGGATGGGGGGGGGTTTTGGCCCGGGGTTTTTTTTTTTTGGGCTTTCCCGTATTTTTTATTTGTGGGTTGGGAACCCCCCCCTGGGTTTTTTTTCCCTGTGGTTGGTGTTACTGGGGGGGGGGTGTTTTTGGAAATACCCTTTTGGGGGGGGGGTTTTTTGGGCCCCCCTTCTTTGTTGAACTTAATCGTCCCCCTTGGCCGGGAGGGGGGACGGCCCAACGGGGTTTTTTCCCCCGCGTGTTGATTTGTTGGCCTTGAAACTCATTAGTTGTGAAGGGGGAATTCTTTTTTTTTGTCCCACACAAAGGGGGGAGTATTTCGGGGGCCCGGGTCGGTCCTTTTCCCGGCGTTTCGGTGTCTTGCGTTTGGCCGGGGTTTTTTCGCTTTTGACCTCTCTTCCTCGGGGGGGGCGAAGGCTGTGATTCCTTTTTTCCTCCCCTCCTTTCCCTCCTTTTTCCCCCTGTTTTTGGGTTTTGTTTGAAAGTTCCTTTTTTTCTTTTCCCCCAGTTTAGGATTTTGGGGCGGGGCGGGGGGGGGCTTAATTTCCCGGGTGGACCACCACCCCCTTCCTCCCCCCCCCCCCCCCCCAAAAAAAGGTGGGGGGCCCGGGGGGCGGGGGGTTGGGCTGCACCCCCCCCCTGGGGACACCTAAAATTCAAATTTTTTTTTCTTTCCCCTTCAATAGTTCCTTTTTCTTCCCCTTTTTTTCACCCAGCCCACCCCCCCCCCCCATTTGGTGCAACGGGGTCCCACATTTCCCCTTTTCTTTTTTCCTGAGACATGTTGTCCCCTGGCCTCTTCCCCCTAGTTTTTTTTCGTCAAAAAAAGGACACACCAGGGGGGGGGGGGGGGGTTTTTTTTCCGTCCAAAAACCCCCGATTTTTGATCGGGGCCCCGGTGTCCCCAAAAAAAATTTTTTCCCTGCGCTTCTTTCGTTTTTCAGGACCCCGACCAATTCCCCTTTAACATAAAACACCTCTCCTCCCATTTCGGGTTTTTTTTTTGTCCCTTTGCGGTTAACCCCCATTGGGGCTTTGGGCCCCCAACCCCATTTTTTTTCAAAAAAACAAAACAAAAAAAAAAAAAAAAAAACCCCCCCCCACAAAAAATAAACTTACCCCCCCCACCTTTAAAAACGGGCGGTCCAGCGCCACAACACGACTTTCCCCCAACGGGAAACCAGACCAAAAAAACATTTGTACCCTTCACAAAGAAATTAATTTTGTGAAAATTTTTTCTTTTTAAGTTTTAACCCACAACGCCCAGGGGGGTCAACTGGTCAAACACCCAAACCGATCCAATTTTTGTTTTTCCTTTTTTCCGCCCCATGGCTTTTCCCCCCACCCGTTATTCCCAAACTGGGGACTTACCCCGAAAAAAATTCTTCAGGTCCCCCCCGGGGTTTGAATGGAAAAAAATTTTCCCAAAAAAAAACACCACTTTTTTTCCCATTTTTCCCTTTTCGAATTTTTTTACTTTGGCATGGAAAAAAACAACTGTTCCCCTTTTCCCCCCCCCCCCCACTGGGGGGGTGGGAGGGTTGTTTTCACCCCCCTTTGAATTAGAACCAACCCCCCCCACTCGGGGGTTTTTTTTTTCCCCCATCCCAACACCGCCAGTCCCTTCAACGGCCACATTTGTTTTCCAAAAGGCCTTGGTGGGGGGGTTGCTGGCGTTTTTTTCCACATTTTCAAAAAAAAAAACCCAGGTCGGTTTTTTCCATGCTTTTTTCTTGGTTTTTCACCGCCCGGAAAAACAACAAATCTTATTTCCAAAAATTTTTTTTTTTCTTGTTTCCTTTCCTTTTTTTCTTTAGTTTTTCCCCCAACTGTTGCCCCCCTTTTTGTCCCTTCCACTCACCCCGGGTTTTTCCCCCCCCGAACCCCCACCTGGAACCCTCGTCAATTCCCCCCCCCCTTTTCTCCAACTTTTGCCCACGACCCGTTTTGTTTTTAGGTTGCCCTCCCCCCACCCCGTTGGGTCCCTGTGTTCTGTCCCCCCAAACACCCCTTTTCATTTTTGGCAGTTTTTGCGCCACATTTGGGTTCTTTTGCCCCTTCGGGGCGGCCCGTTTGCCCAACCCCCCAAAAACAGTGGTGAAAACCTGGGAAGTTGTCTCCCAAATCCCCCCCCACAACACCCACGACCCCCCCCCGACAAAGAAAAACAAAACACCCCCACAAGGGGTTTTTTGCCCCTTTCTTTTCCGTGTTTTGGGGGGCTTGACGGGGGGGGAAGTTTGATTTTCCCTTTTTAACAGGAGGGGGACCCCACCCTGTCTTTTTTTTTTTTAAGGGCGCTGGGGGTTTGGGGCTTTTTCTGACACCCCCCAAAAATATTTCCCCCGTCGTTACAACCTGTCAAAAAATTTTTCCCCCCTGCTTTCAGGGCTCTCCTTTTTGGGTACTTTTTTTCAACTGTTTTTTTTACCCAGAAAAAAAACCACCCCTCCTTTTTATTTCGTTTTTTTTTTTTTCCATTTCCTTTCCCCCCATTGTTTCTTTTTGGGGGCGGGGCGGCAACCAACCCTTTTCCTTTTTTTCGGTTTGTTAATCGGGGGTCTTGGCTTGCCCCACCGGGTCTTTAATTGTTCGGCCCCCAAACCCAAAAAAAAACTGAAGGGGGGTTCTTTTTTTTCCCCCAGTTTGTTTCCCCAAAACAAAGTGGTGGTTTGCCGCCCTTTTTTTGCCTTGGGTCTTTCGCCCTCCCCCGCCTTTACCCAAGAACAAACCATTGTTTTCCCTTTCACCAACCCCCCCCCTTTTTGCTTGGTGTTTCCCCAAAACCGCGGAAAATTGTCCCCCCAAACCTATTTACCCCAAACCGTTTGTGTGTGGGCCGGGGACTTCACTTTTTCTCATGTGTTCCCTTTTTTTCTTTTGCCCTTTGGGTCTGCCCTTTAGTCACCACCGAAGTGGGGGGGGCCTTTCCCACACCCGAGGTTTTTTTTTTTTTTTTTTTGGCCTTTGTCGTTCCTATATCCCAATCCAGTTAAATACTTTTGGAGTTTTTTGGCACCCCGCAAAACCCTCCCCCCCCCCCCGTTACCGCGGGGAGCCCCGGGAGGGGGGTGAGAGGCGGGGCTGGGGCATACCCACGTGCTTTCCTTTTCCTTTCCAGCAATGTGGTTCCACCCCAAAGTGCAAACCCCCCCCCCCCCACACTTCCTTCCCACACCCTGACAAAGCACCGACCCTGTAAGAAAAATATCCCCAAAGCCTCTTTCTGTCCATTTTTACCCAGAAACGTGGTTTTCCCCCAAACAGTTTCTTTTACCCAACTTACGTGTGACAAAAGGGTTCCATTCTTTACTTTTTTGGGCCCCTTGTTTACTGGGCTTTGGTTTGTGAAGGGGGGGAAAACCCTTCCCCCAATTTTCCAAAAAAAACAAAAAACAAAAATAAATTTTTACCCTTGGTTTCCCCGCTTTTTTTTTTTTTTTTACTTTTTGGTTTTGCGGTGTTCTTGTTTCGCCCAACCGATTTGGGGACCCCCAAACCCATCCCCCCCGGAAAAACAAAACAACACCCCCCAAAAAAACCTTGCATAAGACTTCCCCCCTGCCCTTATTTATTGCCCCCCAGACTCCCCGGGTTCCCCCAAATTTTGTGTTCTTGGTTTCTTTTCCTATTTCATTTAGGTTGTTTTTTCTTTCTTTTTTCCTTTCAATCTTTCCGACCGGGGTTTCAACCTTCTTACTTTTGCACTTCTTTGACAAGTGGCCCCCGCGTTTTTCGGTTTGCCCTGGGGTTTTTTCGGGGCCCCCCCCGGAAAAAGCGGGGTTTACAAAAAAAAAATACCTTGGTTTTTTTTTTTTATGCCCAAACCCCCTTCCAAGTGGCCTTTTTTAAAAAAAAAAAAAAAAAAAACTCTTCCCCGTTCTGTTGGGCTGCCCCCCCACCACCCCTTCTTTACAAATAAGGGGGGGTTTGGGGTTTCAAAAAAAAAAAAAATAAAAATTTCACTTCCTTTCCCGTGTTTAGGTTTGATTTGGGGAAAACCGAGAGTTTAACTTTTTTGTTAATTTTTTTTTTCGGCGTTTTTGTTCACACCAGGGTCCCCCTACCAAAACCTTGCCCATGTCCCATCCTGTGTTCCCTCCAACCCGTAAAAATTCTTTGGATGTTTAAGCTGTTTTAGGTTGCAAGAGTTGTGATAGTTCTTCCCTGTCCCCTTCTCCCTGGGGGGCCTTCGACCGCACGTATTTCTTGTTTTGTCACGCGGAGGGGTTCACACATTTGGGAGGTGTTTTTTCCGTTTGAACCAGAACGAGGGAAGCCCAAACACCGGTGTTCGTTTAGTCCTTTTCGGCTTGGTCTCTCTGACCAACAGAAAAATTCCTTTTTTCCCCCCCTTTTTGTTTTTTCACCCGGGAAGCCAAGAACTCGAGCTTTTTTTTTGACACCATGCCTGCCTGGGGGGGCTACAGTGGGGGGGGGGGGGGGGTTTTGTGGGTCGTAGGACTAACATTTTTTTTTTTCTGTCTTTCATGAGTTTTTTGCATTGCGGGGTGTGGGGAAATTAATTTTTTTAAATCTTTGTTTTTTTTTTTCAGCCCCCGCCCACCACCCACCCAAACACCTGTACCCCTTTCGCCATCAGCCCCCGGGCCAGGAGTGGCCGCCAATTTGACAATTTTTTTTTTTTTTTTTTTTTCCCCTTTTTGCAGGGGGTGCCCCTTTCCTTTGCATTCCCGGTTCTTGGGTTTTCCCTTTTTGTTTTTTCCGGGCCTTTGGGAAAAAAAAAAAAAAAAACCCCTTAGTATTTTTTCTGGGGGGGAAAAAGTGGTAGTGTTTGTTTCTTTTGGCCCTTTTCGTTTAAGGGTGGGGGAGGGTGGGTTTTGGGGGGGTGTTCACCTCCCGGAACTTTTGTTTTTTGTGTTGGTTTGGTTTGGGGTTGACAATGTTCCACTTTTTTTTTTTTATTTTCGGTTGGGGTTGAAGCCGGGGGCCGGTGGTTGGCCTTGGCCAAGGAGGGGGGGGTGGTTTGCTGTGCTGAGTTTTTTTTTTGCTTTTTTTTTTTTGGGGCTTCTGGCGGGGTGGCAGGGGGGGGGGGGGGACAACTGGGCCTTCTTGTTTTTTTTTCAGGCCACAAACCAAAGGGAAGTTTTCTTCCTGGCCCTGGGGTTGAGGGTCTGGCCGGAATTTTTGGGGCCAAAATTTCCCCAGATTTCTGTAGGGTTGGAAAAGGTGGCCCGTTGTTTGGTGTTCAAAACCAAACCCTTGCACAACCTCCTTTTTTTGGTTTACCCTTTTTTTTCCCCCCCCCCACGCGGCCGTTTTGTGTGTTAGGGGCGGGTTTCGACTCCTGCCGGTTTGCTTGGTTGAACTTTTGTTGTGTTTTTTTTCCGGCCTGGAAAGCCACACTTTTTGTTCGTCCCCCGGAGGGGGGGGCGAAAAAACAAACACCCAACGTTTTGACTTTGGGGAAGACGGAACTGAAGCTTGGCGTGGCCCAGGGGTACACACAACTTACCAAACAAACAAACCCAAGGGGCACCCATTTTGCTTCTGTGTGGAGGAAGGGGTGGGGAAAAGGACCACCCTTTTTTTGTCCTTCTTGCGTTTTCAGGTTGGAAAAATTTTACGAGGAGGGGGGTGGGGGGGGGGGTCCCCCACGGGAAGTGTTCACTGTTTTTTTGGGGGTTACTTTCCCCACCCCCGGTGGGCCGGAAGGGGGGGGTCTGGGCTGTTCGTTCGTCTGTTGGTGGTGGAAGGGGTGGGGGTTGGTGGGGGGGGGGGGGGGCCCCACGGGGGTGGGGGGAAGTTTTTTTTTTTGGGACTGGGGAAAAACTTTACCCTTTTGTTGGGCGCCGGGGGGAGGGGGGGGCCACCATTTTTTTAAAAAAAATCAAACCTTTTTAAATTTTTTCTTGTCACAACCACAGGGGAGGGCCCTTTCACAAGGGATTGGAAAACCCACAAAAAAACTTTGTTTTTTTCCAAGTGGGGGGGGGGTAGTGGGGGGGCCCCCGCTGCCTTGGGGACAGGTGGGGGAAAGTGTGGCATTTCTTGCTTTTTGGGAATGTGGGTTCTTTTTCTTCGGTCAAGCCGCAAGATTGAAGTGGGAACAAAAAAAAAAGTTTGTTACGAAACAACGCAAAATCCCCCACTGCTTTTGAAAAAAATTAGGGGCAGGGGGCCGGTTTTCCATTCTGGGGGCCCGGGACAAAACCTTGGTGTTGAAAACCAACCTGGATGGGGCCCCCACGAACCATTGTGCGCACGGTGGGGTTTTATTTTTTTCCTTTTTATCCCTTTTCTGGGTTGAGTGGTTGGTTTTTCAAAAGGGAGTGGGGTTGTTTCAGCCCTGGGGGGGGTAACGGGGGACCAAGTTTTGGTGTTTGTACTTTTCTTTTCCTCCCGTTCTCAGTCCCCCAAAGAAGGGAACGTTTGGATTTGACCCCTTTTGGACTTTAGCTGCTTGGAGAAAATTTTTCTGGTGGGAGTTTTTGATTTTTGACACTTGGGGGGGTGGGGGAGGGGGGTGTCATCTTGTAGGGGGGGAAAAATTGGGTTTTTGTAGGTGGAGAAAATTGCGGGCTATTTTTTCCATTTTGAGGTGGGTGTGCACCTTTTTTGTTTTGGGGGGGGGGGGGGGGGCTTGGTGCGTTTGGGGGTTTTTGGGTTTTTTTTCCTTTTTTTCACTTTTCTGTGTGATGGGGTTGGTTGGGGGTTACCCAAACTTTATTTCTTTTTTTCGGGGTGGTGCTTTTTTCTTCTTTCTTCTTTTTTCTTGTTAAAATTTTGGGGGGGGAAGTTTTTTAGTAACTGGTTTTTCCCCCAAAGGGGTGTGTTCACCTTTTTGATTTTTTCCCCCACCACTTACAAAAAAAAAAAGAGGTGGGATGGTGATGGGGGTCTTCTACTTGAAGGTTTTTTTTTTTTCACATTGTTTTGGACTTGCGAAGGTTTTGGAATGTGGGGGGGTCGGGAAAAAAAACACAAAAGGAGTTGTTTTTTTTTTTCGTTCAAAAGGTTGGCTGGGTTTTTTTGGTCTTTTGCGTGCCGTTGGTTGGGGGGGGGGTACCGTCTCTGGTTTTTTTGTCCAAAACAAACAAAAGGGCCCTTTTTGGGTCAAGGGTTTAGGGGGGGGTTTGGGGGGGGGGGTTGGGGGGAAAACAACGGGGCGGGGGGGGAAACGAGGGCCCCCCTCGAAGGGGGGGCCCGGCGGGGTCTTTTCTCTTTTTTTGAGGGGAAACAATTTTTTAAAGGCGGAGGTTTATTTTTTGGGCGGAGGGTTCCCCCCCCACCTTGGAGACACCTTTTTTTTTTTTTTGACCAAAAATTTTTTGGTGGAGAGCATTTGAAAGACCAAATTGGGTGATTTGTTGTAGGGGTGTTTCGAAGGCTTTCCTCAGGGTAGGTTTTTTTTTTTTGGGGACGGGCCTGTGGGTATGGTTCGGTTTTTTTAAGGGCTTTCATGGTTTCCTTCGGCGGCCCAAATTTCTTTTGGTCGCGTGGTCATAATACTTTTGTTTTTCCACCCCTACGGTTTTTTTGGTTTTTGCTAGTCCCCCCTTTACGGGTTGGGTGGGGGGGGGGGGGTGGGAAACAGGGGGACGCGGGCTCCCCGTTTCTTCAATCTTTTTTGGGGGGACCAAAAATACCAAACCCCCCTGGCCCCCCACCTTGGGGTCCTGTGGGACGGCGGGGGGAACCCCTTGGCCGAGGAATCATATTCCACTATTTTTCACACAATTTTGTTTTTGTTCCTCCTTGGTACTCCCCGACTTTTGGGGGGAATTGTGTCATGGCCACTTCACCTAACCACCTTGCTTTTTTAACAGAAGCGAACAACAATGTTTTATGCACCCGCCCCCATTTGGAATTTCTTTTTTTCTTTCAATAGTTTTTGTTCCAGTTTGCGGGGTCAGGGTGTTTCCCACCCCCAGGGGCTACTGACCCTTTAAAAACCCAAAAAAAAAGAAACCCATAATTTTTTCAAACCCGGGGGAGGCCAAAAATGGAGTTGGCCCAAGCCCAAAGGGCCCCGGTTTTTTTTTTTGGGGACCCGAGCACTAATTTGGGGGTCTTTTTCCCCGTTCAACCCCAATTCACTTAATTATTTTTTTTTTTTTCCCCCCAACCCACCCCCAATCTTGGGTAAACACAGTTCCCCCGGTTCTCCCCCCCCACCCCTCTTTTTTTTTTTTTGGGTTGGTCGCACCAAAAAAAAAAACCAAACTGGGCTGTTGGGCCCCAACCAATCCCCCCAAAACCCCCCCAAAAACAAAAAAAAAAAATCCCTTTTTAACCCCCCCCCCCCCGGAACCCCTTTCACCAACCAACCCCTAAGCCTTGTCCCAGGGGCCCCTCACCCCCGAAACCAAAAAAAAAATTCGGGAAAAAAAACAAAACACAACCTTTTCTTTTTAAAATTTCCCCCCCAAAGGGGCCAAAAAATTTCCACTTTTGGTGGGTGTGTGGGCAGGCTTGGGGGGGGAAACCAAAAGTGGGAATTTTTTGTCCCCCCCCCGTGTCAGCAATCGCTGACCACCGCCCCCCCGTACAACACATTCCCCCCCCCTCTTCAGTTTTTTTATTTTTAGTTCCAAGGGCTTTCTAGGTTCCCCCCAACACCCCAAGGAGTTTCCCAACCTTTCCTTTTTCTTGTTGGCTTGTTTGCTCCAGGGGGACCCCCGGGAACATAAAACAAATTCACCCCAATTTGTTTTGCTGTTTCTTTTTTTTTGGTAAAGTTGGGGGGAAACGGGGTTAAACAAAAAACTCCCCCCGTCCCCAACCTTTTTTTTTTTTTTTGTCACAAAGAAGTCCCGGTTTTTGACCAAAAAAAAACCCAAAAAAAAGGTCTCTGAACCACCGACACTTAACTTTTTTTTTTTTTCCCTTTGGACCCCTTGTTTTGTTTTTTACCCCCCCTTGGGGAGACCCTACCTTTTTGGAACTTTTTGGGGGGACAAAAGGGGGGGGCGCGTTTCTCCAAATTTTCACCAACAAAGTTTTCCTCTGGGTTTTCCCCCACTTTGGATTAATGGGGGTTTTTTTCCAGTGTTTTTGGGGAGGGGGGGAGGACCGGCAAAACCTAATCTTTTAAATTTTTTTTGTCAATTTTCCCCAGGTTTAATTCTTTAAGGAGTTTTTTCCACAAAACGATCAAGAAGACATTTTTTATTGGGAAGGGGTCGCCCAGATCATTTACCGGACATAAAGACAACCAATTTTTTTTCATCACCCAAACCAAACGAAAAAAAAAAGTTTCTTGGGTTTCAAAACCCCCTCACCGGGGCTTAAAAAGTGGGGGGTGTTTCCCACACAAACTCCTCCTGGGGGGGGGGGGGAGGGGGGATGATCCAATTTCTGGTGGCGAATGGGGCGGGCCCCGGTTTCAATTTTTTTTTTTGAAACCCCCCAAAGGGGGGGGTGGGTGACACCAACGGGGGTGTGCGGTGGGGTTCCCTCCAAAACCCCAAAACACAACGGGGCCCACATAAAAAAACCAAAAAACACTCCCAAACTTGGGGGCCAAGACCCGGGCCAGGAGAACCCTTCGGTGGGTGGGGGGGGAAGTCGGTTTGTGGTGAATCGGGGTTTATTTTTTTTGTTGTTTTTGTTCGGAAAAAAAAAAGGGGGGGACTTTTGTGGTGGGGCGGGTGCTGAGGCAGAAAACAAACCCACAACACAAAAAAGTTGGTGTGCCCCCGGCACAACGATTGGGTGTGGCGTTTCAACT
>Ga0179593_1491895_pt1 | contig 24665 bp, 31 predicted proteins | sample CZODoug2_1_08_16_FD_185931 | JGI IMG/M metagenome (GOLD analysis project Ga0179593, IMG submission 185931) | Vadose zone soil fungal communities from Angelo Coast Range Reserve, California, USA - CZODoug2_1_08_16fungal (PacBio error correction) | ecosystem: Environmental > Terrestrial > Soil >... | reverse complement strand
GGAGCCTGATACCGATATGCGCACCTACCGTGTTTTCCTGTCGCACCCTCCCCCTCCCTCTTTTTCAAAGGAAATTGTAGACTCCAGAATGCATGAGCTCTCGCATTTGTCCAGAATTAGGCCTCTTCCATAGGGTGATCAATTATTTGACTGTATCGCCTTCCTCGAGTCCGACTCTCAAGCTCAGGGTCTTGACTATGTCCGGTTTTTCCGACGGTTAGTGCTAGGGAGCGATATATATAACCCCCCCCCGCCAATCTTTGTCCTCACTGACCTCTTGTGTGTCCCTTCCGCAAGAAGAACTGCTTTCAAGCAGACTTTCTCCGGTTTCTTGCTTTCCGACCTCTGATTCAAAGTCTCCTAGAATTTGAGTCGAATAAAATTTCCCGAGTTCCCGCGCGTTATAAAGGGCTCCGAGGGTGAAAAAAACGGACACAAAACCACCCCAACCCCCCACCCACCACAAAACTCCCACAAAAACCCACCCCCCCCACCCCAGACCAACCACAACAAAACCACCACCACAACGAACCACCCAACATCCAACAACACCCCCCACAACAACAAAACCCCCCCCCAAAACCCTCCCCCAACACAAACCACCCACCAACACATCCCCCCCCCCCCCCCCACACCCCCCCACCCAACCCCCCCACCCAACGCCCAAACACCGCCCACTCCACACCCCCCCACACCACCCCAGTCCACCCACTACCCACCCCGCCCCCCAAACAAACACACACCGCCCCCAACACCAACAACCCCCCCCCCCCCGCAACCCACCCACCCGCCGCCCCACACAACAAAACACTCCCAACCCCCCCCAAACCAACCCTCTCACCCACACCCACAAAACAACAAACGAACACCCACACCCACGGAAACCCCCACCTCCGCCCACCACCCCCCAACACACTATACCCCCCAAACCAACACCACAACAAAGCACAAAAACCATAAACCCACAACAACCCAAAACAAAGGAACCCGCAAAACAACACCAACCCCCCCACACACCACACCAAACACGTGCTCTCTCCAAACAAACATACCCCATGACACCACCCCAAACCCCACAAACACAACATACAAACCCCACAAACCAAAAGCCAACCCGAACAAAACCCAAAACACACAACACCCACCCCCCTAAAACACAACCCACCCTCCAAACACCAACAACCCCTACCAGACCTCTGCGCCCACAACAACACAACCCCCCACAACCAGCCACAAACCAAACACACACCCAACCAAAACCCCACCCTCCAAAACCGCACCCACACCAAACACAAAAACCCAACCACCACACACCAAACAAAACCCACACAAACCCCCCCCCCCAAAGACACAAACACACCCCCCCCCAAAACCCAACCAACAACCAACAAAAATACATAAAAAAAAAAACAACCAAAACACACATCCCATCCGCCAAACCCACAAAACCAACCCATAAAAACCAACCCCACCCCAACGCAAAAAAAACTAAACCAGCCAACACCCAAACATCCCCCCCCCCCAAACCCCCAGCCCACCAAACCCCCCCCCCCCCACCCACACCCCCAAACTCCCCCCAAACACCCAACACAACAAACCCCAAACCAGAACACACCAAAACAACCCCAAAAAAAGCCCCACACACACAAACCACACCAAACAAAACCACCCACAAAAACCTCACCCAAAACCCAAAACACAACCAACCAACCCCAACACAACAAACAACACCAACCAAAAAAACGAGACCCCCCCCAAAAGTAAAACCAACAACCCACAACACCCACAACCAAACCCAACCCCAACCTCCTCCCCCACCAACCCCCCCCCCACCCCCCCCCCCAAACCCCACACCACAAACACCCACTCCCCCCCACCAAACACAAACACACCAACCACAAAAAAGACCCCACAACACCCCAACCACACAAACCCACCCCACACCACACCCCAAAAAACACAAAACCAAACACCACCCAACAAAAAACAACACAAAAGAACACCACAAAACCCACCCCCCCCCCCACCACAACCCAACAACAACCAACCAAAAACCACCACAACAACAAAACCACACCCCAAAAGAAACAAAAACCACAACCCCAACAAAAATACAACACCCACCAACCACACCCCCAACCCCCACCCCCCCCCCCACTCCCTCCAAAAAAACAAACAACCCCCCCCCCCACCCATCCCAAAACACCAATTCCAACCCAGCCCACCCCCCAGCACACCCAACCAACAACACAACCCCCAAAACAACAACAACCCCCCCCACACACCAAAAACACACCCACCAAAGACAACAAAAATAACACACAAAAAACTCAACACGAAACCCAAACCCAAACACACAACCCCCTCCCACAAAACACACACCAAAAACACACCCAACCACCCCAACAAAACACCGACAACACAATAAAACAAAACCATCCAAAAAAACCACAACCACCAAACCCATCACAACCACCACAACACACAAACACAAAGAAAAACTCCCCCAAAAACAACAAAAATAAACACCCACAAACCCCCAGTTACCACAACCCCCACACACCTTAACAACACACCCCCCCACCCAACACCCCCCCCAAACAGATACCACCCCCAAGCACCCCCCCAAACAAACAAAACACCCACACAACCTGAAAAAAACAAACTTCCCCCCTTCTTCTCCAAAAAACACCACAACCCCCACCCAAACCCAACCCCCAAACACACCAAACGACCCCTCCCCAAAAAAAAAACACCCCCCCCCCCCCCAGAAAACAACAAACCACCCAACAACACCAACCAACAAAACAAATAAAACAACCAAAAAAAACCACACCCCACAACCCCCACAAACCCCAACACACCACACCACAAAACCAACAAACCCCAACAACACAAACCAACAAAAACCCCCCCCAACACCCACATAACAACACCAACCACCCCAACACCACACCAATCCCTCTACCCGGCCGCACCACATCAATAACACGCCACACTCACCACCACCAACTCCCCCCCCCAACAACCCCCCCCAACAATAATTTCTACCCCTAAAACAAAGAACAACCCCCACCACCCCCAAACACCCCCCCCCTCACAACCCCTCTCCCCACACCCACACACAACCCCCCCACCCAAAACCCCACACACACGACCCCCCCCCCCCCCCCCAACAAAACCACACACACAAACACCCACACTCAAAGAAACATTCTCAAACACCCCAAACACGCCCCAACCACACAACACCAACATACACACCCCCCCCCCCCCCACAAACCCTCCTCCTTCAACACACCACACCTCCCCCCCCCACTCGACCCCACCTTTTTCCAGCAACACAAGACAATAACCCACACACAACCAAAACACCCCTCCCAACCCCACCCCTACCCCTTAACCAAACCCCCCCAGACCAAACACACAAAACACACTCTTATCTAACCAACCCCCCCCACACCACCACAAAACCCAAGCAACCCCCCCCCCCCAACCCAAAATATCCAACAAAACCCCACACAACCACACCCACCAAAAACAAACCCAAACCCCATCCAAAGCAAACATAAACACCAACACCACACCCCCCCAACAACACACCCCCCACCAAACCCCACCACAACCCCCAACCAAACACCAATCCCACCCCCCCTCACACAACCAAACCTAAAAAACACAAAAACACCCCACCCCCCAAAACCCACACCAAACAAACCAACACACTACAAACAAACAACCACCCAAACTCCCTCCCCAATAAACAAAAACACACACCCAAGACCAACAAAATTAACACCAACCAAAAACCACAATTCTCACAAAAAACCAAACCACAAAAACAGCAACACCCCGTACCACCAAAACAACAAACACCCCCAAACACCCCACCCCCACGAAAACCCTCCCCCCACAAACCCCAAAACAAAAACACCACCCACCAACCCCCCCCCCCCCCCCCCCACCACAAAAAACCACCAAACACACGGCAAAAAAAAACAAACAAAAAACACCCCCCCCCCATCCCCACAAAAACCCCCACCCAAAACCCCACTTATTATCCAACAAATTAAGAAAACACAAAAACCCCCCCCAAAACACCAAAAATCCCAACCATCTCTGACATTTTCCCCTACACCAAACCTTCCTCCCCCACACCCACTCTCGCTCCCTAACAAAGCCACCCCCCCCCCAACACACGCACCCAAACTCATTAACAACACCAACAAACACACCACCGAACACCCCGCCCCCAAGACCCACCCCCAACAAACACCCCAAACCACAACAAACAACCACAAAAACAAACACAAAACCAACCCCCCACCCCCCCCCCAACACCACCACAAAAACACTCCCCCCCAACCCCAAAGACAAAACCAGCACACACCACACAACAACCACACACACCCCCCCCCACACTAACACACCCCAACAAAAAAACCCCCCAAACAAAAACACCCCACAAAATCCCAAGACCCCCACAAACCACACAAACCAACCCCTCCCAAAAACCCCACAAACCCCACACCCCCCCCACACCAACCAAAACCCAACCCCCCCAAACCCACAAACAACCCCACAAACCCCCCCCAAACCAAACAACACTCCACAAACCAACCAAAAACCCACCCAACACAAACACCCCACACAAACCCCAACAACAAAAACACCCCCACACACCAACACCCCAAACAACACCAAACAAACCCCACCCACTCCTACAACAACAACAACCACCCACAAAATCAAAACACCACAAAACCAACAAACACCAAACCGCCCCCTGTCCATCCCCCCCAAAAACAAAAAACACACAAGACAAACCCACCCAAAACACCCCAAAAAGTACCCACAACAAGCACCCATAAACCCCACACCCACCAACCAAACACAACGCCAAAAAACCCAATACAACCCCTACCCCCAATACACCCACCAAACAAACTACAATGCACCCCAACCACCCCCCCCCGCCCACAAAACAACTCTCACGCTTAAGTCTCCCCCCCCCCCACCCCTCCCCTCTCCCTCCCCCCCCCCCAAAGTTCCAAACCCCCACCAAACACCCACAAAACCACCCCAGAACAAATAAAAAAAAAAAAAAAAAAACAAAAAAACACACACACCATAAACACAAACACACCTCCTTTAAACAACACATTACCAATCACAAAACAAAACAACCCCCCCACACCCCCCCCCAACAACACAAAACACATTTACCCAACAAAAAAGAAAACCACCAACACCCAAACACAACACCACCAACACCACAAACACAAAACCCCTCTCCCCCAAAAAACAACACCACCCCCCCCACAAACCAACAAAACCCCAACCCCCCTCCACACCCCCCACAAAAAAAATCTTTGTCATCTTCGCAAAAGACCACACACCTCCACACACAAACACCCCCAAACCCCCACCTCCCAACAAACCCAAATACCCCCCAAACCCAACTCCCAACCCCACACCCAACACACACCCTCCCAACCACCCCCCCCAAAAACCACACACCCTCCCCCCACACACCACAAACCCAACACAACCCCCCCCTCCCCCAACCACCCCCGCACAAAGCCCAAACCCACAGCACAAACCCCACCAAATCCGCTTCGCCTCCTAACCAACAAAAACGCCACAACCTCCAACACCCACCACCGACACCCCCCCCAAAACCACCCACCAACAAAAAAACCCCCCCCAACCCCCCAACCCCCCCCCCCCCCCCCCCCCCAAAAAACACACCCCCCCCTCACCCCCCCACCACCCCCCCCCCAAAACCCCCCCCCAACCCCCACCCCAACCACAACACAAAACCCAAACAAACAAACAAACCCACCCCAAACACAAAAACACCCCCCCCCCCAGCCCCCCCCCCCCCCAACCCATGGTTGGTCACCTCTGGTGCTAACGGACTCTCCTTCACATACTCCTTGGCCTGACTAAGGCATCTTTGCCGACCACCCTTACTGGTTCCCTTTTCAGATTCTTGTATTGAAAAGCCGATCCGTTTCTTCCCTTCTTTCTTTGATACTCAATGCGCTTTTCTAGTCTGGGCCCGCGGTTTTTGAAGCGCCGCCGTTTCGTCCGAAGGGTCGCGCGCACAGTCCTCCCCCCTCTCCCTCCTTCCTCTTTGGGTGTAGTTTTTCCAGATTCCCCTCCTTCTGTCTTGGCTAATTTTTCTCTACCTTTCCCATACTTTGCCTGCAGCTTTAACTCTTTTTCAGAGGATCCCCCTTCCCCTCGCCACCTCTTCCTCCCTTCTCCCCGTTACCCTCAATCCGCCCCTTTTGGATACCCCCCTTGGAACCCATCCTTTTTACCTTCTCAGCCCAAATTTAGCCGTCTCCTTATTCGGAGATCAACTTCGTCACTCCCGTATTTATCTTCCTTCCCTAGGTTGCGAGACGAGCGGAGTTTGCTTTTTATGCCCCCTGATATCGTAAGTACTTTCCCTCTCCTTGGGGGTGATCTCTTTTCCCCCCTGATCATTCGGTACCCACTGTCAAAGTGTTCGAGCTCTTCAAAGCAACTGAACCTTTCGTCCCAGAAGCTTTAGGTCTTCCTGGGGCGCTAAATATGGGTTAGTTTCTGCCCTCCTCCATGCTACGTTTTTTTTACCAACCCCGATTCTTTCCCCATCAAAAAAAACCTACAATGTAAGTCCGTCCCTATTCTTCTTTTTTTTATCAGATCTCCTACGATTTCCACATGATCATAGCGGCCTCTTGCACGGAGGTTTTTTCCCTGAGCCATCCCCAGAGGGACAGCGTACGGACCGAGGCCCCGAGGCATCTCCTTGCATTTTTTCATCCTTTCTGGCACGCGACTTGCAAAAATTATAGTCCCCCCTTTTACTTCTGACTCCGGCTGAATGCCCGAAGAATGAGTCCTTCTTCCCGTGACACCCATCGATTCTCCTACAATCGCCACTGGGAGAGGTGCCCCATCTTCGCGTCCCGGTTGTTCTAATTGTTTCAACTACTTTTGCACAAACGTGACTTAGTCTTTTGTCGCATTATTACTTTTTCTTTTCAGCTTTCCTCTCTCGCGCTCGAGGTATTCCTTCCCTACTCACATCCCATACGCCTCGATGCGGGAAGTTCGATCCAAAACAATGAGGTTGAGCCCCCCTTTTCTAGAGCAAGGCCGATGGGTCATCTTGTCCTCTACCTCAGCGTTGTGGTTGTTTTATCTCGATCCCAACAGGTCGACTGTGAGTCCCTCCTTCGAGCAAATCCTTTTTTTTCCCCCCTAAAGCTGGAGTATTGCTTTCTCGCCCCTTAATACCCGTGCGCGATTTTTGCCAAGCTGCCCCCGAATTTCCCACCCCATGCAGATCGTCTTTAGACCCCCCCACCATTAAGTTGGGTAATTTTCCCCCCCCCCCCTAGCCCCTCTGTCCTTCCTGGTTTTTCTCCCTCCCCGTTGCTTTTGAAGGGTGATCGCGCCCTCGCAGCCATCCTGCTCGACTTAATATTCGTCCCTTTTTTGACGCTTGCTCGCCGGATGCGCAGCCACGGTTTGATCTGTTTTTCCATGCGTAATGCCTATTCAACGATGCATGCTTGTAGAGCGCCTGTCCAGATTTGATGTACTTCAAAAATTGAAATCCGTTAAATCCCGCTTCCAGCGTTGGATTTACCATACTGTACCCGATAACCCAATGACTTGCTTTCGATGAATTCGGTGTTTTTTTTTGACTGTTGCCCCCCTTCTTTTATTCCATTGAATAATTCTTCTCTTGGAGATTTTTTCCAACCCCGATTACCACGCAACCCCTACTACTCGGGGCGTCAGTCATCTTACCGCTCTGTGTACGGCACACCTATGTTCGATTTTTGTCAACTGCTTGTCCAAAGTGGAAACCCATGGCGCTTTCTTTCATCTAAATCTGCTGAAAGTGAATCATCATGGTAAAGTGAGACATCTAACAAGCCCCCCATTTCGGTCATTCCTTCCCCTATTCATGACCCCATGTAGGAGTCGACGCTCGATTTCGTTTCTAAGTTTCGCTACTCCGTTATCCTTCCAGGGATCACGAATGTTGATCAGGTGCTCGAAATTTGTAATGGTATCACCTCTTCCTTCCCCCGGTCTCTTTAGACATGTATTTTCCTCGCGCCCAACCTTTTGATGGAATATTTTGCCCAATCTTCCCCATCTCCCCGCTCCCCTCTCGGAAAAATACCTGTACGGTTTGATCGATTTAGGTCTGGGTTTAGATGGCGCGCCCCGTGGGCGAATTCCAGGGTCGTCGCTCACCGTGCCTGAATTGGCGAGTTCGTTACTGAGAAAGGTCGATTTGAGCCCCCTGGCCGTGGCACTTTCCCTTTTGTTACTAATTCTTTACGGAACCGCCGCGTCAAGGTGGAACTTCCCTTTTTCCCCCTCGCGCTCCCGCCTTTCCCTCCTGAAACGTCATGCGCGTCCCCTTATAGTCCCAGATGGCCATTTTGGTTTATTAAAGAAGCGCCTTCTCCCCATGCCACAAGCTTGATTAAATTTTGATGAGACTGCGATCTGTGGTCCATCCTTCGAATTTCCTCGTTACTTTCCCTTTCCTTTGTTATGCGGCGCTATAGTAGCTTCTTCGGTCTCGCTTGCCGCAAGGTTGGCGTTTTTTGAGATATACTGCTCTGCCGCTCGCCTCTGCCCTCAAGAATTTTTCAGCACCTTGTTTTTGTTCCTCCTCTTGAGGCGGGTGTTCTAACGGCCGACGTGTATAGCCCTACATTGGCTGCGGAAGATCCTTCCCCCTGTTTGCAAAGAGGATCCGCTGAGCCTTCGCGCTTGTCTGGAGAGACTGTCCTTTAATTCTTTCAGAAGGTGTTTGCAGTTGCGCCCCTCTGGCCGCGTTTCTTTTGCCTATCGACCCTATTGATTATACGGACTCCCTCGATTTGTTCCTCCTCCAATTAATTTTTGTTCTTTCTCTTAGCTATGGATGTATTAAAAAAGTCTCTACCTGAGATCTGCCTACACGTGGTAGGGTCCCCCTTTCGAAACACACCTCTTTTCTGCCCTTTCCCCCTTCTACGCGCCCCCTCAGGTATCTGCCGCTCTCCCTTATGTCAAAACTTCCCCCGATCCCGGTTGATCCATGTAGTCCCTTGATCCCTCTTTCCGCTGGGAAAAATTTCCTGCTCGACGGCACCCTCTCCATGCGGCGACCCACCAAAAGACACCACCGGGCGTGGGGATTCGAGGCTAGTTCTCCTCGTCCTCGGATATCTCACCAGCCCAGTCCTCCCAGCACCCGGCTGCTCTCTAGGTTGGAAACTTCTCCTCTCTCCGCAATCCATTCCCCCCATAACGGCCCCCGGCATAGCCGTTTGTGAGCCCCTTTGATGGTAGTTATTCTAAGAGAGTCCATTTTTCAGCTGCCCCTTTGGTCCTGCGAATGCGTACTCCGAGTAGGAGGGAACAATTTTGTTCCCATCTTTCTTATAAGGCGTCTTCCCTGACCCCTTCCCTTGACATCCCAGAGTTTCAGAGCTCACTTTCATTCGGCCTCCCCTGCCGAGGATGGCAGGCCGATGATCAAAGCCTTGTTGACATGTTGTCGCCCGGATTAATGATCGCCCTTGTCTCTGATACGCGGGATTAGCCCTTTTTTTACGAAGCCGTTTCCGTAACGGGTCGAGCCAGCCTCCCCACCTTACATCACAGGTTGCCCACGCCCGCGCTTTGGTTCTTGCGTTGTAGTAAGCGTTTGAATTCTAATTATCGCTCCATCAACCCTTTTTTTCAGCGGTTAAACCTCATGGCCTCTGGTACACGAGACCTCCTTTTTGTAAAGCGAAAGTCTTTCTCCCCTATTTCGTTTCCCATTTTTTTTCCTTTGTTTTCGTAGATAACTTCATACGTATCCGCCCGGCCTGAACTCCCCCATTTTTTACGGTGCTCAGCGGGTTTTTTATGTGATCCACCAGGATTCTTCCTTTTGATTTTCTTTAGCGCCTTTGCGGGCTTTCGACGGCCCTTGATCTTCCCGTTGGTCTACTCCCTTTGGGAGCCCTCCGGTGGTTCATCACCTCCACTTTTTCTTCCAGGACGCCCCGTGTTTCGGGCTGACTCCCCCTTCTTTAGGGTAGTGACGTCCCTCCCTCTCCTTTCTTTTCTTCGGGTTTCCTATTCCCCCACACGCTTGTTCTTTCCCAAAACCACCAATTGGAGCCCCCCCGAGTGTAACAATAGAATCGGTCTTGGATTTATCGGATTTTCCCACGTCTTAGTCAATGGTGTTTAATGTTCTGCTTTATTATGCAGTTTTTTCCCACTGAAGACCGACCAGAGGAATCTTATTGTGCCACGACTGCACCCAAGAAGCATTATTTGTGGGGCATTCGCCGTCATGGATGGCAACCCATAGAGACCCCGGGGTTTGTTGCGAGATTAAAGGGACGTTCTGCCTCTCTATAGCTCAGTACCTTTTCTGCCCTGCTCAGTCTAATCTCCCGCCACTGTGGATCTTGTGGGGGTGTTTCCGACTCATCTGCCGGTGTGCCCGGGAGTGGTTTTGAGAACCACTTTTCACACCAGGTTTTCGAGCTTTGTCAAGCCGATCTTCTCTGTGTGGAGGATGGCAGTGTTGCGACTCTGGTCATCATCTCCCCGACCACTCCTTCTTTCATTATTAGTTCAAAACACCCCCATGATGTGCGCTCGCCTCGTCTGAGCAGTTTCACTCCTTGGTAGGTATATCTACTTTTTCCATACGCGTTGTGTTGAGAGGACCTGGGATGGACCACATAGGTGACCCTCGGTGCTGGCGAGGGCCCCAACATCCCTGGGTTTCCCCCTTTCCTCAACGAAGCCAGAAGGTGCCTATGTCTTCTTTGTTAATACCTCTTCTCTCGATAAGACCGCACACTTTCCTATCGTCTGCGCCAGGCCGCCACCCCTCTCCATTGTCATTCGTTAGAACCTCGCCCCCCGGTCTGGTCTCCTTCTCCAAATTTACCCGCCTGGTGCATTGCCCCTCTATCTAAATTAAAGTCTTTTACAGGTCCCTTACCAGTATGCGTTCCCTTAAGTCTGTCCCGGGGATTCTCGCCTCGATGAAACCCGTTGCTTTGTGAATGCTCCTCTGCCTCTCCTTTTCGATGTCTGCTGCTTGTTTCGTCGTTGTCTTTTCAGCGTCCTGGAGTCACTAAGATCACTCCCCCCCTCCGATTTCCAGTCCCGGTTGAAAACCTCCTTCATGCATTTTTCACTCTCATCCACTCGCTACCTATGCTTCCCTTAGAGTTTCTTGTTTTTTAATTTTGCCCCTCTCCGTTGGGACAGCTTACCCCAGATGGAGCTTTAGAGGGACTATGTAGCCCTCCAAACTTAAGTCTTGCTCCCGCTTGGTCCCGGCCCCCACTTTTCAAGGTTATGTTGATGCCCTTTTCTGGCCCCTTTATTACCAAGGGCTCTCCCAGCCGTCTCCCCCCGTCAGTTCCCCCCTCACGTGTGACCCTTGCGATTCTCCACGATTGAAGCCGGAGCAATCCCCAGCAAACTCCCTTCCCGCGGTTATCTAACACCACCTAATAAATTGTCAAGTATGAGCGCTCCCATATCCCATTTTATTCTCTTACTTTGGCACTTCTCCAGAAGCCTGAGAAGTGAAGACAACCTGTCTTGGTTTACCCCCTAGGTTCGTTGTCCTTTTATCGCCCCAGGCTTGTACTCTCGCCACGGTGGGTTCCTTCACTTTATGCCCCACCCCGCCGGTTTTACCCTGGGGGCCACTACTCCAAGCCCAGCGGTCGCTGCTTAACTCCTGAGGTTCCGCGGCGGAGACCCGGTGCCACTTCCCCAAGTGCTTCCTCGGGTCAAGAACCCTGTCCTCGCCCACGCGAATTACTACGTTTACCGACCATAAGTCCCCTGCCTTCTAATCATGAGAGCGCTGTATTAGTTTGGCTCCCTCTGACTGGATTCGCGCTGATGAGTAAATCTGCCAAGTCATTTCCCTGGATTTACCACGCTTGAGCCCGCCCGAGGTTTGTAGGAACCTTTTTTCCCTCTAGGAGCGCTATCAGCATACTTGATCTTTGTGCTTAAGTCTTATTCTCCCCACCCTGCCAGAAGGGCTTTTGAAGGTAGTCCAGGCCTTCGTAGAGGTGAAAATCTTTCGAAGTGCGTCAGTCTTAACTTTCGGCGCGAGTATTTCTCGTCTCCGTAGAATAGCCCCCACAATTGACATCTGGTCGGACGCCTTGATCCGTAGAAGATTAGCTTCATCGCGATCTGCAGGCCCCCCTGGATACCCGATTGCAGATTGATTTTTTCACCCGGTGTGCCAGGACCCGCGTGCTCGAAATCGCTCGAGCTTGCGACTTCCGCTTCTTTTCTCTACTTTTTCCCCCCAATTGAAATTGCACCCTTTTAGGTGCCCCTCCTCGGGTTCTAAAGACTATCTCTTGTCTCCCTCGTTGGTTCATCGGCTTTAGCCGGGAACTCTAGACCCCGATTTTCAGAAACATAAACTTTACTCCTTGTTCCAAGGTACCCCCTTCGACACGCTCTTCCTTCCGCATACCCGAGCGCGCGAGCCCCTTTATTTATCCTTACGCTCTTTTCCCACCCCAGACTTTCGGAATTCACCCTAGGTTGATCGGTCTTATGTCTCATCTTATGCTCGCAACCCCGCCCTTCCGCGGCCGAACAAGATTACCCCCCTCCACATTTTCGTCCTTTCTATTGTCGCCTTTTCGCTTGCAAGAGAGATCTCTCTGACCTAACTCTATATAGTGTCCGCGCCGTTTTTGAACCATCTCAGCGAATTCGCCCACCCACCATTCAATTACTTGGCTCCCTTAGGTCTCTGTTGACCTTCATTCAGTCAGTCCCCCACTCTTTGACGATGACGGCTCCTGCTGCCTCCGCTAGGATTGTAGCCCACCCATGCCCTCTCGGCTCTAATGACGCCCCCCGGTTACGTTTTAGAATAAGCGAGAGCTATCAAGGGGCCCTTCCCTCCGTCTTTTTCCGCATTTTTTCTAAGCGTGTCGCCTTTTTGTCTTTTTCAAGGATTTCTAGCGCGAAAGCGTGTGGGCAGGTCGCCCAGTTTCTGATGCGCCTTTTCGACGTTTCCGTCCGAAAAGGTCGTCGCTGGACCTTCGACCCAGAGCCGCCCCCCTTTAGTTTCCATTTCGCGTCCCCTCCTTGGTCTTTCGTGCCGTTTATGTCCGCTCTCTTGTTGTATGATGTCCTCTCAATGTCCCCATTTTCCCACCTTTGTATAAGAATCTACTTGCTTCCCTTCAGACCCTGCTTTTTTATCCCAGTGGTCATTCCTTCGTCCCCCCACATGTATTTTGGTCATCTGTCTAAGTTGATTACCCACGCTGACCTTTTTTCGCCAGCCCCTTTCTTGACTTACTCTTGTGACCACTGCTAGGTTAGCGATAAAGTGTCCTGTCTTGTCTTGATCTGAGTCCTGTATTCGTAATCTTCCCTTTTCTGATGGTAGGAGTTCTTCAATTGAATCCTGGGACCTCCCCCAGCTGCTGTAGACTCAATTTCCTCCACGATGAATTGCTTCCATACGTCTGCCCCCCCCTGATGAAGACGCTTCCTTATCTGGTGTTCGTTTTTTCTTTGCTAAAATAAGTAATATCTAGTCCGTTGCCGAAGAAACCTACTTTGAGTCCAACCACCACGAAACCCACATGACTACCCCCCGAATCTGATGTTACCTTGGCTCTTATCACCCCCCCGCTTAGCCAATTTTCTGTTTCTACAACCTGCTGCTAAATCCCGCAGGTATGACCTTTGTTGCCGAGCAAAGTCATCATTAACGTTAAACTGACACGACCCCCATTTAGAAAAGAAGAATCCTTAGGAAATAGGCGAGTTCTATTTCCAACCCTATGTGCACTCGCGCATCCCGTCGCTCTAGTTTTTCAACTTTTCCAATCCTTTCCGGCCTTCCCGTGGACCGCTTTTTATAAAAGATCCCCGCAATTGTGTTTTTAGTTCGCCACCTTCTAGAAGGACCTGTGGATGTTTTTGGCCCTAAATTAAAAAAATGAGTGCTTTTAGCAGCCGATTGGTTATGTGGCCCCTTGCCCGTTCCAGCTGCTTCTATTTTTTTCTTTTCCTCGATCCTCACTTCCATCTTGGACTGCTCTCCCCCACCCTGCTTTTTGTCCTCGCTCGTCTTTAGTTTTACGCCGATTTTTGTCATCTCTCCTTTCCCCGTTGGTGGTGTGTGATAGTCCCACAAACTGCCCCGTGACTCCCTTCTCGGAAACACTGTGTGCTCGGAATTGATCCCCCCCGACGGCTATTCTTTTAAGAGACGACACTCCCTTCGCTGTCGCTCTTACAGCTGGCCCGCCAGCAAAACGAAAGAGACGTCTGAAGAACAAGACGACCCAACCCCTTTCCCTTGTTCCCTTCTGAACCACAACCCTCCGCTGGCGCGAGGTCTCCCCTCTCCAGAATGGTACCGTTGCGGAGCTGATTCCAAATACTTCGGGTCTTTCAGTCCAGAGGGCTTAATTTCCGGCCTCATCGCTGGCTTCAGCCTGCTCTTCTTTGTTGTTGAAGCTCCCCTGGAATTGGCCCGAAGTCTTTCTGGTAACGCGTTCCGCTGGCTCCTTCTGGCGTTCTCCGTCGGAACACCCGGACAGTCCCCTGCTAGGTCGTTTCAGTTCCTCCAATCCGCTACTCCCCAGCCCAAACCAATGCGCTTATGGAACTTTTTCTCCACCCACCCCGGTAGGTTTTTTTGAATTGGCCATCTTCTTCCCCCATTTTTCATTCCTTCGCCCCCTTCGTCTAGTCGATGGAAGGTCCACGACCCAATTACATCGCATGGAGTAATCCCTCTTTTTCAGCGCCCCAAAGTTATTTGTTTTGATGACTCTGCGCGGCTCCTTTTTCTGTGCTTCAATCCCCCGCTCTCAACTCCCTTCACCATTCGTAGGAAAGAATCTACAGAAGCAGGTTTCGTAACTCTTAGCCATCCGCACATTGCTCCGTGCTCTCCCCCCTTCTTTCAAAGCAATTTTCGAGGATTGACCCTTTTTTTTTTGTCCCGACTTCATCGCTTTACTCCTATTCCCGGATCACCCATGGCCTGACGCCCCTTTTTGAGAAATGAACTGCCATCTCACCCCAAGAGTCGTTGTGTCTTCTTTGTCATCAAGGATGCCTCTTCCCAGTAGGTCCTTTGACCCACTCTAGCACCAATCCCGACGAGACTCCTTTTCCCAAATCATGAACCACAGCCGTCGTCTGCTGATCCCTTTTTTCTTGAGGGTGAGATTTTTCGCTTCATGGCCACTAGGCCTTCCCTTTTCTTTAACGGCCGCCCCGAGAGTTAGCAAGGGCGAGCAAGTGCCCCAATCTTTGCGACCCCTGCCATGTCTTTTGTCAATGCTTTTGCACGGCCGCGTGGTAAGTTGTCGCCCTAGCTTGTTTGTCGCCTCTTCCTGGATGATTTTCCAAGTTCCAGCTCGCCCATCTCAGGCCCATGATGACCCATTTGTTTTTGACAACGCTAGGATTTCCTGCCTGCCAGTCCCGCCTACACTGTTCTTCGCTTCCTTCTATAGTGTCCCAGCGGGAGTCAACACCTGTTTTTCGGTCTTGCAAGGTGTATATTAGGATCTTTAAGGTTTTTCCCCCGGCCGCTTCCCCCGAGTTCAGAACGGGGCGTCCCTCCCTTTTCCATGTATATCGACATCGACACCCGGCAAGGTGAGCCCCGGAGCTTTTCCTAGTCCTGAGGCCCGGTTTTTTAGCGGGTAGTTAATATTGGGAATCCCCCTGTCACCCCCCAGCTTGATCGTCTTACTTCTTGCCGACAGAGGATTTTCGCCTTTCTCCTTGATCCCGTTTTCTATTATCTGGAGCTCTGTTAGTCGATTTTCGTTTTCCCCTTCTTCAACGGTGTCGAATCCTCTATTTCTTCCCCGGTTCCTCCATATCTTTTATAACTTTTTTTTGTTTCGTCGAGTTTGAGTTGAAAAGTCCTGATCATCGAGATGCTACCCCCTCCCCTTTGAATTCTTTGGTCACGGTACGCCCCCAATTAGTCCCCTCTTTTTGACAGGGGGCTCCGGGCGCTCGAATGTGTTCGCCGTCTTCGCCTCTTTTCCACACTCCCTTTTAGGCCCTGATCAAGTGATCCCTTATTGGCCCATATGTTTTACGCCCCCTTTCCGAAGAGGCCACCTCTCCTGCGCTTCCTTTATTTTTTTTTCCATTCCCCTGGCTTTACCCGAAACGCCATTGTCCGGGATGTTCGATGGTCTAGCATATTTTTTACGAGCTCTTATATATTTACAGACAATTATCTAGCCCGTCGAGCCTCGAGCTTGCAAACTGATATCCAGATATAACCTACTCCGTTCCTCCGTTCTGTTAAATATTTGTCGAACGCATATCTGCTGGGATTCAGATCCACGATTCTTCTGGACTCTCTTTCCGCTTCTAACCAAGCTCGGTGTCAAATATGGTACCCACTAATAAGAAGGGCCACCGTTTTCCTCCTCCGCAGAGAAGCGGCGCGGAAATTCCTCTTGGCCTTTCCCCCTAAGTTTCGGTTCCTATCCTCTTATGTCGCGAGAACATTTGAGGTCTTCTCGCCATTGAGTCCCTACGCGGGGCGGTTCCCGTTAATTGAATTAATTCCTAGCCCCCGGGGACCTTTCCCCACCAGAGCCCGACTCCGCGTTGATTAATGCAATGACGCTTGTAGGTGTTTTCCCTTATCTGACCTTCCACGAGATAGCGTATTGGAAATGTGTTAGAACCCTCCAATCTTGCAACCTCCGGGCCAACCTTTATACCCCGACTCACACGACCGCATCCTTTGGGTCTCCCCAGTAACCGTTTTTAGTTCACTTCTTTCAGGCATTTCTCCTTCGTCCCTTCTGATCATAAAACTCTGACCCCTTTTTTCATCCCGAGCTTTTCATGTCCACCCCTGTCTTCCTGGTGTATGAACCGAGAGGTTTTCCTGGGCGAGGATATCTCTCCCTTTTCCTTCCCTTTCATTTTAAGCACCTTTTCTGGTCGATTTTATTCCTAGCATTCCCCCATTGGTCTCCACTTCCCTGGTCCGGCGAGGCTCACCCCTCACATGCCCTTTGACTCCATTTTCGGTCTTTATGACGTCCGGCTTGGTCATTTGGTTCGTGTGCATCTTTCCTCAAAGCCCTTGGTTTTTTATAGCAAACCTCGAGTTGCCAACCCCACCCCAACCCTCCCCCTTTCCTTCTGGTTGTAAGATTTTGTTCTTCTTGGATTTATCTTAGCCCGCCTTTATCAAATTTTTTGATCAGCTGGCGGTTAGGCATTGCTGGTCACCCGGCCGGCCCACCGCCCAGAAGTGACTTAACGAGCCCCCTCCCCTTCTCCCAGTTTACCCTGACATCAGGGCCATCCGGTCTTCATTTGCCCAAACAGCGACTCCGAATACCGATCCTGAGTTATAGTAGTGTGATGCTCTTTTCCATACGTTTCTTCCCGTGACCCTCTATTCTCCGCGAAATATATCAAAGCGTTAGTTGCTGGCTTCACCAATAAGCCCCCTCCTCTGTTTGTGGTTTTTGTCCCTTAATTTTTCCCAACCGTTTCTTGGCAGTTGGAGAGTTCCATCCTCCCTTCCGCGTTTGTCCTCTGTTGCTTGTTTTTCCCGAGCTCCTCTTAGTTGTCTCTGGATATCAGGACATAAGTGCCTGGATTGCGTCAGTCCTCTTTTTTCCAACATGATGTTACTGCCGATCTATGTGAGCAGTTTCACGACTTCTGGGTCACTCTTTCCCCTTCTTATCTCCCTCCGTTGTTTTTTTGAGCGACCCAATCCTTGTCCCTTTTCTCCGATTTTCGGCGCGTCCCACCCTGTCTGTGGGGCTTTCCAATTGTACTTCCCAGACGTTTTTTTGCTTCTTTGCAGGATTGGTCTAGGCATCGCAACGCTTATCCAACATTGCCTGCGCTATATCTGCCCCCTACAACGTCCAGCCCCAATCTTCATGTCAATTAGTTCACCCCATCGCCCCCCCCCTTTCTTGGCCTTCTGGTCTAGAAAATCAAGTAAACAGTTCCCTTGAGATGTTCTTTTTTCTTTTAGGGTTTTCTTTTTTTTTTTTTTTTTTTTTTTTTTTTTTTTTTTTCTGTTATTTTTTTTTTTTTTTTTTTTTTTTTTTTTTCTTTTTTTTTGGTTTTTTTTTTGGAGCAACATTTTTTTACCCAGGTTCACGGTAAGGAAGCTCTCGGCTATTTCATGCTATTCTCGGCTTGTCGTCCACTTGATTTAAGTTGACTCTTCATCGACGCTTCTACCGCCCTTGATTTGCTGCTGGGAAGTCCGTTGTTCGTGACTGCTTCTTTTTTTAGTTCCCGAGCTTCCCACCCATGAACTTTCCTTTGGTTCCAAGCTGTTTCTTAAACTGGCGCACTCAAAAGCCTTTGCCAATACCTAATTCTTTTTTCCCGGACCCTGGTTTTTTTTTTTTTTGTTTCCTGCCCCCTTTCGTTAAACACTCCTCCAGGAGTTTCCTTCTGTCCTCTTTCAGCCCCCAGCCCCCCCTACCCCAAGATGGCTTCCTCTCCCCCTTTACCTTTTCCGGACGGCGGCGGGCTTGTCAAAAGAGATAGCTTGTAGATTCTATTCCCCCAGGTTCATCTACTGTTCCTTTTACCTCTCCCCTCCCCCCCATTTGTGTTTGAAAAATCTTTCCTAGTGACGTCCTTTATGTCATACTGGCTACACCCGAAAACAGGATTTTCCCCCCGAATGGATCAGATCGGTCCTCCGATTGCCTGGTATATCATGATCCTTTGATCAAGCCATGGGGGTCGTCAGTGTCCTTTCCTGGGTATCCACACAACTTGGCTGTTTTGCGGTCGATCTTTTTTCCTTAAGTTTATCCAAAAGGTTTCTTCCTTTTCGAGACACAGTAGCCATCCCTCACGCTGAATCGTTCCAACACGGACAAAGTCTGTTTTTGATTTTTCCCAAGCGAGGCTCCTTTTTTCTCCGCTTGCTGAGCATTGCTGCAACGTAAATTGTCGTTTCACACTGACGTCAGACCAAGAGTACGTCCGGTTTTTCCCTGGTCTCTCTTTCCGACCTTTTTTACGACCAAATGTTTGGATCAAGTTTCTCATGATAGGCCCTGCTTTTTCCTGTTTTTTTACCCGTGGCCTCTTAGTTCTTTCCGCGGATTCAATGAAAATCGGCCCTTCCTTCTGCAAAGAGGTGTCCCAACCCCGTTGTTTCTCTTCCTCTAATGGCGTAACCCATTCCGACAACTCGGCAGAAATCTTATGCTCTCGTGTATTTTGATAATCCCCCGTTGCTTGCTCCAAACATGCCCCTTCTGTCACGGTCTTTGAGGCGTAGAGATGAGGATATAGGCTTCCAAATTATTGATCTTACGCTCGTTTTTGACCCGTTAGTTTTGCCTCTCTATTCAGATAGTAGTCAACCCCGCTCCCTTGGGAGACCGCCCTGGAGCCTGGTAATCTCTTTTACCTAGGTTGTGCGTCTCTCGGGTAGTCCTTTAACCACCTTCTCCAACCCTATTGCTGCTTCTCAGGTTTTCCATAAATAGAGAGCTTCCCCTATACCTCAGCGCTCCTTGTAGCCGTTCCCGCGTTTACGTTAATGTTCCCGTTGCCCTTCCTGAAACTTTATGTTCTAATTATCGTTGCCAAAAGTCCCATCTCTCTTCTTTTACCCCCTCCTGTTTTCTGAACTGGGCACAGGCCAGTCTCATCCGATGAGACCAACCCTTACCTTTTTGCTGAGTCCCCTCCACTTCGTCCCCAGTAACCCGATGCCTCTTCCCCGTCGCTGAGCATGTACCCTACTGACCTGGATTTGGAACCCTTTTCCTTCTTTTACACATTCACATTTCTGCATATGGAATCTCCTCTTCAAACTCCCATTAGGTCCTCGGAGTCCCCCCAGTAAGGGCTGTCGCAATGCCTTTTTTAGCTTGTCGCTCGGCCCCTCTTCTCTCTCATTATTCCTCCCCGTTCTAGACGTTCCTCGTATCCGCGTCTTTGGTGGTCAACTCCGCATCCCTAATTTATCCAATTCAAGCCCACGTTTTTTTTCTCCTTGGTTATCGCACTCTGGACCCGCATTCGTCGTCGTAATCTTTCCTGCCTCGCTCTTTTAGACCTTCTTCGTTCCCTGCCAAACCCCATTGTCATATTTTATTCTTCCGGTCCCCCCTCCCCCTTCCTACCGTTCTCCCTCCGCTGGAATGCGAGCCACGGGGCCCGACACCTTTCGTCTGGACGGCTCTCTGATCTAAGCAGTCTTTTCAAATATGTCTCCATCTTCGCGGCCCTTGCTACCGAAAGCGGTCCCTTGGCAATTTTAGTGGTCAGCCGAATCCTTTTTTTTTTCCCTTTGCCTGCCATGTCCCTCCGCCAGAGAATCGAGTTTTATCAGACGAGAAGATTTGGTCGTGGGTTTGTCCAGTGAGTACCTGAAGACTTCTTTACCCTTCTCATCCATACTCACCCTTTTTTTTTTCTCTATTGAAATATCTTCACCGAGACCTACGCCTATTGGGGATCCCCGCGCACTTTTCACATTTTCTCCCCCCCATTCATCCCCCTCCCGTCACCTTTCTTGTCGGAGTCGATACCCTTAGCACCTGGTCTCTCCTATCTTTTATACCATCCCTTTTTCTTTTACTTTGTTTCTCTTTCCCTATGCAGGCCATTGGCGTGACGACTCACTCATGCTTTCTTTTCAGTAGCTTCAATTTCTGACCCTTAGGGCGTGAGTCCGTACCTTGTATCTTTTGTCCTATTCATATCAAGTTTTCCCGCGAGATCCCTAGACTTACCACTTTGCCGGTCCGACTCCGGTCTTCTATGACTCCCTCTTTTATTAGTATGTTTGTTTGTTAAACTCTAAATTTCCGTCTTATTGTACCAAACCGTAGGCCCCCATTCAACAAAAAAAAACAACCCTAAATGTCGTATTTACTTCCATGATCGATTTTAGTTAGGGATTTATTCCGTTTGTGAGAGCCTATTCCCCGTCTGGATAATTGCCGGTTTCTGGTGTTTTGGACCTCACGACAATCCCATGTAGGAAAGCCGCCACTTTCAGTGGCCCCATTCACCCCTTTCCGTCATAAGGTCCTTCGGCGCTGTGTGATCCCCCACCCTAGTAGTCTTCCTTGCTATCACCCATAAGGTATAAGTCTGACTAATTCTTCCTGCTTCCCTGTAATTAGAGTGAACAATTGCTTACCCTATACGCACTCTTTTGAGCTGGTTGACCCAATTCTCGCCAGCGACGGTGGTCCTCTTTTCTTTGGGAACTCATACAACCTTTAGTAGATTGGAGTGTAGCTCCAATTTACCTGCGGTGGCTGCGAAGATTTCCCCTCGCCTAGATGTATTCCTTCTAAACCCAGGCCATACGCCCCCCTTTGAGAGGGTGTAATTTTCCCCACATGACGGTCCTTCCTAGCAGACTATTCAGGTTCACTCCATTTAGATATCTGATTGTACTTCCCCTTTTTTTTTTCTTCCCTTTCTGACCCATCCTTTTTAACCTGTCTCCGACGCTATAGATCTTACACCCCTCTTCCTGTGGGTCGGAATGAAAGATTCCCTAGTCTTTGTCCCATCCGTTACCCCCTTCTATCGTTGCTCGTTTTTTTTTCCATCTTCCCCCTGCAGCCCCACATGTTCAGTCTTTTTTCCTTTTCCAAAGCAAACCCTCACCTTTTTTTTTTCAATCGTTAAAAAAATAGCCCCCCTTTGACGAGGCTCCCCCTTCTTCTTTTTTCCTTGGAGAGTTTTTTTCGGCGGTTAGAGCACCCCGCGGTTAAAGTTATGTCCCTCATCGTCTTCAGGCCTTCCTTTCTTAGTTTCTCCCTTGCCTTTTCCTCTGGTTGACAAGTACCCTCCTCCGATTTTCCCTGAGATGATTATTGTCCTCTCAGCCGGTCAGTTAACCCTGGTTAGAGACCACACCTGTAAGAAGCGACCCTATGACCCTCTTTTTTCGATACAAGAGGCGCCTCTATAAAATAACTCGAACCTCCCCCCCTCTCTTCCCTCTCCTGACCTTTTTTTCCTTGTTGTTTGTGAATGTTTGTCCTCCTTTTGTCCTACCCGCCTTCTCCCTCGTGGAATATTTTTTGCCACTTAACCAATATAATAAAGCTTTTCCGTCATCGCACTAACGTTCTTTTCCTGTACGGCCCAACTTCCCAGGTGTTTTCTGACATCCTCCAAATGGCCGCCTGATTATTCCACAGTTTTGAAATCTTGCGCTTTCCTTCTCAACCAATGATGAAAGTAATCGATGAATTCTTCAGGGCGAATAACAAGATCCAACCCTTAACCTCTTCTTTCTTTCCGTCGAGGTGATGATACAATTCAAACCAGGGGAGTCAGGACGACTTCTCTCGTCCGTATTTTTCCGGTCGAATTTTATATAGTACCTGGATTTTCGTGAGATTCCTCTTCTAAGTGCTCCGTCCCTGTCATGTTGATCACAGATTTTTCCCCCGGGAGAGGTTTAAGCGCCATGCTTTTCACCTTACCATTTTTGATTCGCCACCCTTCTTCCAGAACCTATCTGAGGCCCCTGACGTCCCCCACATAAAGACCCCCCGCCGGCGCGGTATGTTTATCACCAAGGCTAGTTTCTCTGGAAACTCTACCTTGTACCCCCCCCCCCCCCCCCCAAGGAGGCAATCCCTGTGGAGTACGCCCCGCTCCCGCCCCTTTGGTAGTTTTTTACCGGGCGGACTCTACTCCCGGGACGACCCTCTGTATCAGCGTTATCACTTTTTTCTTAGGAAAGCCTTAAGGTGTCCCCGGCAAAGATGCTTTTTCCTCAATCTCCGATGGCCCCTGTCGGACTGCCCTTGATTGGACCCCCGATGTTGAACCCATTGTTAGCCCCAGTGGGTAAGCTTCCCGACCACGCTATCGAAAGTACTTTTTCCGATAGGCGTCTATGCCTGTTTTCACTAAAGGTTCGATACTGATGCCCCTCTTGACAGGGTTAGATGTGATATTTGCCGGGGTTGGCAAAGTCCCTTTTTTGTAGAGTATATTAGACCGAGGCGTTTCTCAGATTATCGCTTGACACCTTATAGAACTCGTCCCTCCCTTTCCTTTGGGAGCTTGCCACCTTTCCCCCATGGTACTGGTGTCGCTATAGCATGGCTGTTCTGGACCTGCGCGTAGTACTTTGCCATTCAGGATAACCCCCCCCGTATGCACAGGGCAGCATTTGTTAACTAATCCTGCTGCGCTCTCCCTTTACGCTCCTTTTATCGCTGTTCACTTCCAGAGGCCGACGTTGGTCCTTCCCCCCGCTCCCCGTTTGTTCCCTATCCATATTTCCCATCCTCTTTCCTCCTCCGGTTTTTTGACGAGCGCGTAGACACGTATGACTGCGAGGATAACCTAACTCGCAAGATGGGTCCCACGTCTCCCCCTTAGAAGTTCCCCTGCCTGCGAATCGGAGATAGATCCGTTCCTGTCTCGAACCGTTGACTTTTCTGACACCCCTCTTAGGTTGGTCCTTAATACATAGGGTTTTTTTTCAATGTCCCCCTACGACGACCCGACCCTTCCGAGAATTCACGTCTTCTCAGGCAATCTTGACAATTGTCATTGGCTGGCCCGCCCCCAAGTCCTTTTCCGATTTTCGTCTGTTCTGGTTACAGCCTTCAGCGCCCCTCTCTTTCATTTGCTTTACGCCTTTCTCTCGACGCCGCTGTTCAAACCTTGAGATAAGATCATAAACTTCAAGAACCTTTCCCCGGGCCTGAGAATTGGTTTCTGGTGAATCTTTAGTCCCTCACGAGTCAACCAAATTTCCTAGTGGTATGCTCCTCGTCAGACCATAGGCCTGCTAACCAATGTTTGTACAAATCCTACTTCGGGAGAAGTTCTTACTCTTCTCTCGGATGACCCGCGAGACCCTTTCCTATTGAAGAAAACCTTGCTCTAGTGATGCGCGAATCAAATCATTCCCATTCTGTGGGTTCACTCTTCCCCATCTAGAATTCTTCTTTTCCCCCTTGAAGCTGGATGAGCGCGGTTTCATAGTACTCCCCTCCTTCGTGAAGACCTCCTTAGCTCCAGAGACCAACCCGATTCCTCCCATTTTGACCAGAAAGAGCACCCGTTGGGTCGGAGTGTACCTTCGTCGCGTTTTTTTATGGTGTTTTTGTTAATTCCTTCCTGGCTCCATGACAAACCTGTGGGCCCCTCCCGATGCTCCCCTACCCTCTCTTTGTGGAGACAACATGAGTTGTAGACTCTTCCTGCAACGTCTTCTCCTTCTTTCTAAGGAGGATTATAACCTAACCCGAGCTCTAGTCCTCCCCCTTCCTTGAAATTTTTCCGATCCGCTGCGGAATGGTTCCGGGTGCTGGCCTCCCCTTCGTACTCCTTCCCTTTTGAGCCCTTTCGGCCGTTAGAGCGTATTCATCCCCGGGTACTCCAAGAGTCCTTCTAGTCGAATAAACTCACCGACTTTTCCTTCCATTACATGCATCGATATTGGAATACAATGGATACTGCTGGGTTATGGATTCCCCCTTAGCTCCCATAGTACGTTTTTTCTAACAAAAGAGAGGGCCCCACATAAACCCTTCCCTCGGGAGTAGGACTGTCCGATCGTTTTGTCTTTCTTTCAA
>Ga0179593_1286256_pt1 | contig 24668 bp, 45 predicted proteins | sample CZODoug2_1_08_16_FD_185931 | JGI IMG/M metagenome (GOLD analysis project Ga0179593, IMG submission 185931) | Vadose zone soil fungal communities from Angelo Coast Range Reserve, California, USA - CZODoug2_1_08_16fungal (PacBio error correction) | ecosystem: Environmental > Terrestrial > Soil >... | reverse complement strand
TTGCGTTTTCAAGGTGCCCACCCGGCCCTTTTGGGCCCTCCCCTGCGCTTCTGTTTTCCCTTACTTGTCAGAGTAGTTGAGTATCTTTGGGCCATTTGCCTTCTTATGTCCCCCCGCCGTTTGCTCAGAGCCGTCTCAGGCTTCTGTTTGCAGGTCCTGCCACCCCGATTTTTTTGCCCCTCCCCACCCCGTATGTTGCCCACCCCTGTTTCAATAGATTCGTCCCCCACGTCGTTCCCCCCTTTTCTTTCTTTCGTTTTTCCCAGCAGGTTTGAGTTTCGTGGTAAACCCATTGACGTTCGTATAGCCCCTATTTTCTTGGCGCTGGCCCTTAACCCTCTTTGTACGTGGGCCATTCTTTTTTTCTCAGGACCAAGTCAGCCGGTTTACGGCGTCGGTCCACCTCTGCCCCCCCCTTGATGGAAACTGCCCCCCTGGTTTTCGTTTTTCCAAGTCTGATGCGAAATACCCCCCTTTCCCTATTGTTTTTTTCCTCGTCAGTTTTGCTCGCACTTTTTCTCCCTTTTTTTTTCCTCCACCCGTTGGTTTGTGATTAGTTAGATGCGAGCCCCCAACTTTTTTTTCCACACTTTCTCCCAACCCCCAATAGACCTGGGTTCCCTGCTTTCAGCGTAGGGTTTTTCCCTCTTGACACCTCCACCCCCCCTTCTTCTCTTTTCCCGTGACGTCCTCCGTTCCCCCTTCTTTCCCTTTTTCCTTTCTACCAATAACGGACCACCCCGGTTTTACTTTGGTGCTCCTCCCTTGTTTCCCCCCAACCCTTGGGCTCTCGTTACGTCATTTTTTTTTCCCCCCCGGTTCCTCCTGCTTTGCCAAGGATAGGTTTCAGTTTGGGCGAATTCTTGGTTGCGAAATCTCTCTTTGGATTGTTCAAAGATCTAACGTGGTTCTTGATTGTTTTTTTTCCCTACGCATTCCGTTCCCGGATGATATCCCCTTTTCTAGGGCTTTTTCCTGATGTCTTTTCCTTTTTTGTTCCCAAAGGAGAAGGTGGCCCCCCAACTTTGAGGTACTCGATGAGGCGGCCAGTCTTTACCCGAAACCCGTTTTGCGTCCACAGCCCGTGCTTTTCCCCCCCTCCCAACCTCGCCCCCCAGTACTGCCAACCACCTTGAAAACCCTTTGAGACTTTTTCATTTTCTTCACCTGGATACTTTAGTGTCAAGGGGCCGTGCGTCGGACCTTAGTTTTTTTGGCGCCCCTTTTTTGTTCTGTTTTTTTACGTTCTGCCACCCACTTTTTTTCATCTCTCCATTTTTCACTTTTCATGGAACCCGCCCTCTCTATTTTGAGGCCCTTTTTCCCACATAAAAACCTAAATTTCTGTATGTTGTTGTGAGTTTGCCCTTCTTTTGGTACTTTCTTAGTCAACCCTGAATTGGGCCTCCTGACCCCTTCCCTTCTTCCTCCCTTTTTTTTTGAGTCTGCTTGCTCCTGTTGGGGGGAGCTAGTTGGTATCCCTCGTTTCCGGGTGCTCCAATTTTTGCCACCCTTCCGTCATTTCCCGCCTCAACTGTTTTCCCTCCACAACCATCCTCGTAACTATCCGTGTGATTTTTCCTTATTATTCCCCCGATCGTCGTTGCCATGGCACTTTTCTTTGACCACATCCAGTGTCTCTTGTTTAAGTTTTTTTTTTCTGCGCTTTGTAAAACTCTCCATTTCCGACATGTAGGTGAACCCCTTGCATTTTGGTTTGCCCCCTGGACCTTGGTTTTTCCTTTCCCCGACGTCGTCCTTGTTGGTTTAAGAGGTAAAGGCTACCTTTTCCCCCCTTTTTTTTGCCCTGCTGCTTTCTGTGATTACGGTTTCTCTTCTTTTTCTGCACTTCCCATTACCCCATCCCCCCCCTATTTTTCTTTTTTTACATTTGCCCCAAAACACCTGATTCGGTTCAACTCCATTCTTCTTTCTTTGCCACCCGTGTTTTTTGGAACCCACCCATTCTTTTCCTCCCTTAGGACGGCCTCTTTTTTTTTGACCTAACTCCCAATGGAAAAAGCGTTAAGTTATTTCCTGCTTTTCTTCCCCTCGGTGGCTTCGACCCCCAGCCCCTCTAGCCTTGTTTGCCCCTTCCCTTTTGGATGCTGTTCAATGGCCCCATTTTCCCTTTCTTGGCGGACAAACGGCGCCCTTTTTTTTTTTTGGGTTCAATGTTGTCCCCCCCATCTCCCCCTCACTTTCCATTTTCCTTTTGTTTTTCCCCCCGTGGTGGGGTCGGTCAGAATACGAAACCCCTTGTTTTCCCCCAACTTGTTTATTTTTTTTTTTCTTGGTGCCAACCCCCCCCTTGACGCACAACTTGCCTTTCCCCGGCCTCCGTTGTTGAAACGATCTTTACGTTACCTCCCCTTGGTTGAAGGCTTCCCTTTCCGTTCCCCCCCTTTTTCGCCTTCTTCCAGGTCAATTCCATTAATCCCCTCCGGACCAAAGGTTGTAATTGTTTTTGTTTTTTTTTCCTTGTGGCCTTTTTTTTGCAGTCTCGTCGCAGCGTTGCTCGAAAAACAACGAAAGTTGGGCCCTTGTGTTTTCACCTGTTTCCTGGAGTTCCTCCCCCAGGTTTTTCTGGTTTCCCGTTGCGTTTTTTCGGCCTCGTGTCCGGCTTTCTTGTCCTTTATCCTTGCCCCCCCGCCAGCTAAGTTTGTCTCTGTCCCCCCCTTTTCAATTTTTTTGTCCCCCTTCCACTTGGTTCTCCACTTTTGTTGCACCCCCCCCTTGATGTCCCCGTGCTAAATCCACTTTGGCGTTTGGGACTTTCGTCTTTCTTCTCTCTTTTATACCAGCGCAAAGGTTTAATGGCCTGCCGTGTTCCCTTTTTTGGTGTGACCCCACTTGACTCTTTTCACCTCCCTTTTTTCCAACATGCAGCACACCCCTTTTTTTTCATGCGGTCGTCACCGCTCCGACCTGCGGTGCCGGGCTGACGGGTCCCCCACCTGCTTTTTGGAACGCTTACTTCTGCACCTGCGCAGTTTGATGGTTTTGATACATAACATCCTGATCTCTCTAAGTCTGGGCCCTTTTGGATTTACCGCCCCGTGTCTTTTTTCTTTCGTCCTTTTTTTTCAAGTAACCTTGGTTTAGTGATGCATTCTTTTCTCCCCCACTTTACTTCTTCTTTTTTTTACGTGTTGCAACTCCCCCCCCCCCTTTTCCCCTTGGCCTCTCCTAGCACCCAAAAACGGATCTTCCTTTTTTTCTGGTTTTGCGCGTGTATCTTTTTTTACATTTTCTAACCTTTTTTTCACACCCACCTTCTTGGTTACTCTGCTTTTGTTTTCCCGTCTGCTGCACAAAGAGAATTCTCCTTCCCTGTGGGAATATAAATTTTTTTCTCCACCATCCCTCAACACCCTTTTCCCCTTCTTCGTTGTTGCCCCCCTATTGCGGTTTGTTTCCAAAACACACCCTTCACTCTTCCCCCCTTTCCATTCCTTTTGGTGCAATGATTTACCTCCCCCCTTTGCGCGCTCTGTTCCAACCAAAAACAAACCCTGGCCCCCCTTTTTTTCTTTTGAAATTCTCCTTTTTCCTCTCCTTGCTTCTTTTTTTTCGACCCCCATCAATTTGCTTTTTGTCCCTTGCCCTTTTCTAAACGGGCTTGAGTGCTCGAGCGCCCCTTGCTGATCATTCAGCTTCCTTAGGCGCAGTGATGTTTATATTGTCGCACGTCCGGCTTGCTCCCCCCCCTTGCCCCCGGCACCAAAAGAACTGCTGGTCTACAACCCAATTTTTGTCTGCTTGACAGTTTTCGGATCACCGGTCCCTGTTTCGCCTTTCTTGAGCTTTTTCTCCATTTTTTTCTCCTCCCCGTTGTTTGTTTGTTTCTCTCTCCCAACGCGTCAGACCATCTCCTTCCAGTTGCTGTTTCTATCCCTGCGCCTCCTTGACCAGTTTGGTTTTTTTTTTCCTTTTTTTTTGGTGCCTTTTTTGGTTTTGCTTGGCTCCCCTGTGTGGCGCCCTGGCCTGCCTCAAAACATAATCGCGAATCACTGAGTTCTTTTTTCCATTATCTTTGGCTTTCTGCTTTCCCTTGCCGTGGTTTTCTTACCAACACCTATTCTTGCACCTAACAAGATTCTGCTTTGTGTTCGTCCTCCCCCATTTTCGGTGTGTAACGGATATTTTTTACACGCCACCTTGTTGTTGGCCTTTTTTTTTCGTCCCCAGGTTGCGTCTTTTTTGTTAGGTACCAGCCTCCACACATCGGGTTTGCAATTGGGCACTTGTTTTCCCTTGCATCTTTTCATCTTTCTCTTTTCCCTTTCTTGTTTGTCGTCTTTTGGTCTGACATTTCTTCCAGGCGGTTTTGCCTAGATCAGTTCTTTGTCCTCGGTCGGAATTTCACCATTTCCCCCGAATAGTCCTTGTCTCTGGTTTTTTTTTATTTAGAATTTTTCCTTTCCCTGTCCGCAACCTCCCCCACCCCTTTCTCATTCTGAGGGACTATTGTCCTTTGTCCCCAAGGATTGCCACCAACCTACCCCGAAAAAGTCTTTTGGACGTTTTATTCTTTCAATCTTCTTCCCCCGGACTTAGGCACCGGTTTTTTTTCGAAGGTCCCCAAGCTGTTTGTTCCCCTCACCCCCGGTTTACATTTTCTTCAAACCATTTATTAGACCCTCCGCCTTGGTCGTTTCAGGTTTCCCTTTATGGAATTTGGCCTCCACTTTTTTCGGTCTCCCTTTTGGCCTCTCTCGCGGTCTCCTTTTTGGTTTGCCTCAACCTGTCATGGGCATTTTTTGAGGTTTTTTTCTTCCTCCCCAGTTTTTCACCTCGCTTACTAATCTTCGTCTTGGTCCTTATCCATTGTGATGTCCTGCTAGGTCTCCCCCCCCTTGACTTTAGTGTCCCCGCAGTTTTGCCCCGATACCACCAAGTGAGCCGTCTTTGAAAGCTTGAGGTGCCTGCTGTCCACCGTTAGATCTGGTTTATGTTTCCCTTCCTTCCTTTCTGTACTCGAAAGGATCAACCGTTCCCTCGTGCACCCCATCCCACCCCCTGTCTTTTGAATTCTACCCAGAACCTACGTCCTTTTTTCACCTTAACCCCTCTTCATTTAATTCCCTCAGCTTCCGCAGTTCTTCCATGGGTTCCCCCCCCCCACCCTCGTTTCCTTTCCTTTCCCTTATGTCATTATTTTTCCAAAACTTTTTGTTTTTTGAGTTTTTCAACTTTTTATTTTACTTTCGATCTTTTTCCTTGGCTCCTTCGTCCTTCTTGGTGCGCCCTCCCCAGGTCCATCCCCCTTGCACATTGTCTTTTCTTTTTCCCCCTCAACCCGTTTTGACGTTCCCAGGACCCAAATGCCTTGGGTTTTTGGCCAAGCCTTTTTTTCTCCCCCACTGTTTCTGAAGCAGTGTTGTTTATCAGGTCATTCCCATTTGCTCCAATTTTCCCCCCTTTGCGTATCTTCTTTCGTTAGTCGACCCCTGGGGCGGAAGCTGAGCTTCAGTTCTGCTTTAGGTTGTGGCTTTTCTCTTTTCCGGTTAACTGAGTCTTCCCTTGATGGTTTTCCTGTTTCTCCCACCCTAGCCTTGTTTGATGGTTTCCCCCCCCTCGAAATTCTTTTTCTTCCTCGTTGGCCCTTGTGAGCGTCGTTCCCTTTTTCCTCAACCGAGGGAGAGCAATCCCAAACCTTCGTTTCCGCTGCCCCCGTCTTCCCCCCTTTTCGGTCGTTTTTCCCGGAAACCTTTTTGCCCCAGTACCCCGCAGTTCCCCAGTAACGTGTTTTCCTGTTGGTCCGAGTTAAGAACGTGTCTGTTCCAAAACAACCCTTGGACCCATCTTTTCCCCCCCGCTTGAGGATTCTTTCCCTTGTCCCTCTCTTTTGCCCAGGGAAACTCAGTGCCCAATCCTACCCCTTATCTTTATTTGTCTTTTTCCATCATGGCGTTTTTGTCCTTTGGCTTTCTTTCATCCCCCCCCCCTTTTTTTCACTTTTTGCGTCTAGTTCCCCCAAATGCGTCGGTTCTTTCTCCCCACAATGTCCCCGCATCTTCGACAAGTGTCCCATGGTGTCATTTCCACATTCTTTTGCACCCTGCTCCTCCTTCAAACCGCCTACTTTTTCAAATCAACCCCCCCGAACAGAATTACCCATTTTCCACTTTCTTTTTCCCCCCCCCAGAGAGGCCCCTGCTGCTCTTTTGCCAAATGAGGTTCCATTTATTCGTTTTTATTTTTTTTTTATTTTCTATTCACCAAAGTTTGTGTCAAGACTTTCCCCCTCAACACCAAAAGTTTTCCGCCTTGACGTGTTCCTCCCCCTTTATAACTACGTCATCGTTAAGGTCATTTGAGCCTTCTTTTCTTGATTTCCCCTTTGGTGGGGATTTTTGCCCTTCCCAACTTGGAACTTGTTTCTGTCGTCCCGCTTTTGTTCTTCTCTTTCTTACTCAACTTTCTTCTGTTTTTATCCTTTTTTTTCCCTTTCTGGCTTCGTCCCAGACTCCAGTCCTGTCCTAGAGCGCAGTTCCTCTTTTTTTTTGTTGGGACTTTGAACTTATGTGCTACCCCCTCACTTCCTCACACACTTCTCTGCTATTTCCCATCGATTTTTCTCCACCCCTTTTCCTCCCCCACCCCTTGTCTTTTTTGCCCCGCCCCTTTTCCGGGCGAGCGGGTACAACAACCATGCCGTTTCGCAGGTCTCTGCTTGGGTGGCGTCGCGGGCCTTCACTGCGTGCTGTGAGCATGAAAAGTCCTTTTCTTCCTGGCCTTCGGGATTAACAGTCGAAAAAAACCCTGCTTGGCGGTGTTTCCAGAACCCCCTGTGGAGCTTTCCCCTGTCAAGTTCGATTTGAATTCACTTCTGAACGTTGCTCGCCTCTCTTTCTCCTTCCTCTTTTTTTCTTCTAGCGCCTCGTTTTTGACGAGTCCCATTCAGGAAGAGTTTTTCCCCCATCGTAACCCTTTTGGGCAGTGTTGCAAGCATTTCTTTTTTTCTTGTGACCACCCCGCCCCGGTCTTCATTCTCTCGTGACCCCCTCCCGGCGGCCGTCTTTCACTTTTCTGCTTACCACTTCTTTGACACCAAGCCTCCGGCTCGCTCCCACCTTTTGCTATCGTCCATTTTTGTGGTTTTTCACCACCCCTATTGACCGATGCCACGGCCCGTTTCCGTTTTTTCGACTTCTTGTGTTCCAAGTTTTCATTGGGCTCGAGTTACCCTAATTTCTCCCCTTTTTTTGTTGCTTTATTGTCTTGGGGTTCCCCCTCGGTTCCAGTTTCTGCCGCACCCCATTTCTTTATGGTTTCCTCTTCTGCTTGCGATGGTCCTGAGAACGAACACCTCCCTCCGCGGCTCCGCCTGAGGGCTCTTAGAAAGTTCACCCTAACAAACAATACGGGGTTGCTTCAGGCCCCGTTCGGGTTTTCGCATTCCCCCAGGACGCACTTTTTTCCCCAAGCCACTCTTTTCCCCTTCTTTCTTTCTTTAAGCCTCCCTTAGCTTTAAGTGTCTTTCCTGGGCTTGGTAGTTCCGCCCTTCCCACAGTTTTTTTTTGGCTGACCAACCCACCATGTTTTCATTTCCCCTTTTCCTTTTTCCCCCCTTTTTGTTTAATGAACCCCCCTTGCCTATCCTTGACCTGAAGACAGTTTTTAAGCCCCTATTTGTCAATCTTCTTTTTTTCTTTTGTATTGGTTATTTTGGCCGTCTTATCTTTTAACCCGCTGTATTTCCCCCCATCCACACTGTCATCTGTCCGTCTTTTGAAGATTGCCCTTTACTTGGTTTTGGGTGTATGGCTTAGATTTTCAGGTGATTTGCCCCTGAACGCCGCCTGGGCTCCCCTTCCAAGTGATCCCACCCCCATCAAAACGATTTTCCTGTGATTTTCCAATCTTCCTTGCTTGCAACCCCTAGGGAAGATTGGTTTGCCAATCCCTTCCTGTGTATTATGTTTTCCCCCCTTTTCTGCGCCTGAACCCATCTCTTTGTCCCCTGCACCGGTTTTTACCTTTTTCTGTTGTCTGACCGGTTTATTTGCCATGGTGTTTTCCCACACTTTTGTTGTTTTGCGTCCTGGTACTTTTTGACCTTTTTTGTTGGTGTCTTCGCTTGCTGGTGTCTGTCGACCTGGTCTCCCGCCTTCCCCCTTGTAATTCCGAAAATTGCACCGTTTTTTTTTTCCCCCCTTCCCATGCTTTCGTTCCCCTTTTTGACCCCCCTTCCTCCCTCAGGAAGGACCTGGCTTCGAGTGCCCACCCCCCCCCTTTCCAAACTCCTCCCTCTCAGTTTCCCTTCTGTAATAGATGTGACAAAATCCCCCAGCTACCGCCATTTGGTGCCCATGTTTTGCTCAATTTGTGCTGCTGTTGTCCCGTCCCTCTCACAGCGTGGGAGTACCCGCCAGTTTTCCACCCCTCCCCCCCAGCCGTCATTTTCTTCCTCCCCAATGGTGTTTTTCTGTGAACTACACCCAGTACTGATGCCCTGTGATGTGCTTTTTTTCCTTCCCAACGAGACCGGCTTCCTGCTGGTGTTTGACAGATTTCGTCCAGTACTTGGCTTTTTATTTTCCGTCGTCCTTTTTTTCAGTCGCCGGGTTGACTTCCCTGAATCGCCTCGGACCCCCTTTTGTTTTTTTGTTGTGGTTACCCCTGTTTTTAGGTGTCCGTGCTCTTTTCAAGGGCGGTTTTTCTCCGAACTTCGTTGTCGTTTGGGCGTCCAAATGAGGTTCTTGTTTTGATGCCCCCCAATGGGTTCCCCTTCCGTTTGGACTGATCCGGGCCATTGTTGATTCCTCTTTTGCAAAGTACCCAGTGCCAAGGTTTTTTTCCAGTTTTTCTCGGCCCACCCTTCGTTCCAATCTGCGCGGACCTGTTTTTCTCACACTTTTTCAAACTGCCTGCCACTATGTTCCAACGGGCGCCATGTTCCTTTCCCTCTACTGTACCAAGTTGATCAGACTGCACGTTCTGTTAGTTGTCCCCAACCACTGGCGATACAAATTTCCAGGGGCAGAAACCAGTTCTTTTTTTACTGCTTCCCGGCGTTTGCGTTTGAGGCTTGCTTACCATTGTGTCCTTTTCCCTGCTTTTTTTTTTCGCCTTTACCTTGCCGTTTTTCAGGGCTTCCCTCTACCCTCCCCTTTTCCTCTCTGCTAATTGACTTTTTGTGAGGGTGCCCGCCCGTTGTCCTTTTTTTCTTACCCTCCGTGGGTGCTAAAGTGACCCCTTTTGGCTTGCTCGTTGCCCATCTTCTTTCCAGGCCCTTTGGGGTTTTCTTTTCACTGTGTGTCAGAATTTTTCCCCTTCCCCTGCTGTTTTTTTTCAACTCTTGCCCCTTTGTTGCTTTTTTTCGTCAGAGAACATTCCCAACCCATTAGTCCCCCTTCTTTTTTTCTGTTCATTTACGTGCTTTTCGCTCCAAAACTCCTTGGCATCCGGACCAAAGTTTCCCCCCCTCACGACCCCCATACTTTCCCCTCTTTGACTTTGCCCCCGATGCGGTTGACCGTTTAAGACCCCCCATTGCCCCCCTCCGCCCCGTTTTATTTTTTTTTGATGGCTCCCTGAAAACTACACTGGGTTAGCGCCTTTTGGGTGTCCACCCAAACTGTCTCAACGGTTTAAAACCTCTCCTTCGAATTTTCATCGTTGCCCCCGACCCACTCCCTTCCCCAATTTTGTCTTTGTTGTCCCCCCGGCGATTCTTTTTTTCATACCCCAACTTGTTGGATTGGCCCGATGAAGTCCTCCTTGTGATTCTCCTATACTTCCCAGTGATCCTTCCCCCCCTCCTTTGCTTGGTGCCTTCTTTTTCTCCACGTTCGATTCTCAACCCCCAACAATTAACATCCCCATGCTTGGCTGATGTTTTTGCCTGTGGAATCTGGGCTTTTTCGACTACAGCACTTTATTGGGCTGGCGATATGAAACATTGGTCTCTTCCCTTTCTCTCTTCCCTGTTTTTTTTTTTTTGAGAGGCCATGGTTCCCAGAAAAAGTGTTTTTTTAGTGCTGTTCTTCAAATACTTTTCCCCCCAGCCCGGTTTCCGCCAGCATTCTTTTTTGTGGTCTTCCGTTGAAATGACGGCGTCACCCTTCAGCTCATCCCCAATTTGTTCTATTTTTTTGCTTTTTTCCCCGCGATTCATGATTTTTTTCGTATTTACCCCCTATCGGTTTTCCACTCAAAAACTCCTTACCGTGAAATTCGTACTGTATGACCGGCCACCAGTGTTGCTTTTTTTTTCCTGCACAATTTTTCACCCTTTTACAGGTCAAGGGCCCAACGGGGTGCGTTGCATATGGTTTCAATTTTTTTTTTTCTTCCCGCCTCGGTTGCTCGCCTTTTGCTTGATGTTTAGTTTGTGGAGAGAATTATTTGTCCAGGGTCTAAAAGCTGCCAATTTCTTTTCCGTTTGTTCAACGTAGGTTTTGACTCCCCCCAACCCATCCCACTCAGGACCTGTAGGTGGGCTAATTTAGACCTGTGCCTTAGGGCAACGCGCCACTACCCGTGCGGAGAGTCCTGTCTTACTCTGCATTCTTCCACCCTTTTATGCCCCCCCCCATTGACACCCCCCTCCGAAAACCCCCGGTATTGATCGAAGTTGTTTTGCACTACTCGCCCTTTGTTCTTAGCCAACCCGTTGTTTAATCCCCTACCAACAAAGCCTGTGCCTTGATTTTTGGGGAATTAACTCTGAGTCCCCCGCACCTTGATTTTTTTTTAGGCTTTAACCAGTCCCCCTCTTGCTCCTTCACGGCCATTTTTTTTGCGTAAAGGTCGTTACGTTTTTATCTGGGTTGCCGCTCTTCGCGGTCTTTTGCGCTCACAAGTACAAACGGGTTCTGCCTTTTGCGTTTGTGATCTCCGGTTTCACCCTCCTGTGGAGGTGCTTTTCTCCCCTTATTCTTTCCATTGACTCTTTTGGTTCCCCCCCTTGTGGGTGCTCGGTGGCCCCGGCATTTTGCCAAGTTTAAACCAACCGTTTTTTCGATAGCTCACGTTTTGTATGTTTGCCTTTCTACCCGTGGTTGGTCTGGTTTACCCTGATTTGAATTTATTTCCGGCCTTCGTCACGGCGTGTTGAACCCAGAAAACTGCCCCCTTTGCCAGTCTCCATCCTCGAAGTTGAAACACCTTTCCCAAACTCCTTCGCGGGATGATCTCTGCTGTTTTGCTGCCTCCACCCCTTTTTTTTGCCCCCCCCCCACAACTTGTCGAGTGAATTGAATCCGTTCCAAAGACCTGGTTTGGCTTTTGCTGCTTCCCCACCGTTAGGTACTTTTCGATATTTCCCGAAGCTTTTTTATTGCTTCTAGGTTTTTTTTCTGCCCCCAAAAGCCAACCCATTTTTTCCTCCTTTCGGTAACGCCTCCCACCCATTTGTTGGGGCCTTTTCAGTCACCTTGACCGTCTGTGTTTCCAGTCTTCTTTCACCTGCGCGTTGTCGTTGCCATTGTGATGCTTGTTTCTCCCCCCCAGCATCCACCCAGTGTTTTCTTCTTTCCATGGTTTTTTTTCTCTTTATTTTTTCTACCTCGTCTGTAAAAGTCCTGTTCGGTCTGCGCCTTTCCGCCTTTTGGTTCTCATCTGTGTAGTGGATTCAAGTGATGGTTTTTTTCCCCCTGTGGCCACTAGATTTGCCTTACACGGATCCTTTTTTTGTGCTCTTCGTGAGAGGGTTTTTCTGTTTTTTGGATCGTCCCCTCGACTTCCTCACCTTGTCGCGCGTCAACCACAAAAACAAGGTTTCCGCTTCTCTTCCCCACACACTTCTCGTCTTTTAACGTTGTGCCCCTTTTTTTAACAGCCCGTTTCCCCTACCGTGCGGTTGTGGTGCCAGAAAACAATTTGTCCACTATCCCCCTGAGTGTGCTTTGCATTGCACACTTTTGCACTGGATTCTTTCCGGTCCCTTTTTCTTGCAAATCCACTGATCTTTTTTTTACTTCTGTGATGTGTTGGCATTTTTCAAGTTGCGGGCCCCGCGGGCCCCTTTTTCTCCTCCACCCTTTCTTCTTTCTTTGCTCCCCTCCGTCGATCACACTGTCCATCATTGGGAGGACAGTGTTTTATGCTTTTGCCCCCTGCTACCCGCCCCCGGCCACAACGTGCCTCTTGAAAAACTTCCCAAAATACAGAATCCCCCCCATTCTTTTGCACCGTTTCCTCCCACTTTTTCTCTGTTTCCCTCCATGTGCCCACCATGTCTTCGGCCTAAAAAACCATTTTGTTTTTCAGGGGTTGTTCCAACCCACAACGGTGTTTTCCTCCGTTTTGTCCCGACCCCGGTGTGTCTTTAATTTTTGACCCCACCTTTATCGTTGCTAAGAATTTTCCGGGTTCTTGTTTCTTCGTTGGTTTTTCCGTTTTCATGTTGCCACAGCCGGTCTGGACATCACCGGTATTTTATGTATTCTCCTGTCGCCTATGTGCTGTCTCGGGCGGATTTGCCTTCTCTGCCGCAATGACAGCAAGCGCTGCGAGTTGTTTCCGCTTTCATCTTCACGATGGTCCACATCCCTCCCAGCACCAAAAGTCCTGTGTTTACCCTTATTTTTTCCCCCCCACCTAGTTCGCAATCAATCGCCCACAAATTTCAATGATCCCTTTTCCCAGTGCCTTTTGCTCTTTTTCCCCAACCCAAATGTCCCGTTTTTCCTGATTCTTGGTTGGACCGGGAAGCTTACCCCTTGTTTTCACTTTTCCTCTTGTATGCCCCCTGATAGGGGCCTGGTCTGTCTTTTAAGTGTTACAAGAACCCCTGCACTTTTTTGGTTTTGTGTTGACCGCTGCTGCAACTGTCACCCTTGAGAAACTTTAACTTTAATTTTCTTCTCCATCTCTCTTTCTTTCCTCCTTTTGTTGTGGCCTTGGATTATGTTTAGTCTTCCCATTGCCCCTTGGCAACCCTTCTGAAACCCGACAGGTTTTCCAGTCCCCCCGCGGGTTCTGTGGAACAAGCACAGTTTTTTTTCCCGTTTTTTCTCGTTTTGGCGTGTCCCTGAAACCCCCCCCGTGGCCCTCGAACTTTCGAGTGGTGAATTTTTTCCTTACCCGTCCTTGTTTTCGCCTTTTTTCCCTAGTTGTTGATTTCTTTTTTTTTTCTCTTTCTTTTTTTTTTTTTTTATCTTTTGAATTTTTTGGAATTTGTTTTACCAGCTACCCCCGCGACAACCTGCTGTCCCCCTTTATTTTTTCTTTGGGGCTTTTGTGTGTGCAATTCGTGTTTAACGATTGTCCCCCAAAGCAGTGGATAAATTTTTTTTCTGTGAGAGTGCTCCCTCGTTTTTCAGGTTCTTTGCTTCTCCAAAATTTTCCTTTCTTTTTTTTTTTCTCCCGGCCCTATCCGTCCAATCCTTTTCTAAGGATCCATTTATGGGCGACCCGTCTTTTGTAACCTCCTCATTCGTGCGTTCCGTTTTACCATGTGTTGGGTTTGCCCTTTTTTTTCTTGTTTCTTGCCAACACGGTCCCCCCCCTTCTTGCAAGACCCCCCCCTCCTTTAACTTCCCCCCTGCTGTCCTTTTTAGCTCTTTTACATGGTCTTTTCCTGGCCACCACTTTTGGTGGACGCCAACTTTTTTGTCCGTTTTCTTTGCTGCCCCCCCCCCCCATTTTTCTCCTTTCATTTTTCCTGTTCGTTGCACCCAAACCATGGGCCCTCTTTATTTTGGTCTACCTTTTTTTCACGAATTTCCAATTTTGTATGTTTTTTTAGTTTCCTTCTTTCGTTTGTCAAGTGTTTCCACCTAAGGCCCTCCCATGGCATTTTTTCTGGCCATTTTCCATGATTGATTTTTGGGACTACCTTTTTTTTTTAGATAAGACATTTCCTTGAGTTTTTTTGTTTTTTTTTGAACCTTTTTCCCCGCGTCCTCCATCAACCATGGATTTCAACCATCTTTTTTAAAGTTTAACCCTCTACGTTTTTCTTTTCACTTCTTGCGGTTTCCAACCCCGATTTGTTTGCTGGTTAGGAAGCTTTCTGTTTTCCAATCCCTCGTGGTCTATTTATTTTCAGTTTTTTCTGCGGGGCAAGTTTCTTCTTCACCACACTCTCAGTTTCCGCCCTGTCTTGCCACTGGCTGTCTGGTTCATAGCAAGGTTAATGGTGACCCAGACCCTCGCCTTGTGTTTCGTTGGCGTGCCCGGCGGATTTTGGGGATGTTCGCTTGTATCGTTTGTCCGGGACTGCGCCGTCACTTTCCCCGTCCCAACTCTTCACCTGTTCCAATGTTTCCACACTGTAAGAGGAACACCACTTTTTCTTTGATTTTCCACCGGTCAAAACATCCTTTCCGAACTACAGGAAGCGCAGTTCCTTGATGAGCCCCCCACCTGAAACGGACGTACTGCTTCCGGCTGTCTTTTGTCTGACTCTCGTTTTTGAAAAAAACCGACCACTGCATTTGCCCATTGATCACGGGGTTTTTTTGTGTATGTTCTAAGTTCCACTGTATCCCCACGGCTTGGTCGCCCCCCCCGGTCGCTTTTTTGAACTCTCCCCCCTGGGATGTATCGATTCCACCCCCTTTGTGGACGGCCGAACCATCAACTGGCCCCAGGTTCTGGGGTCTTTTTTCACCCCCCAACACCGAAGTGGTCCCAGCCGGGCTCGTCGACCAGAATCGACCACGTTTCAAGTTGAAAGCAAGCCTTTCCCCTTTTCCTCCGGGCATTCCTTAATCGAATCTTTTCAAAGTTACGGTTGGGTTTTTTTTTTTTCCACCCGTTGGTCTCCTAGTCAGGATTCTCCTCCGTTTCGCATCCTAGTGTGGCAGGTTTTTCCAAACAGCTTGGCGTGAAAAATTCCTTTTTTCTTTTTTTCCTCGTTCAGGATACGGGTGCGTTCTATTGACCTGTTGCCCCCCACTCCCAGCGTGGTTTGCCCCCGCCAAAGCGTTGACCAATCTTTTTACTTGACTTTGGTTCAAATGGGCCAAACAAAACCTTCTGGCCCCGTTCGCATTTCCACAATGTGTTTCCCTCTTCTTTCCTATCCCGGGAATATTTTTGCTTCTTTTTCCGCCTTGGGACCCGGTTTCGTCCGTCGAGTTTTGTCCAAACCTTGGTCTCCCAAGCGCAAGGCCCAGAAACCCGTTTTATTTGCGTCTCCCCCCCAACCCTCCGTTGGCGACTTCTTGATTTCTTACACAAAGCAGGGCTTATTTTCGCCTTCCCCCCTTCCGCGTCGCCGCCTGTTTATAACTCAATTTTCTTCTCTACATTCGTGGTGGACTTGAACACCTGACTTTCTTTTTTCTTTTTCTAAACTTTTTCATACCTTAAAATTTGGTTTTTCCTTTGTTTCATCTTTCTTTTTTCCCCCCCCCCCCTGGTGACTTTTCGGAGGTTTGATGTTTTCTCTTTTTTTTTTTCCTTCATGCAAGATTTTTAGGAACACGATCCCTGGACCACAGTTTTGAGGTTTTGCTCGTTGCCCTCATAGCACATTTAAAATTCGACCCCCTTTTTCATGGTGACTCCCTGGTTCTTTTTTTTTTTTTTCTTTTTTCTTTGGGCCCGCGTCGGTGCGACCCTTTTTCTTTTTTGGCGGACTTCCCCTTTTCTTTCCCACCCCCTTGTGACGACATCACCCTTGTTGCAAGCGCGGGGATTTTGTCCACCTCTCTTCCCCACACATCAATCCTTCAACCCCTGCACCACCTCTTGCAACGCCACCTCCGTTTGATTCTTACCCTGACCAAATATGTCCTGTGGAGTAACAACCATCCCCACCCTTTGTTAACGTCAATACAGTTTCTTCCATTTCATTGTCGTGTCACCGACCACCTGGCCCCTGCTTGAGGGGTTTGCCCCGGCGGTCCTTTTTTCCTGCCTGCGGTCGCGATAGACGACGAGGTTTCTTACTTTGGTTCCCACCCTTTCCCTCAGTTGTGTATTTCTTCCATGACTTTTGTAGGACCGTTCCGCTCTTTCTGCCCCCCGGGACCCCACCAAATTTTTTTTACTTTCTTGGAATCTTAGTCTTCTTTTTTTGAGCAATCCTTTCATCCCGCTTCTTCCCCCTGCTTGTTTTTGGACTCTCTTTTCCCAATCAGTTGTTTGAGTCTCTATCCCCCCCCTTTTCTTTTTTCCCCAAGGTTCGGGCGTGCCCAGTGAGCCTTCTTTGCCGCAAGATTCCAAGCCCGTTTCGCTTTTTTTTTTTTTTCGGTTGGTTTCCGTTTGTGTGCTCCCCTTCCTTTTTCCGTTGTCGAAAACCTTCAATGCGCATACCTCGGTTGATTTTCTTTTTCTTTTCTCTCGCTTCCCCCCGCTCTGACGTTCCATCCGTGCACGCCATCATTTTTTCCTGTCTTTTTCTGTTAAGCCAATCCCTTACCAGTAATTGACACGGCCCTGTTTCTTTCCCTCCCAAGATCAGTTTCGTTGGTCCCCACTCGGTGATAGGGGCCCCATTTTTTTTTTTTTTTCTCCACCTTTGGCCCTCTCTCTTTCCCAATTTTTGATTTCTTGTGAGGCTTTATTCAGCTTCAGATTCCTTTCCCTCCCTACGTACCTCAACAAAAAGTCCATTGTTCAAGAGGTATTGTGCTTATTTTATCTTCCCCCCTCTCACCCCTTTCACCCCTTTTCTCCTCGGTTTCCCTCTTAAATCTTTGAACAGGATGCCCCCACCTCAACCTCTTCCCCCTTCCTTTGATTTTCCCCATTACGACCAATTTACTATACCCCCTTGTTGGGCCTCTGAGTGTTTTTTTTTTCTTATCCCACCCCCTTTATATTGTGTCCTGTGATGGATGTGGTGTGGTGTGTGTGTTGGGTTGTTTTCCGGTATCTTGTCTTAACCTCCCCCCCTTTTTTCACCGCCTTGTTCCTCTCTCCTTTTGAGAGGTTTCATACCAACCAATGGTTTCGGCCCTTGCGTTTTCTAGCCCCCTTTTTCTGCGGTTTTTCCTGCCCTTTTCAAGTCGGTTTTTTTTGCTCAATTCCATCTGAAGCCCGTTTCCGGTTCTCCCCAGGTGGACTTTTTTCCTCCCTGGTTTTGGTCCCAGCGTTTGTCCAGTGGATAACCCCAACCCCCGTTTTTTGGCCCCCGATCCTCTGTATTTTGCCCCACTCGCACCGTATGCGCTGGGTCTGTGTACTTTCTTCAAGATGCAAGAAGTACAATTTCCCGTTCCTCCTTGACCCCATCCCCCCTGACCCTTGGCCGTCCAAGTCAACTCCCCCTGTTGACCTGGTTAACTAGTTTTTGCTTTTTCCCGGCCTGAGCTGCTCCCCGAGTCAACGTTGTTTTGGTGGAAAAACCAACCCCCCCCCCCTTTGTCGATTCTCTCGTTATTCCCCTGGATAACCATTTGTGGTGGCTTGGTGCTGCTTTTTCCACGTCAGTCCATCCTTCCAGACCGAAAAGGAGCAGTTGCTTCTGTCCTCCCCCCCCACCACCCCCACCCTTCTGATCCCTTACCCACCAAATTTTTTTTACAGGTTGGAAACCTTCCTTTTTTTAAGATCAACGAGTGTTGTCTTGCCCAATTTGCCTTGCCCTTCCGTCCTCCCCCTGTCTGCAACCCCACAAAGGTCGTATGGCTTTTTTACTCGTACTAATTCACTTCCTTCTTATCTTCCGATTTTCCGGTGTTTTTTTCTTGTGAGCACCGTTGGTGTCTTCCTTAATTTATGTTTTGGGTTTTCCTTTTGTCTTTCCCTATTGGTACGTGGTGAACCGATCTTTTTCAGAACTTTTCTCGGGATTTTCGTCAGCAGTCGACCTTAACTCCACCTGAGTCTTTCCTTCCCCAACCCAAAGGATCGCCCCGGCACAGCTTTTAAGCGTTTCTCCTTCACCTTTTCGGCCCAGGCCCAGCAAGCCCTACCTTGCTCATTGAGTTCAGCAAGACGTAGAAACACTTTTACACCCCTCTCCCCGCTGGATTGACGGCCTCTTCCTTCCGGGACCTCCCTCGCCCTGTCCCCAATTTAGACGTGTCCCCTTTTCATTTATTCGTTTACTCGGATGTTTTATCCCGTTTGAGTTTTTTGACCTGGATGTCCATTTCAGCCCCCCCCCACCCTTCTTTTTTTTTTTCTTCTCTCTCCCTCCCCCACATTTGGTTTCTCCCTCTCCCAACCCTGGTTCCTGCCAGAGTTCTTTTTCATGTTTTTGGCCCCTTTCCCCTTCTTGCACCACTAAAGGCACTGCCAACAAGCCCCACCACCCTCCCCCCCCCCTCCCTGACTTTCCCCCTTTAACTATAGCGTCGGCTTTTTTTACAGGTCCCCCCTGGTATTCTTACCCATGTTTGTGTTCAGCCTTAACACTCCAGGACGTCAACCACTTGCCCCGCCTCCCCCCCTTTTAAGCAATATGTGCCATTGTAGCGTTTTCTTTTTTTTGTCCATTGGTCTTTTCCTTGCCACCGCCGGTTCTGTCCTCGAGCTTTATGTTTTCTTCTTTTCTCCCAGCTGGAGTCTTTGCCGTATTTTGAGTTTTTCCTCGAGCTGCCTCCCCTCTCTTCCTTGTTTTCTAGCAGGCCTGCCACGTCTTGTTTTGCAAACCTTCCCTTTCACGCCCCCCCCTCTTTGCTGTCTTTTTCGGTCCACCCTCTTCCCCCCAATGTTCGTTCAAAAATGGACCCTGATTTTTCTTTTTGGTGAGAGCCCCTTTTTGTTTTTTCCGCTGCTTCTTTTAAAACACAACTCTATGTCTACGTTTTACCTCTTTGTATTTTTGCTCTTCCCCCGAACGTGGTCCGTTTTTTGTTTTTCTTCTAGGCCCCCGGCGTAGTTGGTTACCCACGGTCCGACGAATTCGAAAACCCATGCCTTTGTGCCTTTTTTTCCACCCCACCCGCTGAAATCCCACATTTCCATGCTGTTTTGACACTTCCTGACGGTTTCCTAGTTTGTGCCTTTCTAATATTTTTTTGTTGGTTGTGGAGAGCCCCCCCTTAAGAAAATTCAGGAATTTTTTCCCCCTCTCCTTTTTGCAGTGCCCCCGAGGGTCGTGGACCCAAAGAACGGGTCCTTTTTTTCTTTTTGCTTGCCAGACGCCCCTGGAGCTCTTTTCCCCCCCCCCATTCGAAATGACTTAAGGTCCCCCCACTGGTACCTGCGACCCTAGACCCCCCTCAAGATGGTTTTTTTATGCCCCGTTTCATTGTTTTTTTTTTTCACCCCTGCTTTCGGCTGTGAGTTACAACGGATCCATCTTGCCAGTTTTGTGCGATTTTTTTTTGTCCCTCACCCTCCCTATTGGGGTCGTCGAGCGCCCTTCCTACCTTTTTTTTTCGGGAGGGAGAGTTGGCCCGGCCCGTTTTTTAAGTTGCCATCTCCCTTTCGCTTGGCTGGTTTGGGCGAGGGGAAAGACCGTTTTCAATTTCCTTTTTTTTCCCTCCCGACACTGACTTTTTTCGGTGACAGTTTATGATCCTCCCCCCCCCAGGTCTCCATTCACCGCCCTGTGTCTTTTTTGCTGGTCGTAACACGGGCTTTTGGCCCGTGCAACTTTTTCCCCACCCCTTGCCCACTCCAAGAGGTTTTCCAATGGACCGATCCTACTTTTCCTTTTTGTCCCAGGGGCGTCGCGCCACTGGCGGGGGGGAAGCCCCTTTGTCGTTTGACCTGGCGAAAACACTGGTTTGTTCTCCTTTTTGCCCTTATACACATCGCCTCTCTCATTTTTTGTTTGACAATGGTTTTACCCGACAATGTAAAGGGTTGGATTTTTTTCCCTTAGTGGTGTTTTTTTTTTGAGTTTCTCTTAATCAAAACACCTCCTTGAAACTTTTTCATTCCCCATTTCCACTTTGCTTGGCTTTTTGTATTCCCCCTTTTTTTATTTGACTTCTATTTGGGTGGTATCACCGCAGAGTTTTTGGTTTTTCTTTCATTCACCAAGTCCCCTGCCTTCCTCACATCACCGGAACCCCCCCATTTCCTCCTTAACACACAGTCAAGCTGTATTTCACTTTCCCCTTTCGCCCCCCTCTTTTCTCGTTCAGGGTGAAGGGACTTTTTCGCCATCCTCGTTTTTTATTCTTTTTTCAAGGTTGTTTGCGTTGTTTTGAACTGCAGGCGTTATTTCCCCCTTCTGTTCCTGTGTTTGCCTGGACGGAAGTTTTTCAAATGACCGCTCTTGGGGAAGTTTGTCGTGGTCAATCTTGGGCGTCTTCCGTGTTATTCCTTGGTGTGAGCCCGAATTTTTCTCACCCCCATTGCACACTTCTCGGTTTCCCCCCCAGGATTTTTCCGGGTCCAAATCTTTGTGGGACTTTCACTTCTTGCTCCTCCCCCCCCTAAACACCTCTCGTGCTTCAGCTTCCTATTTTTCTTGACGAATTGAAAAAGCCCCCCCCAGCCCGTTACCTGTGGCAATTTTTTTCCTGTGCTTTGCTGGCTCATGCCCGTGCCCACCTCGTCCAAGGCGGGTGTTCCCTCTTTTTACCCCTCCTTTTCTTTTCCTGCGTCCCCCCCACCCCTTGGTGATTCTCCGACTTCCGACCCCCCTATTTCACTTTTTATTTTGGGTTTCTGAAACCCGAGAAAGGGCTCCCGTCCCCCCTTCCCTTTCTCTCTTGTAAACATGAAACTTTTTTTTACCCTACTGCTGTTTACCTCCGCCTGTCCTGCTACTTTCTGTTTTTCTCAGCGGAATTGTGAACTTTCTCCCTCCGTACAAGGGTTTGGTGTTTTTTCTTTCTGCTCGAGTCCCAGTCCTTTGTCGTTGATTCCGTTGAAAATTGATTTTCCCCCCCCCCCTTTTCCCCCACGCCGCTTTCATGTATCCTCCAGGTTTTTTTGGCTTTTTCCTTTGCTCCGTTCCCGGTGTGAATCTATCACTTTGGGTCACGACCCCCCAGACGCTTACGTGGCCGGCACCCCACCTCGTTTTTTGCCATTCTTATTCCCCCCACCGTTTGTTACTCCAACCTATCCAACTCCCCTTCCCCCTGGGCTAAGCCAATGGAATATGGAGCAAGTTATCTGTCATTTCTTCCCGCTCTGGTGTTTTTCCCCCCCCTTTCGTTACGGTGCAATACACACAGTTGTTAACTGCTCACCTCTTCCCCTTCCCTCTCTCAGGGGCTGTGAGTCCCCCACCCTTTGAAGCTCTCCGGTGACAACCTCTCCTTTTGCGCTTCACTTATTTCATCCTCTGTTTTTTTTTGGAGGTGGATCGTTCCGGTTGTTTTTTTTCTGCCCCTTGCGTGGCAAAGTAACTTTGATCTTTTTTCTGTTGCATTCACAGGACTTTCGGAGGTTGGCTTTGGTTCATCTTTTTTTTTTCCGCATGTTTTCCCCCCTTTTCTCCCCCCTGTTTTCGGAAGCTGCACTGTTCTTTTCGCGCGTGCCGAGCCCACCAAACTAAGCAAACCGACCATTCCTTTTTGGTTCCCTTCTTTGCTTTGCTTTCCTGACGCTTCTCCCCCTCAGTCAAACTTATCTCTTCCCATTATTACCTCCCCCTTTTCCCCCCCCCTTTTCCCTTCTCTCTTCACACCGGCTGAAAAAATCAACCCTTAGCACGCCCCCCCCCCCCTCAGTTTCTCCTTCCTAAACTGGTTTCCCCCCTTCCGCTTTTTTCTACCAAAACCCCACATTTTCTTTTCAATATTCCGGCGCCTTCAATTCTGTTTGGAAACGAACAACAGTCCCCTTTTTTCCCTGCTTTTTTCTTTTGCCCGTGTCTTGATATGTGTTCCTACAGTTCGCCCGACGAAATGGCTTTGGTCCCTTTACTTTCCTTGCCGCAGTTTGCAGTGAGGCTCCGAGCTTGCTGCGGTCCCCCCCCCCCCCCCCTGCCCAAAAGCTGTGCTGATGTCAAAGGGGGGGGAAATCTCGGCTCCTGTTTTTTTTTCTCCCCCTTCCTGGTTGGGGCGCCTTTTGACATCATCTCTCTATTTCCCCCCTTTGTTTGTTCTGTCGATCCTTCCTTTTTCTTTTTTTTCTTGCGTTGAAAGCCGCTCGTGAGTCCGAAAACCTTCGCCCCTGACTCCCCAGCCTTTTCAGTCCAGACCATGGTTTTTTGTTGCGCAGTTGCCTGGAGTGCGAAATCCCCTGCTCCCCCCCCTCCCTTCTTCCCTTTTCTCTTTCCTTCTCCTCCCCGGGTTCGATTTCTCCAGGGTTTTATTTTAAAAACACATAGGTGTCCTCAAAAGTTTCTTATTGTTCACAGCCTTTGAACCTTCGAAAACGCGATGGTTCCCTTTACTGGGTGAGTTTGTGAGCCACTCGCTTCCCCTTTTCCAGGTAACATCCCGGGGTCCCTTTCATTGGCATTGTTTTTCACCTCCAAGTTGGTGATTTTCGTCTTTTGGTCAGAGGAATTTCTCCACCTGCTTTTTCAGACGCACGCGTCTGCATCCCCCCCCGCTTTTCTTTCCCCCCCTTCCGCGTAGGTTTGCTAATTTCTGAATTTCTCTACCCACGACACAAAAGCACTCTCTTCCTATCTCTCTCCCTTTTTTTCACCCCCCAAACTTCTTTTTGTGCACCAAACCGAAAGTAATGTTTCAGTCCGGAATGGCTCCTCCGCCCCCGGTTACCTTTATTTTTTTTTTTTTTACTGAAAGAAAAAACCCCCGGGCGGCACCCCTCAGACTCTCTCGTATCCCAATTTGATTTTTTTTCTCCGCAAGCGCTGTTCCCTCTGTTCAGGAAGGCGGCACGCCCAGGCGTTCCGTGCAGGGCCTTCCATCTTTTTTTTTTGTGATGTGGTGCGGCCCTCCGTCAACCCCCTGTTCTCCCTTTTTGTTCGTTTTGATTCGTGGTTTCCCCCACCTCGGTTGAAGTTTTAATGTTTTCCGGGTCTTGCTTTTCTTACCCCCCCTTCGCTTGCCCAGGACGTCGGTTCGCCAGGGTGGTCCTTGCTCGGGGTCAGAATGTTTGCCAGTTGCCACCCCCACTTTTTTCCTCGTTGGCACGTCTTTCCCGTAGCTTTCGTTTTTTTCCCCCCTTTTCCGTCCCGGCCCCTGCTACCCGTCACCCCCCTTTTGTACAACTCAAAAATGCCCCCCTTTCATCCCCTCCCCTCGTGTTTAAACATTTTTTCCCAATTTCTGCACCGCGCTTGCCCTTCTGTTTTTTTCCGTCTGTTCTCAACCTGTTCCACAAAACACAAATTTGTCGATGCGCCCCTGAATTGGCTTTCCCCCCAAACCTTTGGTGCTGCGTAGTTTTTTCTATTCCTTTTTTTTTCCTCCCTCTCCGGGTCGGTGCAGGTTTTCTCGTGTCGAACACAAATTGAACCCCATACCCACCCTTGCCTCCTTTCTTTCCTTTCGCATCCCCCGTGGTGGACTCCCGGACCGACATTCGTGCCCATGAGTACTTTTGAGTTTTGGCCCAGTTCGTGCCTGCCGTGGCCCTTCTCCCCAGCTCACATTATTTTTCCCACCTGGCGTCCCCCGATGGGCTTTTCTATGGAGTTCGAAAATGGAAGGACTTTCTCTTCCGCTTTCTTTTGTTTTGTGCTCGGTCGAAGTGATTAGTTACTTCAACCGTCAGGGGTTTAGGTTTGGCTCCCTTTTCATGTGCACGATCGTTTTGGTGCCATTAGTGGGATTTGCTGCAGGGCGCTTCGAACATTAATTCACCCTGCTGTGTCTCTTGACCTCCCCCCCCCCAAAGGATCTAGCATACCAAAATGCGGCGTCCCCCCTTGTTCTTCCCCAGGAAAGAAGGGTTTCACCTTCCAGGGTGGGCCTGGCGTGTTTCCCTACCCCTTGCTCCGTCCCCCTCCCCCTATCCACGGGATTGCACTCCCCCTCTTCAAGACATCCTTTCCTCCCCAAGAAGAGATGTCCCACACCCTTCTCTTTCTTCTTATGTTTGGATCCCGTGGTATGGTGACGGCGGCTTTATTCACAAACCCTTCTCAGTTAGCCTCCCCACCCACCAACCCTGGTCGCATCTCAATGGCACTCTGTTTAGCCCCTGCATGGATTTCCCCATTTCCCTTTTTTGTCCCCCCTCTAAGACTGTCCCCACCCCCCCCTACAACCTCAACAACATACTGACCTTCCTTTTTTTCAATTTTCCCCAATAGTTACGGAATCCCCAAGTTTCCACAATGAGTTTGACTTTTTTCCCCACCCCCCTTTTTGTTCCCGCGTCAAACGGCCAAAAACACATTTTTCCAGTTGCCGACGCTAATACATTTCTGCCCATCAATCTCTGTCTTTATTTCGTCTCTTTGGTGTTCCTTTTCCAGTGCCCTTTTTTTTTTTTCCGCCCCGCTGTTTCCTTTCCTTTCGCTCCCGTCGGAGTTCCGGGAATGACTCTTAATCCACAATCAGCTCCTATCTCTTGTTGTTTCGAGTGGTCCTGAATATTGATGTTCAGCCCTCGGCCATCCTCCCCCCTGTACTCTGATTTTTTTGCCTTTACGTTTCCATTCGGATACACAAAGTCACGCCACCCACACTTCCTTCTTCCCGTTTCAACTTTTTTTTGTTAATTGGGGTCCCCCCCCCCCATTCCTGTAGATGGGACCTTACTTTTATTTTTTGGTTTTGTGCTGACGCACACCTTTGGGTCCCTTCTTCTTTTTTTTTTTTTCCTCACGGTCCGTTTTCGTCCCCCCCCCCCCCCGCGTTTTTTTTCCCACTCGCCCCAAGATTCCCCCTGCCCTTTGGCCCGGTTTTTTGCCCCCCAACTCCCCGTGTTTTGTGTCTTCCCTCCCTTTTAGATGTTGAGGCAATTCCTTTAATTTGTGT
>Ga0179593_1603488_pt1 | contig 24673 bp, 18 predicted proteins | sample CZODoug2_1_08_16_FD_185931 | JGI IMG/M metagenome (GOLD analysis project Ga0179593, IMG submission 185931) | Vadose zone soil fungal communities from Angelo Coast Range Reserve, California, USA - CZODoug2_1_08_16fungal (PacBio error correction) | ecosystem: Environmental > Terrestrial > Soil >... | reverse complement strand
TCTTTTCTAACCCCCCCCCCTGATCCCCCATTCGCTTCAATGACCTTGCAGGCCGTTTTCGAATTTTTTTTTTTCCGGACCCCTTGTTTCTAGATCTTTTTATCTTTTGCGCTTTCATTTCCGCAGCGATGAAGAGCTCCTCCTAACGAATGTGGTGTTCTCGGACGGCCAGAGGCGTGTCCAAGGTCGCCCCAGCTTCCCCTGCAGTGAAAGTCCTATTCTTGAGTCCTTCTTGAACTTTCTGCGTTGCGCTGAAGGACACACTTTTAAAAGGTGAGAAATCGTGGGACCCCCCCTGTCCGATGCTCACGACTCGACGGAACCCCGTTCAGCGCCTTGCCCCCTCGAACGGGACATGTAGGTTCTTCTCCGGGTGGAGACTTTTTCCCAATGCCCCTATCCTTGAACCTTTCAAGCGGATGGTCTAGCTCCTGACCAGTATTGATCTTATAATGAGCTTTCTCTTCCTACGACCTTCCTCTAGGTACTCTTTTATCCTCTCTAGGAATTACTTGATCCAGGACTTTTGGCTGAATCCGTCCTGACCTCCCTCAGATCTCGGCTGACCCTCCTTTCTCCCCGTGCTCCCCGATCCCTTTCCCCCAATGTTTGGAAAGTTTCGTTTTTTTATCTTTTTTTCAATTTTATGTTCGGCCTGTCTGGCGGATGTACCCCCTAGCCCTCCTTTTATTTGAGATGGTTTTTAAGACTTTTTTTCCCCTAAAAATTCCCCACGTCAACCGGGTTTTTTGGTGGACAACCCCCCAAAACCGAAAGCATATGTGCCCCTTTCCCCCCCCCCCCCCCTTCTCGAGTTTCTTCCAATCCACATTCTCTGAGAATTATAAGCGATGTACCCAGTTCTTTCCGCATTAGACTGTCTTTGTCCACTCTGCGTTATTCCTCTTCCTCCGCTTTGAGTCATCTCCCACGTTCAGCCCCCCCTTTAGGCTTTTTTCCGGTTGACCATGCCTCATCTGCAAGAGGTCTGTGCAGGTTTTGAGGTCAAGGGCGGCTTTATTTCTTTCTTGTTCTTCCGGCCCGTCTGGAATATGCTTTCGCGATTGTCGACCTTTTCAGTATTTTTGGTTTTTTCCTCACTCCCTCGATCTATCGGCTGGTCCCCGCTAAGTCCATAACAGACTCGGTGACTTCCCTTCCAACATGACCCAGCCATAAGTCGCTTTCTTTTTCGACCACGGTTTTCCATCCGGTCGATTACTTTTCTTCTGTTCTCTCATTCCGATTCTTTTAGCTCAACGCACTTTCGGAAACTGCGGGTTGTGCCCATTTGCACTTGAGCCTCCATGCAACGGAAGTTAACCTGCGAGCTAACTCAGCATTCTTATTTTCTCACGCTTTTCACTTTGCTGGTTTTTTGCCGACCTTTCGCGGTTTATTTTAATCTTCCTTGAGCTCCTTAGGAATATAAGGCTTTCGATTCGCAGGATTTGCGAGCCCCACCCAACCGAACTGGGGGCGAGCTGGCGTGTCCTTCGACGCTGCTCAATAGCAGCCCTCCCTCACTTTTTCTTTTTTTTTCCCTCTTGCTAGGTTCTTCCTGTGAGATATGCGGTGTGAACTTGGGCACGCCGTGAAGCCTTGTTGTTCGTATTTGCGGATAGTTGATCCCGTTTTTCGTTCCTCGCTTCGGCCCCCCTCGGGTGGTTGAGAGAGTAATGCGATCCTTTCTAAAACTCTAGATGTCTCCCCCTCTCCTCTTTTGACCGACCAGTCACCTAGGCGGTCTGCAGCTTTCTTTTTTTGATGCCCAGTGGACCACCTCTGTTACAATAAGCACGCGCGCGTCGTGTTCTCGCGCTCGTGATAACTCACTGGATGTCTATGTTCGTTCGTTTTCTTCTCGAAGAGAGTCCCCCCCCTTCTAAGGAATTTATCGACGAGCAAGAGCCTTGCTTTAGAACTTTCTTCCTTCGCACCATATACAACAAGTTTCCGGCAGTCCCCCTTTCTCTCTTCCCCCTCGTTTTCCCGATCAATGTCCTTGCCTCCCATTTTCACCTTTCCCGGTTTTTTTTCCCGTATTTTTTACCTCGCGCTAACAGCTCACCTGGTTTGAGATTGATGTACGCCGACTGACTTCCCTCTCCTTTCCTTCCTTTCTCGGCTTTAAACGCCCAGAGTTAGTTTCCTCCTCGGACTCAAATCAGTCCCAGCTAAGAAACCCCCCTGTTCAATTTCCCCCTCGGCGAGTTGTTGGATCAATTACTTGCCCGTTCCATACCTCCCTCTCAATTTTTTTCTCGGCCCTTCCCCCATGTGCTAATAAATGGACAGGGACGATTGTCCTTCTACTCCCTTTTTTTCTGACTTCCTTCCCCCCTTGCCGCAGGCTCCAGGAGGCCGCTTCTTTCCTATTCGAACAGAACTGGATCTTGCCGCCCACGCTCCCCCCCTCCGATCCCCCCTCCCTTGACGTCTCTAGTAGCAGCTCCGGATGAAGCGTCCTCTTCAGATAGAGCATGCTCGGCCCCGTTGCTCCTAGGCAGGGCTATCTCTTTCGGAAGATCTGCCTGTTTTTCCTTTCGTTCCCGTATTTTTTTCTTCTTTTAATCCCCTCATCGTTTGTTTGTTGAGTCTATGCAACGGAGCCTCCTGTAAGACCTCCCCCGCGGCGCACGAGCTGCCTCTTCTCTAAGCTTCCATCCGCTCAACCGCCGCGAAGTCGCTCTTTTAGATATCAGCTTCCCTCCCTTTCCGCGACTACGATTCTCTCCCATTCTTGGTCCGTCTCCGCTCGTTGCCAGCCTTTTTTCTTCTTTTATTTTTTCGAAAGAGGACAAAGAAAGAGGTTTGACGAGCACCTCTCTGCCCTTCCTTAGTGCAAGGACCCCTCTAGATCCCCCCCCCCACTCTCACAAGAGGCCTGGAAGTCAGAGACGAACCCCCCTCTCATTTTTTTTTTTTTCCCCAAACCACTAAGGTGCTGATTAGTGGCGATTTCTTAACCGGCACGGATTTTCGCGCACGATTCTCCCCGCTCCTGTTCACCTTTCGTTGTGCGGTTAAGAACATCTGTTTTTCCTCGGGTTTTTTTCCCGGGGCGTCTCCTAGGAAGAAAGGCGATTAGTCTCTTAGTTGGCCTAGAATAGAAGCGAAAACCCCCCTCAAAACCTTCTTGATTCAGGATCGTTCCGTCTTGTCAGTAAGGAACCAGTCAAGTCTTGATTTTTTTTTTTCACCCCCCCTGGAAAGGGAGAGGGAGCTTGTTGTTTCTTGAGAAGATTTGATCTATGAGACTGAACGTCTGAGTTGCTGAGACCCGCCCCTCTCCCCCTTCGTTTACTTGATCCGTTATCTCGCGCTTTTCACAGAGCATCACCCGACGCCGGCTATAGACCTGTATTTATCAATCGGGCAACGCGAGAAAAGCCCAGGAGCGCTTTCTGATTATTTTTACCACTTTTTTCGAGCCCACCTTTAGCTGCAGACCTCCTATAGTCTGGGACTTCTCACGCTATAGATAAGTCGTGGTTCGAGCGGATCTGATTTCCTCCGCTCTTTTTTCCCAATCGGCCTTCGAAGAACAAAGACCGCTCTCCTGCTCGACCCCCGTCTTTTTCTTCCAATCCAAAGTCCCTCAAATACGCCCCGCTTCACGATTCACGATCCCCAACGTTCCCCTCAGAAGTAACAGATCTCTCTCATCTTTTTTCTTTTTTCCCCTCTTGAGAACTTGCGAAGTTCTTTTTTGATTCCGGCCTTCTGAGCTGCCAGTCGTCTTGTTTGGTTGGTGGATCTCCTTGGCGATATGGACGAATCTCCATGAGCGCCCTCTGTTTACCTTTTTTTTTCTTTGAACACCAGTGAAAAACCGGGAGAAAACATAGCCTCTTCAGCCACTTGATTTCCTCTGCCGTCCTGACGTAATTTCCCCCGCAGGGGTACAGATAGACGCCCTTCCTTCAAATCTCCTTGACCCTTTGTTGACGCACCTGTCCGCGTTTTCCCGTAAATCTTTGTTTTTCCTTTTTCCACGATGGCGCGGATCCTTCTTTTTTTTTCCCTTTAAGCTCCTTCTCATTGAAGTTCTCCCGGCCGCTTATACCCTCCCCTCCTTTCTTGGCTTCCCCCTGGTTCTTTTTCTCTTAACCCTTTTTCCTTTTCTAGATGAGGCCAGAAGCTAGTCTCTATTCAAAAGCATCCGCACGGTACCTGCCCCCTGAGCAATTTTTGAAAAGAATTCAGGGCACCCGACCCTTCTGCCCCCATCTCAAGGAACACCTGCACCTTCCCACCTTCGTGTCTTCGGCTGTCTGGGTGTCCTGAGGTGGTCATCCCTTCAACGCCGTTACCGACAGTCGGCTCCCCGAGATGATAGATCCCCTTTTCCTATTTTTACCTCCCCCTCTCGTGTCCCCCGAGATCGGACCTGCTGCATAGGCGGGCTTGAATATCCCGTCCTGTTTCTTTCTCAAACATCTCCTGCGGGTTATGGTTTCTTTGTTTCTCGTCCACGAAGGTACCCTTTACGTAGTTTTTCCACCGCTTTCCCCGCACTCATTGGTGGCGGCCCTTTTTTTTTTTCTTTCATCCTCTGGAACAAGTCCCTTAAAACGTCTCCCGAGAATGAGTCTTCTTATCCTTTCGAATTTTTTTTGAAACAGCAGGATCCGAGCGTCCTTTTTCAGACGTAGGATTGTCCAGACATTACGCTTCCCTTCTCCAAACGCCTAATAGATAAGGAAGATCGCGGGGTTTCCCCCAATTTTGCGGATCGAGTCAGCCAGAGAATCTCTTTTGTTCCCCCGTCTTCGGGAGTCAATAATTCCCTCTCTATGCACTCAATGGTGCTTCCAATTCAAAGCGTCTCTCCCTCCTCCCCTTGACTTTTTTTTTCTGCACTCCTTAAGGGTAGAGTAGTTTAGTCTTCCCCAGAGGCCGACCCCAGATTTCCCTTTTCATCGCTTCAGAGCATTTCCGACGCGACGACGACGATGAGGACGTTAGTTTTTCTATCTTCTTTGGGAGAGAAATTGAAGCTCTCGCAGTCCCCTTCTCTCCATTAACAAATTCTGGTTTGCCTTCAATCCCCCCAGCGACGATGAAGCCGTCGTCCCCCCCCCCTTGACTTGAAAAAGTGGTGAAGTCGCGAAAACGGTGGCGGTGAAATCCTGTTCGTCTGGTGAGATCGACTCTCTTTTTCCTACTACCTCCTTGGCCCCCCCTCCCTAAACTTTCTTGATCCTCCAAGAGCCGCCGTTCGCATCCCATTCACAGTGGGACACCAAATCTGGGATTTCTTGGGGCCCCGTCATTTGCGCGTGACGAATCCCAAGATAAGTTTTTCGTTCTTTTTCTTCTAGACTGAGAGGCTTTTCCGTCCCCTCTTGATCCCTCAGGATCAAGAACGTAACGTCCGATTCTCTGTCGGAACGGTTCCCTTCGGCCGGACTCCCCCTCTTAAAAGCCTATGTCTATAACTCTTTACAGACTAATTCCGAATGGCAGAGAATTTACAGGCCGGGTCTTATTCCTTCTGGTGGTCTGGAGGCGGCACACTTCGAATGTAATCCTCTCTTTTTTTTAGCCCCCCTTGCAAGTATGAGGATATACTCTTGCGCTCCTCTCAATTTTTTTTTCCCTTCTTCTGCCGTTTCAGCCGAGTTTTTCTCGGCCCTCCCTGACCTGGAACTTTTTTTCTCTCTTTTTTTTCCAAGTCCTTTTCTCTCCAGATGTTTAAACCAAGTTGAAAAGCTTCTTCGACATACCGCAGTCCTCTCCTGGGTAACGTTTTAGTATTTATCTTCCTGTCCTGTCACCGATCTTCCTGAAAGTCCTTGCGGAGTACCGCCTTGTGGCCCCTCCCATACTCCCTTGACGTTCAATGGTGGGACGATTTCCCCAAAGACCCCCCTGCCTCGGCCTATGGTGACCTGGCCCCCCATCGTCGCGCGATTATTCCGACTTCGCTTTTCAGCGTTCTCCAGGAAATTACTCCCTCTTTACTTGATTAATTTCTTAAAGATAATATAGCTTTGCTATTCCGACACTTCTTTCGCGTCGGGGAGTCACGCCTGCCCGGACAGCTCTCGCAGTTCTTTTGAGGGGTAAAGGAGGGCGTTGATCATGGATCTCCCCTTTTTTTTGCCTTTTTGTTCGTGGCCCCTCTTCAGACGATTCGGATGACTTTCCGTCCTTTTGGTTCGAAGTTCTCCAGTAGATCTGCTCTGGCCGAAAGCTAAGCCTCTTCTCACATCGAGTTTCTACCCCCCCCAAAGGAGAACAGCCAAGCCCGCTGTAGTGGGTAATCCGGCTGTGATTCGTCGTTGCCCTGCTCTTATATCTCCCCCATCGCATCTCTAAGTTTCGAAGTCGCGGGGGGGGGGTTTTTTCGGGACGGGACTGTGTGAGTAACAAACTTGGAAAGTCGTGAAGATACCCTTACGTAAGTCCCCCTGCGAGTCCTGATTAAGAAATTACGTCACTTTCGATGTTTGTATCCTCTCCGGCTTTTTTGTTCTAGCAGAGGGGGTCAAATGTTCTTTTTTTTTTTTTTTTTCCCCCACTTTTTTTTTTTGTTCATTTCGAAAATGTACATGCGCGATCGGCGAGATCCGGCTTTTCTCAGGTTCGCATGACTATTCGCCCCCCCCTGGCGCCTCCTGAAAGGCCTTTCTTCTTTTCCAAGAACCTCTGTCCCTTTCCTCCTTTCTTCCCAACCTTTCCCTTCTGCGAGTCCCCCTGAGATATGAGTTTTGAACGTTGGGGCCTTCAGTGAGGGCGTGATGTCGATTTTGCGGTAGTTGTTTTGTGTCTCTTCTCTCCGGACTTTGACCCTCCCCAGCTTTTTTTTTTAACCCTTTTTTAGACCCCCGAAAAGAAGCGATGAGAGAGACTTGGTGCCCTTTTCCCCCAGTAACGCTTTTCGGCGATCACTGGGCAGGTGTGCCCTTCACTTCACCTCACCTGAGAGATTAGAGCTAGCTCTTCACTCATTTCGGCCCCCCCCCATACTGTAGATCGCCCGTTTAGCCCTCCTCCTTGCTGATCTCTTCGAAGTAAGTGATTACCCTTTTGCAAGATCCGTCCGCTTTGAGTTAGCGAGGCACCCGTTCGTGACAAAAGTTCCGGGATAGTACAATCTAGGTCAAGTCCATCTCACCTCCCTTCTTGTAAAGCCGGCCGGACGTTAAATGGGGGGGGTTGGTTTCGTCCATCTGGGTCCTACCTTGTGAAGCAGTTTCCCCCCTGGGTTTTGAGTGTCTTTCAGATCTCGCTAAGGCGGCCCCCCGCGAACCTTTTTCCCTTTTTTCCATGATCGTAGTTTTTCCCCTTTCCCTCCTCAACCGCTCGGACTCAATAATCGGGTCCTCTTCCACCCCCCCTGTCGAACGGCTTCTGTGCACGAGCGTTTAGTGATTGCTCATAAATCTTGACGGTGAAAGCTCGACAACCCTGCACCTTTTTTCGTCCTTCCCCTGTTTTTTACATTTCTGAAGGAACAGGGGACGCTTGCCCGATGCGGTGCCCCTCTTTGTAGCTGCCACTTAATCTCGCGCTCTGAGTGTTCTCGTCGAAGAGACCTTTTCCTCGACTTTTCCTCCCTGCGCCCGCTCGAAGAAGAGACGGCAACCCCATTTTTCTTTTCTCTCTCTCGGTCGGATTGCCTTTCGATCGAATCATGTTTTCGTTTGATCCCTGTCTTTCCCCTCCCGAATTCGAAATATTTTTTTCAGCTTTTCTTTGTGTCGGCATGTTTACATACCCTTGCACTCTTTTTAATACTCCCCGTTTTTTTTTTTTTGAGCTCCGGCACGGACCGTTTCACACCCGCTCCCACGAGTGCCAGCTTTCTTTCGATTTGATAAACCCCCCCCCTCCTCTCCCCGGTTTCGCGCCTCCGCCTTCAATTGAAAGAGATCCGATGCTTGTTTTGCTGTAGAGGCGTAGCGGGCGCAGGTCTTTCAAGATTTAGAAGTATTTTCCACGGCTTCTTTCTCTTTTTCCAGACATCTGGACTTTTCTATGAATGGTACCCCTCTACAGTTACTATTTCATTTCTCAAACTCTGCCATGTACGTCCTGTAGCCCCCCTCTGGCGATGGCAGCCCCGTCTTATTCGTTTCAGTCGGAATTCCTTTTCTCGAACTCTCCCAAATCCCTCTTCGAACAATCCCGTCATCCCCCCCCAAGTCTGTCGCCCTTTCCAGCCTTATTTCTTCCGAGCTGTTCGTTTTTTTCCACGCGGGTCGACCCGTCGAAAAGCGGTCAATTCCCGTTGTCGGGGGTCATCTTTTTCTCGAGTTGGTCTCCCACACGGTTAAAGATGTTTTACGCTTTCAGAGCCTTCTGGTCAGTCCGGAAAACGTCCGGTGAAATTCCGGGGCTGCAACCCCCAGGACGGATCTGCCTGATTTCCGCCTAGTGGTAAATCGCCTTTTTCCCCCTATTTTCCTAAGCTGAAAGCAAAGGAAATGATTCTCTGACTTGTTCTAGCGAAGTACCCCTTTATCAACGGACTATCCCCCCCTCCCTCAGGGTCTTGAGCATTCCACTCGCACGTGCGTGGTAGATCTTAAACAAGATCTTTTGTGATGTGGGTGCCTTTTGTACCCTGCAGACCCTTTAAAGAAGTTTGGGAAGGTTTCCCGTCACTCTTTTTTGATTGGTTCCTATAAGGATATGATTCATTCAGAGCTCCCCCCCCCGCTTCCTTCGCACCCCTCCCTGCTTACAAAAAAAGAAGTCAAGTTTCTCCAAATACGCCAAGTCCGCGCTCCCGGACTGCCCCAACGTTACACAGACTTCTGCAGTCCTTCTTTCCTTGGTACATTCTTTTTTGAGTTTCCGGAGGTAGTCTTCCGCCTTTCGCCTTTTCTTGCCAGTTCCCCTGTCGATTCGGGATCTTCTCTACCCGAAGGCGTCTAATGTAAATTTTAGCTACACCCCCCCCCCTTTTTCCCCCCCTCCCTTCCCAGCTCCCCGTAGTCACGCAAATTTTTTGATACCTTTGAGGCTCAACCTTTGAGCATAGTCTCTGTGATTTCCGTTGACCTTCGCAGGACACCTGATTAGTTCCTCTTCTTGCCCCAATCTATTTCTTTATTTTCCTCCCACGATTGATCCGATGGGATGCGAGAAGTTTCAAGGCAGCCCTTGCTTCTTCTTTTTTTCACATACCCCCCTCTCGGGCCTGATGGCTGGTCGTTGGTTGTCTCCCGTCTTACCTCGTTCTTGTCTTATGCCTTAGCTGGCCGCTCTTTTTTTCCTCAAAACCCCTCCGAGACGGAATTGTCTCTCCCCCTTGCAATCCTTGCCCACGAGCCATACCCCATGACGGGCCCCTTCCTCGTGAAGGCCGTTCTTCTTGCCTGAAAGCAATACACCTTCCTTTTGCTGCTCTTCGGTCCCCTTTGCGGAGCAGCCTTTCCCAGCTTAAAGTGTCTTGATAAGCAAAGCTCGATTTCTCTTTCAAGAGAGGGAATCCACACAGAGTTGTCCAACTCCCCCCACTTCTCGACGGACGGCGTGTTCTTCCTTCTCTCCTAGCGACTTTCTCCTTTTCTCCCCTCTTCTATGGTTCCCCCCCATAGGATTCTTTTTATGGTTGGTATTTGTTTCCCCCCCCCACAAGTCCCCCTGGTCTTTCCCTTTGCTCCAAAGACTTTCTTTACGCGGCGGGCTCGTCAGAGTTAATCCGCCCCAAATTAATCCCTAAACAACTTTCAACCAGAGGGCTCCCTTAATGTCTCGTCGAATCGTCAGGTGGAAACAGCTAAGGAGGATCATTTTTTTCTGACGAGACATTTCTTCTGCCTCTCTGGCGGCTTCCACCGCTGGATAAAGAAGGACAGGTGACAAGTCCTTGTTTACCTCCCGAAAGTTAGATGTCCCCTTAGCTCCTAATCATATTGTTGGCCCGTTTCTTTTCTTTTTTCGTCCTCAAGTACTAGGTGCAAGGAGGAGTGATTCCTTCGATTTTTCAGTTCTGAGACCTACTGTCCTCCGATGCCGCCATTCTCCGTCCGGTCGATCTGTTTATGCCAACTGCCCCGCTTTCTAACATCTTTGAAGCGGCCTTTCCCACCCTTTTTTACGATCCTTTTCCTTTGACGTTACGTTCATGAGACTTCTTTCTCTGAGATTCCTCATTCCCGCTCACGCAGCCCGAGACCAGCCATTTCCTGTATTTCTTGTCCGCGCTCTTCCCCTCTCTTCCCCCCAGAAATCCCCCCCCCCTCCTTCCCTTTTCTGTGAGGAGGAACCTGGCTCTTTGGTCGATGACGAGACGAACCCGACGTTGGTCTTTCTCTTTTCCCCTCTCTTTTTTTTTGTTTGAGTCTTCTTATACCCCCCTCTCCCTTCTTCCTAACTTCCCTGACAAAGAGCAGCGGTAGAATCGTCACCCCCTTTTTTGGTACACCCCCCCTGGGATTATTGGGCGCGTTCTCTCCCCCATGAAGAGCTCCAGAATACGTGCTTTGGATTGACTGAAGGAGTCCGGAGGTTTTTGTAACTGTTTTGTTTTCTTTTGTTTGCTGAAAGTAGGATGTATTCTGTTTCCTCCTTCCAACTCCCTCTCGGTGCGCTGTACTTCCCCCCACGATGAAAAGCTCTTTTGTAGATATTGGCGACCTTTAAAGACTATCATTCAACTTCTTTTTTTTTTGGACCCTCCTGCCAGTCTTACGAGCTGGACCTGGATGGAGACCTTGCACCCTCGAAGTCGATTTCATGACGATCTTTCCCCACTCCTGTGCACAGTATGAGTGATTCTCTCTGGAGAATTCCAGTAATCGCACTCCTTTTCAGTTCTCTTCTAGCTAGGCGTTTTGATCTTCAGGCGCTCCTCTTCTGACGCGGTTCTAGTTCCCCCCTAATGCATTAATCCTTAACTCCTTCAAATCCCCACGGTATAGCTAAGCAGATAATTCTCGTTTCCACCCGTTTTAGTTCTTTTTCCTGCTTCTGGCGGATTTCACTTTCCTGACCCCCCTGTTCCGGCCTTTGGTGTTTGAAGAAGGGGACAATTCCCACTTCCTTTTTTTTGTTTCCTCCACAAAGTACCCCCCCCCGACACGCCGGTATGGTTCTTTCCCCCCGGGCCGTCGTGCGCGGGATCTCAAAATTTCGCTATGAGCATTCCAAGCCTTCCGGCCACGTCGTCCCCTTCGAATTTTTGTTATTTCTTTTTTTTCCCCTGACCCCAACATCTAGTTGGGTCATTCCAGTCTTTTAAGGAACCCCCCCCCGTGCGTCCCCCCCACCACAACCCCCGGCCCCCCCCACCCCCCCCACATACTCTTTTCTGCTGATCCCCCTACAATCTCCTTCTGCGCCTCTGGTGAGCTCCAGGGGGCCGTGATTAATTTGGCCGGCGTCCTCGCTTTTTGCCGGCGGCCTATTTCTCTTTTGCCACTGATCTCCTCTCCCTGGTGGTTCAGACGCGAAGAGATTTTGTCTTTTTCCTCTCAGGATCGTCTAAAACCTTTGAGGTCGAGTCTCATACCCCCAGGGACCCAGCCACTTCCCTTTTTCTTTCCTTTCCAATGAAGGTTGCTCACGGAACATGTCGATCTAGTCCCCCTGGCAATCGCATAAATCGAGTGTTCTTTAACGCCCTCCTTTGTTTCCCGGGGTTTTTCAAAGCAGCTTTTCACCTTCCGGTCTAGATTTCATCTTTCTATTTTTGTTTTTTTTTGGGAGATGCTGGTGCTAACGCTCCTGTTTCTTTTCCGACTGGCCTATGTCTGCGGGTTTTCCGGTGTTCACTTTTACTCTCGTCCTAGCTCTGCTGGTAGATTCGAAAGGATCCCTGATCTTTTCCCCTCAATGGCAGATCTCTCGTTAAAGGGCTGCACTCCGACCGGCCTGCCATAGCAGCGACGATTATCCCACCACTTGAAATTCCCGATCTTGTGATTTTTTCTTTTTGAACGTTGGTTCGCTCTCTTTTTGTCCTTTCGGAATTGTTATTGATCACCCCAGTTCCGTTTTTTCTCTTTCGCGGGGTTGTCCGTTCACGGGCCGCGCTCCTTTCCGACCCCCCCTCCAATAAAATAGAGGGCGAGACGCTGACCGTCCCCTTTTTGCGGTAGCCTCATGCCGTGATGCTTGTGATTGCCGTATCTTCCGAAACCGATCTTTTATTCCCGTTCCTCCCACTCGTGATCCTCTCAGCATGTCGATCGCCGAGTCTCTTTTTTTTCTTTGTGCTGCGCTACTCTCCCTTCATTCGACTCTCCTAGCAGGCCTCGGTTTTCTTCCTGAACAACAACGTTCAGGCGTAGTTACAAATGCGGTTTTTCCCGTCGCCCCTTTTGTTTTGAATTTATGAAGATTCAACTTTACTCGTAATGCCCCGTTCGAAAGAGTCGCCGAAGCCCTTCGTTCAACTGGGTGTTGAGATCTTCGATCTTCTTCGCGTTGCCTCTGAAGCCCTTTCTTCCGCTGATCTTTTTAAAACGCACCTTTTTTGAAGCATACCATCTTCGTTCGGCAGACCGCCACAACTCCACTGACAGGATTGTTCCCGCGGAGTTGTTGACACCATTCCTTTGACCAGGTGACCCCCCGAATCCCTTTCTGCTGTCAAATGCATCTGTTTTTTTTTACCCTGACAGGACGTAGTTGGTGACGTATTCCCCCCCTTTTCCTGTCCGCATCTTGAAGCAAGTTCTTAATCTTAGACTCCGTGGATCTTGCCCCACACGCCTGCCCCCCCTTTCGATCCCGACGTTTCTCTCTTCCAGCGGTTCTTGTTTCTCGTCCTCCGATCGTCCCGAATGAGCGGGGGATCGGCCCGCTGAAGCTTCTTTCTCCTTTTCCCTTCTATGGCTACCTTAGTTCATTTTTAATTAATTAATCCGCTTGTTGAGATGATCCTAATCGCCCGACGTTTTCTCAACTGGCCGCACTCGGCCCCTCTCTACGCCCTTTGACTCTTTTTCATATCGTGCAGATCATGTTCCCCCCAGTCTTTTCTCGCCCGTTTCTATAATCCCCTCTACTCTAGCCTCATTTATTTCTCGCTTGATCCTCCCCTGGTCAAGCTACCTGCGTTCCTGGTCGCTTCTTCCTGACAAGCGGCTTTTCGCAGATCCTCCGGTGAGACTCGATACCCCTTGGAGTCCTCCTTTTTTAACCCTTTCTTTCCGGTATAGTAAGAAATGCTCCTTTGGTTTGCCCCGACCCCCCACAGCCCGGTGTTCGTGTCAGTCCAATTGAAGTTCTTTCAGAGAATATTTCCTCCCCCCCCTAGCCCAGCGTTAATCCTTTTTTTCTTTGTGAGCTCTCGACCCCCCTCCCGAATCTGTTCCCACACCGCGTCTTTTCTGGACGACAGAAAGACTCCAGGCGTTGTTTTTTCTTTTAGGTGGGTAACGCTTTCTCGACGAGATCTTCCTAGCTCAAACCAGGTGAACTGTTTACGTTCTTTTCCTCGAGCGTATCGAACGTTTTTTTTTTTCCCCGGTACCCGTCAAGGTGAATTACTGTGCTGGCCTTCCCCAAGGACATGGAGTGGATGGTGCCAGTTCTTTACTTTTCGACTGACTTTCCTTTTGTCCTACGCATGCGCGACGCAGCGGACCTTTCTCGTCTCATCTGCGAAGTTCGCGCCCCTAGAATTCACCTATTCCACGGATATGAAGTCCTTTATCTCCTGCCCTGGATGTTTAGCTCCCTCCCCCACATCTAGAGCTCTTTATGATGTTTCCAATTCAATAAATTACCCCTATGCAGACCGCCTCCTCTGGTGAACCATAGTATAGTACTATGGTGTTGTGGTTTTCTTTGCGCTACACCCCCCAACAGAGGAAATCTCGCCAAAAGCTGCTCTGTCTCACCCCCCCCGGGTGCCTCCGCTCCTTCTCTCCTACTGAACAGGCGTAGTAGACTCCCCACGTCCCCTCTCTGAGACCATCTTTCTGCGTTGCAGTGAGGTCTTCGCTGCTATTGCGGGGGTCAGGCCGGACTTTTTCTCGGAGTCGGTTGTTGGACTTCAACCCCCCTGTCCTTGAACCCCTTTCCCCCCGAGCATTAATGTACGGGTCGAGATGAAAACCAGTTTTTTCAACCCGGCGAGAACTAGCCCCCAAGTTAAGTCGGCCACCTTTTATAACTCGTTTTACTAACCCTCCTCCTCTCATGGTTTTTTTTTGGGTGCAATGAAAGCGTACTCGCAGACTAGCACCCTTTTTTGAAAATACTATTGATCTGTTTCCTCCCCAAGTAGAGGTTCCCCCCTCTCGTCAAACGCTATGGACCCGATGGGAATTTAATGACGCCAGGAGTTACTGAGTTCCGACTCCAAGGCATTCTCTTTTTTATTGTTACCGGAGGCGATCTTTCCCCTTCCTGTTCTTGAGAATAGACCTTCATTGGGCCGTAGCAGATCCCTATTTTCTCGTCACCCCCCCGAGTCATTCAAAAGGTCATCATCGCGACTCCTTTTTTTCCCTTTTTTAGACACCTTCCGGGCACACATGCGAGGCCGGCCGGCACATCCCCCATGATTCAACCCCCCACATGAACCCCCCACAACCGCTGTCAGGGGGATTTTTTTTTCTCCCCCCCTACGAAACCCCCCTTCATTCCCCCTTCTCCCAGCCCGAGATGCCTGAGAGAGTAATCCAGATTTTCCCTCAGCCCCCTATGCGACGACCCTGGTCTTTCATTGCTCCCTATACCCTTTATGGAATTCTTGCGTTTTTTTTCCCCTTTTTTTTCCTTGAATACCTTAGTGTTCTTTTTCTTTTTTCCTCGTCGGCAGGCGTAGGGGGGCCCGGCGTTCCACCCTTTCTACGACTTCCATGCTTGCTTCGCTCGTACCCTCCAGAACCGGCTCCACGTATTGAAATACTACCCGGTGACCCCCCCCTTCCTCGTATTGTCGCTCTCGTTTGCGAATTTTTAAACAGCTCCCCCAGCGGCCGTTCAGAGTGGTCCTCTCCCCTCCTTCTCTCACAGATTCCTTCGAGGCTTTCCCACCCTTTTCTCTCGGGATCCCCTTAGACCGACACCTTGCTGAAGCGAGACTCATCTTCCAGGATCATCTCCTCCTTTTTCGCCAGGTCGATGATTCGCATTTCTCTATGTTTACTTCCAGATAGACTCCCTTTTCGGCTTCAGCCCAGGAGTCTTCCCCCCTCGTGCTTTTTCTCTCGGCACAATAGATTCGTCCCCTATTTTTTTTTTCCTCTTGGAAGTCCTCACAAGGACCCACTCGGCGTTTATCCTAAGTGCTCCTCTTTCAGTTACTTTTTCTTCCTTTTTTCCTTTCGCGCCATTCCCCTCTCAAGCCTAGAAGTCCGAGACCAGCCCCCAAATTCGCCGTATTCTTGAGCATTAGCGAGGCGTTCACAATCTCGTTGGTTGTCCCCCTTCGTGTTTGTAGAGTTTGATCGAGCAACGAATTGTTTTCCTTCCTGATCTCCTCTTTTCCCTCAATTGTTGGTTAGACCCCCAGAAATTTCTTTATTTTCTTTTTCGATAACCGTCCAACTTCCTGTTTCTCCCCACTTTTTTCCCCCCCCTTTGCCTGCGAGTCCTCCTGAGCTCGATGAAGGTCAACCCTCCTACCTTTTCCCCTTGTTGTTCTTTTTTTTCGGGAGAGGAGTGGAGAGGTAATTCCGCACATCTTTCCCCCCCTTCAGGCTAAATGTCCCTAACTTCCCTCTTTGAGTCTTCCCCTTCTGGGGTTCCACTCTTTCTTTTCATGAAACGATGAAAGGAGACCTATTCCGGTGACGATTTTTCCCGAATGCAGGCGAGGTCCTCTTGTGAAAGTCCCCTTTCTCTCTTTACCTTCTTTTTCAATTCCCCCAATGCGATTTCATCGACGCCAGGACAGAGGATGCAGCCACTCCTGAGCAAACAGTTGATCTCATTTGGCGCTCGCAGCCCCTTTTTCCGTTCGGAGGTTTATACGCTCCTCCTTCCCTTTTTTCTTTCATTCGGGTTTGAGCACAGAAGCAAGTAACCTAGGTCCTCGCGGTTCTCGGCAACGTGGCAAAACATTTTTGGACCTCGTGAATCTTACCCTCCCCTCTTTTTTTAACCATGTTTTTTCCGATTCGCCAATTTTTTTTTTTTCAAGTCCCTCTCGGGGTAAGTTTAGTATTGATAGTGTTCGCCTTTGTCTTCTTTTTCCGAGCGGCCGCCCTAGCTTGAAACATTGGTTGCCCTCCCCCTCCCGTTGACTTCCGGTTTTTCCTCCCAAACCCACCCCCCCTTAAACCCCCTCCCCTGCAGGAATATGGGTTCTGAAATGGACCAACAATATCGTAGCGATGTGGACAAGACCTTTCGGAGACTAGCGCCGTCTGCCCATCTATAGTATCCCAATTCGATGGTGCTGTTCACTGGTTCCGATAATCCTTTCGAATCGACCACGTCTGGACCGGCGTTGCGATGTTTTCCGCAAGCAAGGCCCAGTCCTCTCCTTGAATTTCTTTTTCCGTGCTAATGCGGATGTTTTTTTTCGTACCCCTTCCCCAGGATGGTATATGGTAGTTGGCACTGACGCGATTCGTCGTCCTTTTTTTTTCTCGCGTGGTTCGATCCGCAGAGATTGTCTTTTCCCTAGGTGTATACCTAACGAGTCGTCCTCGTACCCCCCGACCTTTCTGTAGTTTTTCACCTCCGGTCGCATTCGGACTGCACTTCCTCTTCATTCTCGCCTAAGCACGCGTGCCCGCACGTTTTTCGTCAAAGTAGGCGACGTACCCCCCCCCCTTTTTTCACTTCCTTTTCCTTTTTTAAACGAAGTGCATTCTATCTTCCCTGAGAGTACGTTCATTACGTCACTGGATGGTGCTCCCCGACTTCCCCCCCTGTTCCTTTGAACTTTCTCTGATAGGTTTCGTTTTTTCCTGTTTTCGAAACTTTACATGAGGCCTCTGAGATCGGATTGTTCAGGCGCCAGTGAGACCACCCCCCACGTCCTAGTCGTTTTTCCCTCCTTCAGAATTTTGCCTCCCGACTGCGCCAAGCTCAGCCTCTCCGCTCCACTTAAGCCACTTGAAAAAGATTCTTTGGTTATTTTGCTCCTGAGGTGAAAGTTTTGCTACTGCTTTTCCCCCCTCGTACTATTTAGTATCTGACTTTGTCTGAGTCCACACCGGTCAAGGCTCTGTTTGTGAGTTCCTGGTTTTGAGAGCTTCCCTTACGCGTCTAGAACCCACCGCTGTAGTCCTAGAATAGGTGTTTGACCTTTCCCCTCTCGGTATGAAGCCGGAGGCTTTGAACGTGGGAAACCTTTCCTAGGAAATACATCTCGCCTTTTTCTCGTGCTCTCCTAACTTGCATGCCCCCCCCAGGTCCCCTCACTCCTCATGTAGATTCGCCGTTCGTCTCAGATCCGCTGCTGATATCTCGCTACTCCACCCTCCCCTGGACGTGAGACGATCGCTGTATGTTTCGAGCATGATTGCCCCCCTTTTGAACACGTTCCTTCTTACAACTTTTGCAGAAAGAACAAGCGTCTAAATTTCTTTTTTTGTGGCCCCTTTTCCCCACCCCCTTTCGAAAAGGGTGGGGGGGGGAACCCCCTTTAAAGTACCTGTACAGACTGCTTCCCTGATCCAAGCAACAAGCTCCCTTGTGTGAGATTGAGGGCAGATATCCGTCCCTTGAAAGAGCGTTTCAAACGCAGCCTAATTCTTAAGTTCTATAGTCCCTTGTTACCTACCTCCGTTAGAAGAACACTTTTCAAAAGGGGTAGGGCTTTCGCCCCCCACTAACCTTGCTCCCCAGTTGAATTGTTCGAGTGTGCCTCTTAGTTTTCTCGATCAACATTGAATTTGAACGCTCCACTTCCCTTGCCCCTCTTTTGGTACTCCGGAAAACTCTACTTTTGATAAAGCATTTCCCAGTGGTTTTGAAGATTTCCCCCCTAATTTTATTAGCGTCATTCTTCCTCTGACCGCAGATTCCCTTTTCCGAGTCCTCCTTATTGTACTATTAGACCGCGTTTCTTTGCCCGCCCCCTGCAACGCTCTAGAGTCCGCAAACCATTTCATTCCTCCGCGCCTTCGGATTAATCTGGGAATTTTCCTCTGAGAAGAGCTCGGCGGTTTTTTTTGATCTGGCGGAACACCATGAAGAATTGATCCTTACTCGGTTCTCTGACCTGGAGATGTTAACCCTTTTCAGCGCTTCTTTTAAGACGACCTTCCGTTGTTGTTTGAGCGAGGTAAAGGATTCCTGTTTTCACCCCAGTCCTACACCGGAAAGATTTCTTCCAGACGTTCTTTCTATGACTCTCTTTTTCCTTTCCCAAGCCGAACCTCAGGTGTCCCAGGTTTTCGACTTCAAGTCCCCCCCCCGAGAATAAGATACGTTTTATTTTTCGCGGCGTCGCGCTTTTCAGAAGATCATCGGCTGTTGAAATGGACCTCCAGCGTTCTCGAAACCCCCCCCTATCTGCTGGAATTTTTTTCGGCACGATTCGGCACATACCCCCCCCCGCAGATTCAGAACATTGGCGCATGTTTCCCCCCCACCTATTTTTTTTTTTTTGTGGTGTTCGGATGTATCGTTCTTCGGGCACCGCCTTTTTTCATTGTTCCGTCTCGATTTATAAAACTCGCCTTCCTCCCACAACCGTTGTTGTGCGTTCTTAACGACTCCCTGATTGATTTGTTGTCGGATAGAAGCTTTTCGTTTCCAATCATCTTCAAGACGGGCGATTCCCTCTGATGGCATTTTTTTTAGGGCCCTCTTTCTCGACTATTTTCGATCAATCTAACCTCCTTAAGATTTCTAGGAAGGAGCTCTTCTCCTTTTTTACCAGTTTCTTTTTCAACGTTTAAGGTGAAACTTGCTGCGGGCAACCAACGTTCATGGAGTTGCGGGCCGGTTCCTCATCCTCTGGTGTCATCCGCTCATATCTTTGTGAATACTCGCTCTCATAGAGGACCTGCCTTCCACTGTTCCCGATACTCCTTTATTCTCTCCTCCTACCCTCGAATAACTCAATCTCTTCCCTCCTTTTTCTACATGATATTCGTTATGGCCTGTCCAAGTGATATCTGAGAAACACCTCTGAGATTTTATGCTTTCCCTACTTGCCCGTGGTACCAAATGATCTTCGCTGTCCTTACGAAACGTTCTTGTTTCTGTTTTACTTTTCGCAAGAGACCGGGTTCCTATATTAGGTTCTGATTCAGTTCCCCCCCTCTCCTCCACACCCCCCACCGCAGCTTCGACTGCCTCGACACCCACGAACTTCTTTTTCAACCCAGTCCAAAAACGCCATGGTCCCCCTTCACGGCTTGCAAAACGCCGAAGTTTTTCTCCTCTACTTATGGAGTTTGACTTGGGAGGCTTCTTTTTTCTCGGCTTTTAGGTTCTGTCTTTCGGAGGATTTTCGTGCGTTTGGTGTCGCTATCTCGCTCCTGGAGACCCTCCAGCCTTCGCTCCGGACCGTTTAGTTACAGTTCGATTGACCCCACCCCCCTTTTTTTTGAAAACCCCTCATACATCGCAAGGCTCAGCCACAGGTGCGCTTGCCCATCTACATTACGGATGTTCAGTTTCAGTTCAATCCTGAAGTTGAACAGTTACTTTTCAGCCCAAATTGGAGCGGAACGTCCTTTTTTCTTGTTGAAGTCCCTTTTCTCAAACCTCTTCGTGCTGTCTCTGCTTTCGGAGAGGGGAATGTCGAGTATTCCTTCCTTTGGCCGCTTTTTCTTCCGTAATAACTTCTGCGACGTTACCATACACGGCGGCCTCTGTTCTCCTTTTTTTAGTGATGACCCTTTTATGTCAGAGCCTTATTGGCGCCATTATCTTTCTCTCGAGAAGCTACCCCCTCGATACGGACCCTTAGTACTTTATAGTTTGACACCATGCCATTTCCCAGGCCTTTAAGGCCTCTTATTTTAAAATTTTTTGCAACTCCACACTTCCCTTCTGCCTTCGGATGTCAGGTGTGTCTTTCGGATCATCCCCCTCGGTCCTCCTCTTTTTTCCTTGAACCGAAGAACCCAGAGATTTCGTGAAGAGAGGACTCACCGAAGTCTTTGACCCCCGCCCCCTCTATTGTAGCCGAGACTTTCCGGTTCTTCCTTCCCTCTAAAGGGGTTTCCTCTCAGACTAGCAGATGACTTTCTTGTGGGCATTGCCCCTCACCCCCTTTTTTCTGGGTTGGTTTGTTTACTCGTACACAAGGGTCCCTGTACTGTAGGCCTGTGGCCCGGCCTTCCACGCGTCTCTCATTTCCCTGACGATTTCCTCTTAAATCCGCCTCCTTTAACCCGAGCCCCAATCCCCCCTTCATGAGCTTTGTATGTCGCGGAACTCGAATCGTTTCCCCCTGTGTGTTCGTCTCCTGGATTCTCTGTGCGATCCCCCGATTCGGATGCCAGATCGCTTTCGGTTCGGCGCCCCCCCCTCTAAAGTTAGCTGGGAAGAAACGGAAGACCGACTGAAAAAAGTGGCGGCTACTGCGCCCAGTAGTAGAGATCCCTCCTTTTGCAAAGTATAAGAGCTTTTCTTTAGTCCCCCTGCTTCCCCCCCCCTTTGTTTGATATCGCATTAGCCCCGTGGAAGGTATCCATCCTAAACCTTTTTCCGGCTTCCGAGATGAAATACTCCCCTTTTTCGATTCTTTTTTTCTCGTTAACCTAGGGATAGAACCTCAATTTTCCTCTTTTTTTCTCAGGTTTTCCTGCCCCTTCTTTCCCTCACCGACGATGAAGATCTGTGTTACGTTATTGAGGCATTAGCTCTGTAGGACCATTGAAGATTCCTCCCCGTAACTCTTTTTTTTTTCCCTAATTAGAGTTTATTCTTGGTGGACTTTCCCCCCACTCCTCTTGACTTAATAACCGGAGACGAGTTGGTTTACCTTGGTCCCGTCGTTGATGACGTCCGGGCGGTTTGTTCGGGGCCCCCCCGCAAACTCCTGGGTTAGTTCCTTTTTTTTTCTCTTTCTTCTTTTTGCGAGAGATCTCCCCCAAGATCCGAAACATTTTTTTCTTTCTCGAGCCAAGAGCCGCCGTTTTCGCCTTTCCCGACGTCCTGGGACACCTCTCTTGGATTTTTTTTCTCTGAGCCTATGCCCCTCTATGAACAAGACTGACCGCGAAGTTTTTCTCTTTTCCTCTTAGAGGCAAGGTTCGACATCGCTCAGACAAGAACGTACCTTCTCGTCCTGCTTGGCCTCGATGGGTTCGGACCCTCCTACAAGGTTGAGAAATAGTGGCCGATATTCTCTGTGACGACTAACTTTTGACGTCAGTGCCCTCCTAGGAAGCCGTTTACGAGAAGTATTTCGATACCTTAGGAGCGGACACACGCATGAGACACCAGCTTCTTTCTTTAGCCCCTCCTTCCTTCTAGCCCCGTTTGGAAATGTCTCCTCTACGAATTTTTAAGTTTCGTACTCTGAAGTCTCGTCTAGCGTCTGATTTCCCCCTTCCGTTTCATACGAATCTCTAGGTTCCGGCTGGTAACGAATTCCCTCGTTTACAACAGTTGAAAAAGATTCGCCACGTTTTCTCTACCTACGTCTTTCATTTCTTTTTCCTCTTATTCTATTTAGGCATGTCTGGCTTGAGATCTAGGGTCCCAGAAGATTGAGTGATTGAGGCCCCCCTTCCTGAACTACTCCTTTGTTGCCTGTTGGGACGAGGCCAACAAATACCACCATTCGAAATGCCCCTTTGATAATCCAATAGTAGGCGAGTTTCCCCCGACTTTCTCCTCCTTTTTACGGCCAGGATCATCTTCGCCCCCCCTGATGTCCCCCAGGTTCCTATATTAACGATCTGATGGCTTTCATTCCCTAAATTCATTTGAAAGGAAGTTGCGATCTTTCTCTCCTCTCCTTGAAGCCCTTGGACAGTGAAGGTTTTTTCTCCTTCAAGTCTGTTCCCCAGGACCTCTCCCTTGCCAGCGCGGGACTATTGTTTTATTGTCCATGGATTTTGTCCCTTCCCTGTGGTTAAGCAAGCTCGCCGCTCTCTCTCCCTTCCAGGTGTCTCCCCACGTCGGTAATTCATCCGCCTACCAAGGGTTCTCCCATCCCCAAGTACAGAGGTTTAGTGTAAAATTTTCTTTGACCCCCAGTTTTCTCGTCATTCCGCCTCCAATCAATTTTTCCGGGTAACGAAGAGAGATCGGAACCGCGGGTCTTGGTGAGTCAACAATGACCTTTTTTGCCCTCCGTGTACCTTCCTATCTGCAATGCGAGTACTTTCATTCCATTACGTCACGTTTGTCTTTTGATCACTCTCTTCATTTGGGGGACGAATTGATTCGCTTTTTTCTTTCCTCTCTAAATGATTACCTGAGAGCCCTTTCTTTCATCCTTTCTTTTTTTTTTTTTTTTCCAGGATGACACTGAGACCCTACACCCCCGACAATGGCTCGATACGCCGTCGAAGTCCGTCCCTCATTTTTCCTAGAAAGATCATCAATAAATTACCTTCTCCCCCGTGAGCTTCGGTTAAAGTTGGACTACTATTTTAATCTTTACCCGATTGCTTATTTGATTTTGAGAACCCCTTTTGGCCCTTCTTCCAGGGCGTTTGGCTTTGGCTCCCTTTCATTTTGAGAGCGTCATCAGATCTCTCGAACACACAAAACCGAATCGTAGGACTCGAGATTCCCTCCCCCTACTTTAGGAGTTTCGCTATTCCAGTGATTCCCGTTTCACTTTTTTTCAACATCGGAAACCGAGCGCTCGCTGTGTTCTCGATTTCTTTTCTTGGAACCCACCTTCATTCCTCTCCCCGGAGTAGATTTCCTTATTTATGCTGCGAGCACTTCGCCATGCTTTATAGTTTGCACCTTCTTTCCCAGTTAGAGCATGCGGCACCCCCATATTCTTTAACAAGTTGCTATGTACCATCTGCTTTTTCACTTACGAAAGCTTGCCCCTTCCTTTTTTTTGTTTCCTCCCTTAGAAGGAAACCGACGGTTTCCCTTCTTGGCAACCCCTCTTCTATAGAGCATGAGCAACTGCGTAAGCTTCACCTGGGTTGTATGTAGCCCCTATCATAGAGAAAGAGAGCCCTCGGCAACCCTCTTTCCAATTTATTTTACCTGCAGAAGGTCCCGCCCCCTTTTTTTAGTTTTCCCCAGATCGCCTCAGTTTTTGAAAGTTTCACCCCACACTCACCTCCGGTTAGCAAGCTTGGAGATTTGTAGTTAATGCGAGTGCTGCCCTTTTCTGAGCCACTGAATCAGAATTCGGTTGGTGCCTCCACTTCTCCCCCTGTTCTCAATTCCTTTTTCCCATTTTTTTTTGGGTTTTTCTCAATATCTCCTGATGAATTCTTATCTGCGCCCCGCTTTTATCAGCCGTTTGTACTCTTCCCTGACCAGCTGGATCTTGAACGATCCGTCGATCTACCGAACCTTTCCCTTTTTCGACGTAGTTCCTTTCCCGATTCGGGGATACCCTCTCCAGATAGACCTCTTTTTGATCCCTTTCTCTTCCGAAGCTCTTTTAGCTCCTCTTCCCCCCTTCTCTCTGGCGATGGGCTCGCGGTTGGAAATCCCCTGCCCTTTTTCCTCTACTTAGTGGGTGTTGTTGGTCTCTGAATTCCTCTTTTCCCCCCAACTTTTCACAAGCTTACCCCCTGAGATTTTAAGAGGAGATCTCTTAATTCTTTCGGTATTCCCCCCCCCCTTATAAGCATTAGGGATCCTCCGGGATCTGATCAGGCTCCACTCCGACCATACCCCCCGTCTCGAGTAACCATTTCTGATGCGCACCAAACCCCACCGAAGTCGAGAGTTAGGAGGTCCAATCATCCCCCCTCCCGGTTCTCTATCTTCCCCCTTCCGAGTTTGTATTCGACTCGACACCCTTCTGCGCCTTAGGAGTGAAGGAGCGACCGCTTATTCCCCTCATTCCACACCCTGAAGATTTTCTAAAACTTGGGTCCCTCGCCCAAACCCGGTGTGCTTTTTGGCTTTTCTTAGTTCACCTTGGAATTGACTACCTTCTTCCCCCCCCCCATCCTTGCGCCCCCCCTCAGTAATAACGTGAGTTGTGCGCTTTCTTCGTTGATTGAGTACGAGATGTCTTTACGACAGGTTCCCCTTCTATTCTTGAAGCCCTTTTTTGACGAATTTCTTCCCCCTCTCCATCATAGACAGAGCGACCCCTCTTCACCCAGGAGATGTTCTCTTTTTTCCCTCTCGATCTTCCGTTAGAAAGTTGTCCCGTTTACAACCCTCCCCCCCCGTGAACGTCCGGCTTTTTTGCTGAGGACCCCCCCAATGTCTTTTTTCCGAGCGGGTAGGCTCTCCATTACTATCGCCTGAACCCCGTGATCCGTCTGACTCGACCTTTCACCCTCTTTCCTCCTACCTTTCCCCCCGCCCCTTCCTGATTTTATTGCTTCATCACAAGCGCATCAACGTCTCTCGATAGAAGGTCCCCTCGCCTCTTCGGATGTGATAAGCCTGTTCCAACGCTATCGAGACGCCGTTCCGTTTCTGATTCCTTTTGTCCCTTTTCCCAACTGAAGCCAGTTGCCGAAGCTTTCGTCCCGCAGTCTCGCTAGCCGGTTGAGGTGGTCGAGAAGGATCTTTTCCTCCCCCCAAAAACCAGTCCCTTCCCAATCTAGCCCCTAGACCCACAGTTGTTCCATACAAAGTCTCCATACGCCCATAAGTGATTCATTTTTTCCTTTAAGCCCCCCCCCCCTTTTTAAACTTGTTTTTTCTTACCGAGGATCTAACTAGC
>Ga0179593_1415546_pt1 | contig 24674 bp, 29 predicted proteins | sample CZODoug2_1_08_16_FD_185931 | JGI IMG/M metagenome (GOLD analysis project Ga0179593, IMG submission 185931) | Vadose zone soil fungal communities from Angelo Coast Range Reserve, California, USA - CZODoug2_1_08_16fungal (PacBio error correction) | ecosystem: Environmental > Terrestrial > Soil >... | reverse complement strand
CCTCCCTGTTGATACAAGTCACAGCTACATAAGGAAGTTGTGTTTTTGCTGCCGGCTCTTTGCCCGACATTTTCGCCCCTCCCTTTTCCTTTTTTTCCCAGCATCGATTAGCGCGTCTGTAGCCTCTTTGACGATGAGAACTTGCTTTTTGCTCTTGCTTCATTGCCCTTTAATTGCAAAGGTTTGCGTGGTTTTCTTTTATTTATGGTTTTCATGAGTTTTTCTCATACCCTCTCTTTTTTTTTCCTCTTCTTTTTCACTTCTGCAGTTTGTCATTGTCACCTCCTCCTTTTTCCGTTTAGTTGGTCCTGGCCCCCCTTTCAAACCCCTAATTTTTTCACCCAAGTCTTAACACCTTTCCCTGCGACCGGGTTCTTGAACCCATATGCTACCCAATCCCCTTCACGTCCCCCCTTTCCCCGGCCTGGTCCCTAGGAAAGCTCATCCCTTGACCGACCATTGGCCCCCATTTTTATGAAATCTTTCTTCCGGAAACGTAATGACTCAAGCACCCTTCGGTTCCTGCTCCCCCCCCCCCCCTTGTGGCTCAGTCTTGGAACTCTCGCAGATTTTTCTTTTGATCTCGACCTTTTCACATACCCCCCCAAACCTTCGTCCGTTTTCAACGCCAGGAAAAACCCGGCCTGAGGTCCCCTCCTTCTCCTATGACACGGCGAAAAGTGACACAACTACAACTCCCCAGTTTGGCCCGTACTGTTTGACTTCTTTTTTGAACCCGAGACCACCTCGCTCCTTTGAGCGCCCTTTCTCCCCCTACTTTTACGTGAAGATTGAGCACTCTTGTTTGCCCGTCCCCTTGAGAGATTCACCCATAACCAACGCTCCCCCCCTGCGTGTTGGTTTTTTTCCCAACGCGCGCCCAAATCGTTAGATGGTTGAAGTCCACCCTTTTTTTTTTTCTTGACCTTCCTTCCCTTCTTATGCTTTCTTTTAAATAATTTTAGCCTTCCACAAGCTGTTCCTTGCCTCGCGACCGCCACCCAATGGACTTCCTGGTGTGAAGCACACCCCAGAAGCGCCCGACTCTAATCCCCCTCCCCCCACCTTTCCTCCCCCCCAGCCGCCTTGGATTCCATATTCAACTCTCATGGACCATCCACTTTTATCTCCCCCTGGTCAGTTGGGAGTGTGCGAGTCAGCCAGCAGCCAGGATATGCACCTTTTGGACTAAAGCTATCCACGTTCATAGAAAGATTACCTTCTTAAGTTTGCGTCCGTTCCTTCCCCTTAAGAATTTTTTTTCCCCCTCTCCTGAGTTCACCCACGGTTACAGTTTTTTTTTTTTTCAGTCAGCTGTAATTCTACAAAACTTTCTCTCTAGTTTTTCCCCTCCGCTTTCGCCACCGAAGCTCCTTCCCTGTAGCCCTGCGCCCCGAGAAGAATCGATACCCCCTTCCCTCCGCTTCCGTAATCGAATCACCCTTTCCACGACACTTCTTTGTTCCCTTGGAGATGAAAACTCCTCCCCCCAGTACCGCGTCAGTCCTCAAGAGATGAAGAATCCTTCTTCTTTTGCTCCCGTCTATTCCTTTTCATCCCCGTAAGTCCCGGTGTGCAACTTTTGAATACTCTTCTTCCCCCCCATCTGAAAAGAATAATCGCGAGAACTAGGACCATGATAGATCAAACCGGTTTTAGTTCCCTGCAACCCAGAGCCTCGAGTTCTTGAGCCCCGTTTGCTTTCGTTTTTTTACAGCGGTTGCTTTGATTGTTCTTCTTCCCCCCCCCCCGCCGGCCTTTGCCTTATGAATATCTACCGTTTCTCCTCCATTTGACCCCATTTTTTCTTCTGCACGTTTTCCTTTAGTAGGAGTTCCCGTCATGTTCCCGCTACATGTTACCGTTTGCCTTTTCCCCCCTTCAATTTTTCCCCTTTTTCCACCTTACCTACCCGGCGTGAGAAGACCTTAAAGACCCACTTCCCGATTTTTCTTTTTTCGCCCCTGAAAGATTGCACCTTCCAGTATGACTCTCGACCTTTTTCCTTGGCTTTTTTCTAACCAGGTTTGTGATCTCTGCTTCTGTCCAGAGCACCCTTTTCTCACCGTGGAGTAAATGCACACGCATAATCTTGTACTCCTTCCGCCTTGAGCTTTAGGGCTGCGCTTTTCCCGTCTCTCCGAGCCCGTCCAATAGTTTCTTTTGATGTATACCCTTGGACCTACCTCAACGATGTTACTTGACCATCAGACATTTCTTTTCGAGCCTCGTTCGCTACCTTCCTTACACAAATCGATTAATACAGGGATTTCTCTTTTCCGGTCCCGTGCCCTCGCTTTTCCATAGTAGTCTTTTTCCTTTACTTAATCCAAGTTGTGTATGTGGATCTCTCTATCATGTCCTTCTTTTGTCTTGAACGAAGGAGAGCATTTTCCCTCCCCCCTTTCCTCGTTAAGCTTCACGGCTGCTCACCCCCATCGATTCCATGAGATGGACATTTGCTGTTGGCTCCACTTTCTCTCTCTAGTCTCTTCCCATAATACCCAAGCGGATGCGTGATGAGAAGTTACCTTAACTTCCCGAAGTCAACGCATCTCGTTGCGTGATTCTAATTATTTGCAAGCTTTTTGAAATTGCCCTCTCCCCTCCAGCAATACTCCCAGAGTTAGAACACACCTGCCGTTCTTATCATGAATGCCGCTGCCAAGACCTCTTCATACTTTACAGTAAAACCAGGCTAGACGCTCCAGTACTGTTTGCCTTCTCATGAGTCAGTGCTCCCACAAAAGAACCCCTTTCGTCTGCGAGCTCCCTTATCATTTTTCCTTACTCCAATGCCGTCTGCTTAGTCACATTCGGCCTCTTTTCTTCCAAATTTGAAACCCCCCTTTGTTCATTTTATCGGCCTCCCACCACATAAGGCGCTCACGTCTCCCCTCACGAGGAAACGACGAGAGCTTTAAGTGACTTCTTCCCTATCTGCGCCCTGAAACAGGCGCAAAGAGTTGAGAAGTCCCCTCTGTTCCAACCCCGAGAACGTTGTGACGCCCCTCCCCCGGCCTCCCCCAGACGTCCAGAAGTAATATAAAGAGCTTTTCTGAAGCTTTCCTCCGCCCCTTTTCTTCACTCCCCCAGTAATAGATGATGTTTCTTGGTTTCTAATACCCCCCCCCCCCTTTTTTTCCCCCCCCCCCCCCCCAAAAAACACACGAAAAGACCCCAAGTGACTATTCCCCTTCCCTCCTTTTTTTTTCAAGACACTGACTACTGAATTGGAACAAAAAGCCTATTAATGCGAATCCTACCTGTCCCGGACTTCTTTACCTTTTTTTATAGGATCCCCCAATGAAACACGACTTAACTTTTTATTCCCGTTCACCCGTTTAAAGAAAATAACCCGTACCAGTACATTTTCGTTCTGTACCACTTTGAATACCGCCCCCCTTCTTCGTCCCCTCACCTCCCCTCCTTCTTCTGTTACCCCCCCTTTCCGTTGTTTTCTGCACCCCCCCCCCCAACACCCCCCCCCCCCCCCCCCCCCCCCCCCCACCCCCCCCCCCCCCCCCCCCCCCCCCCCCCCTCCCCCCCCCCCCCCTCGTCTGATCATGTGCTCCCCTTCCTTCTTGCATTTCTCCTCTTCCATAGTTCACCACATCCGCGCCCTTTTTATGCTCTTTCTTCCCCCGTTAGACATGTAGCAGTACCCTTTTCTTTTCTGTTCTCCCATTGTTTGACCCCAACCCGATATAACCTCTAGGCACCCTTTGACTCTGGTTTAGTTTTTTTTAAAAGCAGTTTTTTTCATGTTATCCACCCTTCTTCCCCCACCCCCTAAATAGGTCTATTGATATAAAAGCTCCCCATTTTTTTTTGAATTCCTTTTTTTTGCCTCTAATTAGAGTAAAAGATGAGTCGCTTTAAGCGCCTGGTGGCGTCCGATCACTCTTGTCCCGTCTTTTTTATAAATCAAGGACTTTTCAAGCTTCGAGTATCACTCTTCCTTGATGGCCTTTTTGAATAGGCAAGACCTTTTAGATTCCCGCCCCCCGTGTTTTTTCTGTCTAAACTTCGTTATTACCATAATCAAGCTGAGAGGTTTGCCCCCGTTCCTCCCCTATTCTGTTCTTTTTTTCTTCGCTATTCCTTGCCCCACCAGGTTTGCCTCTATCTTCGAAAGATGCCTTTGACTTTTTTCTAATCCACTCCCCCCTCATTCAATGAGGAGGAAAAACTACCAGTACGAGTAACAAACTTAGCTCAGGTAAATTTTCACATTGTATGAGCAGCTCTTTTAGACTCCGTAGCTTTTTCTATTTACTGAAGGGCAATGTAACTTGCTGCCGGTATTCTGCTCTGATAGCAGATGGATTTATCTCCGTCTCTAGACACGCCAAATTTTACCCTCCACCCCCCCCCCAACCCCCCCCCCCCCGACCAGGCCAGCTCACAATCACCCCCCCCCCGTCCCCCCGCCTTTCTACCCCCCAGCTGCCCGCGTCTTTTCTTCTTCTCATGTACGGAGACCCACGTCGTCGAGACCAATTTTTTGAACAGATTTTTCGCCCGTCTTTCTCATTGAATAGTATGTGCTTCCACCATTTTTCCCCGGCCCCGCTCCTCGGAGCATTAATTTTTCCTTTTTATCCTTCCCTGTTGTCTTCCCTCATTTGCCTTGAGCGAAAACCACCTTTTTTTTTTTTTTGACTTTTTTCTGACTCGGCGTTCCGTCTCGACATTGTGCCCCCCCCCCCCACCCCCCCCCCCCCCCATGGTCATCTGTTGAGCGTTATTGCCCGCTTTAAATTTTCGCAGCGTCCTTCCATATCTTCCCTCAGGAAGTGCAAACACCCCCTTAAACATCGCGGGCACATGAACCTACGCCCCCCATCCCGTTCAAGCTTTGCTTGTTTACAAGCCCTCAAGGCCCGACATTATGTTTATCCCCCATTCCCGCTCTCCTGGCCCCTCCCACGTCTCTTTTTTTCCAAGCCCCCAGGACCACCCAGATAACCCCACAAACTGTGTTTCTTACCCCCGTTATGAGGCACACCGCTACTTCATATCCTTTCCCTTGCTTTGTACAAACTAGGCCTTTTGTTTTCGTTGGTGAGGGTGGCTTTTTGTGACATAAATCTATCCACTTTAATACTTCATAGTATTTGATTGGTGTCTCTTTATTTTATAAGCGAATGCATTTTTTTTATCAAAGTCCACCAAATGTTATACTTTGCACTGTTTTGCGGCTTCGCTGACTGAACTGTTAGCCTTTGCCCCCAGTCCCGCCAGTTTTTCTTCAGCTTCAGGCGTCTAGCTTTTTCTCTACCTCTAAAGTTTGCTGGCCGGCGCTTTTTTCCCCCTCCCAATGCCTTGCACCCGTCTTGTTCTAGGATTGGATCATTTTCTTTTCCCCGAATTTCACGTTTTTTTTCTCTCTTTCCAATACCTAGAAATGACCCCCCTAATATTAACCGCCTGAGTTTTTCCTTTGAGCGTTTAATTCCCCCAACCTTCCCCCGGTTTCTTTTTACAAGTAATCGCACTTACGAACTCGTCCTTTCGGTTTTCCACATATTTCCCCTACATTTAAGTCCGCATGCCCCTTCTCCTAAATGCGACACTTTTCATCAGATATCCCCCATTTTTTTCTTTCCATTTTTTTACGCCTCGTGACCCACCGCGTGCGCCCATGATTCCCCTCGTCTCCCAATACTCTCTCTTACCCGGACTTGAACGCTTTTTTGCCAACGCAGCCAATTATATGCCCCTTCCAGAACCCACTTCAGAGAGCCAAAACAGTCACCTCCCCTTCCCTCCATCCCAAGCTTGGCAGGACGAAATCCCCGCATGACCCGACCAGGGGCCAGCTACTCACCCTTTTCCCAAATGCAGAACGCAAAGAGCAGTTCTCAAAAGCATTTTTCCAGCCACCTATTTTCTCTTCTCCCTTTAGGAGGTGGTTTTTAGCCCCCCAGAAGACGATACCCCGATTTGCTTGCCCCACTGGACTTTTTGCGTCCCGAACGTTCTAAAAACCTATTACCCCCCCCCACCTCCCCCCCAAAATGATTTCCCCCTGTAAGGTTTTTGTCCAACCAACCGCCTTCTCGAAGATTTAAACGGGTCCTTCTTCCTCTCCGACCCTTGATCGGCATAGGATATATGTCCTAATGAAAAGAGCTGCCCCCTCCCCTCTTTACTCTACTGAACCCCAGTGTTTAGAGCCTCCCGTTCCAAACCCCATCCGGCCCTCGATCCCCCCAGGAAACCCTTCTCTAATCCCGCCTCGAATCGTTCATCGACCCCCTACAAAGATCTTTCTTGTGAAGTTCCTTTCGAATCCCCCATTGTTTGAATTTTTTCTCGTTGCTTCCAAGGCACATATGTGCCCCCCAAGTCCCCCAGCATCCAATTCGTGCCACGCTTCTTCAAGACGAAGCCCCACTTTGTATTTTGCAAAGGTACCACAAACGTTTTTTTAAATAATTCCCACAAGGTTACCTTTTTTAATTGTTTTTCCACAGACACCCACTTAAACCTCCCCGCGTATTATTTCTGAGAGTTCATTAAAGCCCAATTCGTTTCTCTACGCGATTCCGGACAAGACTTTATTGACCAAAGAAGTTATCCTTCGCTCTTTTGTCTGGTAACGGCACCTAGAAAGGTCGCGGGTACTTCTTTTAGACCTTCTAGTCACTACATTTCTTCAGACAATTCTTTTGGTCCGCCGCTCTCCGCACCCCCTTTCATCGTTTCGGAACCCTTTTCGAACACCCCTCCCCAATCCAGGTCCCGCATAGCCATTCCTATATTTTTTCCTCCACGACCTTGCCCTGAATATTGAGAAAAGTCGAGCTCTACGTTCTTTTTGTGTTTTTTTTCCCCCCCCCTTATTCCATTCCTTTGGACAGATTCTACAATTTAAACGTAGTATCGCAGACTGGAAACAGTACCAATCTTTCCTTCCTCTGCCCGACTGGCGCCCTGTATTCGGACCTCCAACTACCCTTTATTTCACTTTTTATGCCTTTAGTCCCACCCCTTTCCGCCTTCCCCCCCCCCTCCTTCCCGCATCTTTCTTGCCTCCCCCTTTTTCGGACCCTGCATAATTAAGTGAGAGGTAATAATAAGATATCCCTGATGATTTTTTTCCACCCATCACCCCTTTTACCCCCTAGCCCATTCATTCCCCTACCGGCTCCTACCCTTTTCTAAAAATAGCACAATCGGTTTCTTCGAGCACCATACCTTAACAGCTCCCCCCTCCCCAGCGACTTTGATTTTCTTGGAGCCTCTTCCTTTTCCTATGTTTTTTTTCTTAGTATGCTCCGTGATCTTTCTCGTTTTCGGGACTTCCTACTTCGGCACTGGCCTAACCAACGCGTCCCCTTCTCAAAACGTTTAGATAACTAGCGGCCTTTTTATATGTAAGCCGCTTCAGTCCCCTGCCCTTGCTTTTTCTCTCATCTCAGAGGATGCGTAGTCCAAATCGGCACCCACTTTTTTCCCTTCCGCCCCCCCCGTGATTAGAGTTCCACCCAGTCAACTTGCTTCCCCTCATGTCCTGCCCTCGAGATATCTCTGTGAGTCTTGTCCACCCCTTAACAATAGTAACGTTTTCAACCAGCCTCTCTCCCAGCAATTTTCCTCCGACTGATTCCTGCTTTCCTCATCTACCTGTCCTCTCCCTCTATCTCTCTCCTTCCACTATGAGAGGATCTACTTCACCACCGGGCGGTTCGCAGGCCTCATCTGATTTCTTCATCCCCCTGATCTGGTGAAGCGATTCAGTCCAGTTAAAAACAGAAGATGTTGTCGGCCGACATCTTTTCTCCCTTCTGGCTTTTTTTTTCTAGCTTGCGCTCTTCTCTCGGACCCCTTTTTTAATTTCAATTAAATGATAATACGCCTCACTCCTCCGACCCTTTCCTTTCTTCTACCCCAGCTAGCGAGTTTTCAATCGTTTTAGCGGCTTTCGGTAAGCTTAACGAGCATAAGAAGTTTTTCCTAACCAATATTATAGTAGTTTCTCCCCCCTCTTCTGTCATGTCGACCAGTGGACCCTAACATGCGGATAACATGCGCGCTCTTTTTCTTCCCCCCCCCCCCCCCCCCCCCCCACCACCCCCCCCGGTTTCCCCTCTCGGTGGCAACAATGGCCCTTCATTCCCTCATTTCCTGGGCTACCATCTGCGAAACGTTTGCTCACGCCCGTCTTAGTCTGCGTCTACTCAACTTATGTGGTCAGTTCACCCACCCCACCACTTCTTTTTTTCCTAACCCTCTTCCCCTCAAAACACCTTAAGACCAGTTTTCCTTTATATCTCTATTTTTATCGTGCGTGATGACCACCTTAAGCATCCCGCCCCCTCTCGTAGCCGATGTTTTTAATTACTGATCGAATATGACTTGCCACTATTGAGCAACCTCCTATCTCTCTGAAGGCTCTTCCCCCATATCCGAAATATTTTCCCTCTTTTGACGAATCGCTCGCCACTGACCCCTCGTAGGACACGGAAAGAGACCTGTGTCGTCATCCTTCTCCACTACCCCAAAGTCCCCCCCTGCACCCTGAAAAGTTGTTGTGTTTTTTTTTTTTTTTTTTTCCTTTTTTTGTTGAAAATTCCCGCCATACCAACAATGAACTAACTTAGCCCCCCCCGAGTTTTTTTTTTCCCTGCCCCAGCTGCCCCCTAGCCGGAACTTAGGCACATTATTTCCCCGGGTCCCCCTGGCAAAGCCGAGCTATATGTATCCTTTGTTAATGTGCCCCCTGGGACCACCCACGATACTCGCCTTCCCTTCAAGCCTCGTTGATTATGTACGAGACTCCATGTCCTCCCATTTTTCCCTGAGCACCATAGACATGCAAATCCAAAACTTTGACTCCTTTACATATGACAGAATTTGTTCGAGGTATCAACCCACCCACCCAAAAAACCTAAAGACAACCCCCCCCCAGACACCCACAATTACCCCGTTCCACCCCCCTCCCCCCACCTTTCTCCCTCCCTTTACCTCTCTCCCCTTTCCATCCAAGCCCCTCCCTTCCTTCCCATCATCCAATTCCCTCTCTAATTCCCTTCACCTCCTCTCCCCCCACCGCCGCTGAACTCAACAGAGCGGCCGACTCGGGTTCGATAAGTCTTGCTTGATTTTTATGTCCCTTTTTTTGCGGCCCTTTTTCGCCAACTTTCCCCTTCAGCTAAGAAATCGGAATTGATGAAAGACTTCAGTCTGATAAATCTTGCTTGATTCTCTGTATTTTTGCTCAGTTTTCCCATCTCGAGGCGAGTATTCCCACAACTTATTTACCTCTTTCTTTTTTGCGTTTTATCCTACCCGGCTCCGCCCCATCCTGTTTACAGGCTTGACAATTTTACTTTTTCCCTCACAGAATCACTATAGAAGATGATTTGCACGTATCACCTTCGTCCCCCCCACCTGTATTGTTCCCCCCCCTTTGGACCACTTAGTATTTGGACATATTCCCCTTATGCCAGATTTTTATAGGATCCCGATCCTTCTTTTCCTAGATTCTGCAGCTTGGACTTTTCTTCCCACCCTAATGGAAGCTGGTCAGCCCGCTATGATTGGCGACCTACCTGAGTCCATTTCCTCCCCTTTTCGCTTTTTTTCTTTACCCCTGATGATTTCCTTCGGCAGCCCCCACGCGTCGCTCCCCCCGATTTTTACCAGCTTAATTTCGCCTTTTCTTCAGTTCATTTATCTTGAGTTATTGCCCTCAGAGGGCTGAGAAAGGATGATTTTTTCTCTACCTGAGGTACAACGCATTGGATGCTTTGGCGTCCGGCTTGAATGGACCCGAGAACTTTTTTCCCCTCTGCTCCCCAACGCGATTCTATTTTCTCTGGCCGTACAGCCCCGACATTGATGACGTCTCCCCCCACCTTCAATTTTGGCAGCACCATGTAAAAGGTTAAGACTTCACTTACATAGTATGAGTTCAAAGTCCGCCCCGTTCTCCTCCCCGCACAGTCCCAAGAAAAATTAGACTATCATCCCAAAGCTACGTACATATTGACCCTCGCGATCTGAATATTTCTTAGTCCGTCCACGCCTTCCAAAACGTTTTTCTCACCCCCCTTGCGTCCAAAAGCAGAATAAGAGGTTTTTTTTTTTGGTTTAGACTACCCCAAATATCATCTTTTTTCAATAATCCATGTTAATGTGCGAGTCTTATGCGATGGAATTCCTAGTAACTCAAACATATTCCTAAGAAAATCGTCGTTTGAAGCTCCTTCCCCTTACGGAAGGCCCCTCCCCTCTCCGTTTAGCAGAACGCTGCCTCTATCCTTTGTGTGATAGCGATTGACGCCCGCAGCTCCTTCCTTTGTTTTTTTTACCTGAGTCATCTTGACAGCACAGAGGATAAGTTGACTACGTTATTTTCCCCGATTTTGATTTTAAAGCTTATGTTTCTTCCTGTTGCTTCTTGCTTTATTTAAATGGGACTGTTAAAAACTCATCCCCCCTCGGATGACGTCCCCCTACCTCCTTAAAAGGAAGCGATTGGGTCCTTCCTTTCGCCCCCTCCCCCCCCTTATCATTTTTTTTAACCCAGACTCCCCTTTAGACACAGCCAGGTAGGGATTTAACCCCCCCTTCTCTCCCCCCCTTTCCTTCAGTAAATTCCCCTTATTGAATATCTAAGATCACACTGCTATGGTACCCCTCTTTTCCCCCCAGTCCGGATAGAAGCCTTTTAGATTTGACTGACTCCGTATCCCTTTTTTCAACCCCTCTTGTTTCTAACGATTTGCTCCCCCCTGGCATCTCTTATGTACCCCCGGTTCTCGAAACAGACATAGCTCACGTTGATCTCTGAACCTTTCGCCCCAAAATACTAAGTTTTCCATTTTTTTTTCCGCCCAAATCTCGCAAGAAACCGTCTCCCCTCGACCCCACACCAGGCCTGGCCAAGAAACTGCAATACCCATGTCCCCCCCCCCCTCTTCCCCAATTTTTTTTTCGGCCTTCCCGTCGGAAAACTCCTTTCTATTATGCCAACTTCGAGTGTGAGACCCCAGACTTTGCCCCCCTAACCCCTTTCATATTAACGCCCGGATCCGTTCCCCATGCCGGAGAAAAAAAGTACCCCCCACCACTCCCCCCTCACCTAGTCCAAGAATCCTGTGTGACAAACCGAACTCTCCATGAAACTGTTCGAACTGGCTCCCCGATCCCTTCCCTGATCGTGCTAGAGTAGTTGCCGAACTCCAACACGCCTCTTTCAAACGGAGTTCACCCATGACCCTCTGTAGACCCGACCCAAATCCTTCCAAGCAAACCAAGCCCCTTCGCGGCCCCCCCCTCCCCTCTCCCCTCCCCTTGAGGTCCCCCAGCTATCTGCTAGCTGCAAGACGAGCCCCCCATTTTTGAGAATTTCCTTTCCCCTCCTGCTCTAACTTACGGACTACAAGATCCAAGATCACATGATCCCTCTTCTTCTGTTTCGCTTCCAACTGCCTTACGAACCTTTGTTCACCTATTTCAAGAGTTAAACGTTTCAAGCACTGTCTTTCCCCCTAGTCGGTACCTTAGTGCACCCTTGATTCTCGACACGCAGCGCCTCATCTTTTCCATACCGCGTTTTGACCAAGACTGAGAGTCTCCAACTTCGGGCGCGGACAAAAGGACCCCCTCTCATCCATTCCCTCTTAAGTAGGTTTAGCCCCCCTAAAAGACTTTTTATTAAAACGCCTCTTGCCCCACGAAAAACACCATTTCAGGTCGAGGAGGGTTCTTTTCCGTTCCAATTTTCTTCTGACCCTCCTTACGTGTTGTTTTTGGTTCGAACACAAGCCTTTTTCCTCCCATCCTAGCAGATGCAAAAACAATTTTTTCCTCCAAATATTCGAAGCTTTTCCCCCGTCTCCCTGCCCCCAGTGACAATTTTCTTCCCCCCCCCCCTCTTTTTCCCCAACCTCAGATGTAGAGGCTGCTACCTACGTACTCGGCTCTTTACCAGTTTCACTTTCCCCCCCCCCCGACTGTCCCAACTTTGATCTGTCCATCGAGACTTTTTTCTGCTTCACGACGTTTAGAGAAAGAAAGTGTAATATTCTTCCACCACCGAAGCTACCTTGAGGTATTTGAAACACTCTCTCAGATACCCTTTTTTTCTTCCTCTAATTCTTATTAGATTTTCCCGACCTTTCCCGATGTGTGCTGGCGTTGATTCACTCCCGCCCTTTTTTTTTCCATTCCCCCCTCCTATATCCCCCCCCGGATAAGACCCGGTCCACAAAAGGATTTCTCCCCATTTGTCGTCAAACTAACAGAATTGGGTCCTACTTTTTTCCCCCCCCCCTTCACCGGCCCACCCCCCAGCTCCCGTACGTGTTCCGCTGAAAATTGCTTTATGATCCACTCGATATTCCTATTTTTTTTTTTTTCTTCTATTATCCAACCAGCTCTTGAGCACGTGAGTCCAAATCTCCCCTAGTCAGAAACAACTTCCTTCTCCCCTTTTTTTTCTAATGATTGTCTTAGCTAAGAAGGAAGCCCCCCTGCGGAGAGGGAGGTGGGGGGGGTTGCCCTCGGAGACTTTCCTAGATGCTTGACTCTGCACAATTAAAGGTTGATGCCACTGCCACCCCATCGCTTTTCGTTATACGCCTATCTCCCCCTATCTTCCTCAGAAAGCTAAATTGCTCGAAATAGTGAGTTTTCGAACCTACTTAGTCGACATGCCCCCCTCTCCCCCCCCCCCCTTTTTATAGAATCACATCCAGCATAGATCCTCCGCGCTTCGACGACAGTTTCTCGCCCTTTTCCCTCTCCCATCTTCTTTTTTTCTACTAATTGGGTTTTTGAGAGTTGAATCGGCATTCTGCTCGCGATACGCGCGTTCCCGGAAAGAGCGATTCCTCTTCTTCGCTTTGCTTACTGCGCCACTGTGAAGCGTTACGCGGTCCCCCTCTTAATCAGTCCTCTTCCGGCACCTTTCATTTTCACGGGAGAGAGAACGGTCTATAACTCATTCCCTGTTGTTTGAACTTTCAACTCCTTCTCCATCCCGAGTCCAGCACTATTAACAACTCTCCAAGACTCCCCTCCTTCCCGTTGGTCTAACTCAGCCATGAACAAAGTTCTCCTTAAGATTCTTTACGACTCTAGTGTCCTCCCCTCCCTGCTGTAAGTAATCCAGAGAACACGCTCCCCTTTAGCTATATCCCCTATAGAAGCAGCATGAAGCCCCCATCATTGCCCGACCCTCCCCCTCCGTACTTGATGTTTGAGCGGCCGATGAGAAGCAGCTTCAAAGAAGTCACAGCTTTTTTACCTGCCCTTTTTTCTCTTCCTGGACACGTATATCAAGAGTCGATCACTCATATTCTTTGGAGAAATTCTTTCTTTGACCCCCCAAGCTATTTGTCCTCTTTCCGCAAGAGCGTATTGGCTCACATTCTATAAACTAGGGATTGACCCCTTATCCCCTTGCCCGTTAGCACGTTCATATGACCCTCGTCCCCATTTAGTTCAACCTCGGAGCAACTGTGCTCCGACTTCCCTCTAGTCGATCTTTTCTCCCCGGAGGGCCTCCATGTCACACCACTTTATGTTCAGCTAGCCCCTCCCCTTTCCCGTCTTTTTCCTCATCACCTGAGAGACCCCTTTCCCTTATTACTCCCTTTCCGAAAACCTGGTTCTCTAGGGCCTTTTACATTCCGCTCGGTCAACCGTGGGTTTGGGTCGGACATTCCCTTTCCTCTTTTTCCAATCGCTTGCTGTTATAGATCCCACATCTTGGCCCCTTCCCCCCTACGAAGTAGTAGAATTTTTCAAGGAGACCTCCCCTTACCCCCTTGCCGGGAACTAGGATAGAAGTTTTGGCAGCTCCCTCCCCCCTGTCTCCCCTTTTTTTGTTCACATTACGATCGCTTTACCGCAGTCTCAGACCGTCCTTCCGGCCCTTTCTCGGATCCTCTTCCAACCGGTAAACCTGAAGTTAGAATGTTTACCCGTTTCATGTCCTTTTTCCCCAACGTCTCTGACTGATCTTTTCTAGCTTTTTCCGCCTGTTTTTGTTTTTGCCAAGACCCCCCCAACAATAGCAGCTTCATTAGATCCCCCCAATATTTCTCCTAAATCCCCATAGAGAATGAGCTTCTCCGACGAAGGGGCGGATTTTTTTTCTTGACGGTCCCTTTTTTTTTTTTTTTCCAGAAATCTTGTACCTCACTTTCTCTCAACCCCCGGTCTTCAATTGAATTAGCCTGACGAAAATATTTTGTATCCTCTAGAAGTTCGGCCTTATAGTTCAATTTGAATTCAGACGCGATTTCCCTACAATACTTTGCGGTTTTTCCCCCCAATTGCCAGATCGTGACCCTGGTATTGCATGTCGGGCATATCTTGTTTTTGTGTGGGGGGCTGAGTGCGGGGGTTGGTTTTTTGGGGAGGGGTTTTTTTGGAGACGTCGCCGTCATCCTAATCCCCAGGTCCTTCTTCTGTTTTTCCCCCCCTTTATTTCGGAGATAAAATCTCGCCAACTGAGCCGTCTTTTTCTGCTGGTAATTTTTTCCCCCCCTGGCCCCAGTAGGTTCGGGAGATATTTCCCCCTTCCGAGTTTTTTTTTCTTTTTTTTCCTTTCTAATGATGCAGTTGGATACGAGAGCTCCTCTTTTGACCCTCTCCTTTTTTGCAGAACTCAGAATGTATCTTCCCCAGACGCCCGTCTTGTTATCGGCCTCATAAGGGACCCAGTCGCAGCCACCCCCCTTTTCCCTCTTCTTGGAGTCAGAAAGGCCTTAGACCTCGTGTCCCATTATCCAGTCCCTCATATCCTTGTACTTTACCTGTTCCTTGTTACTGCTTTTAAACAGACCCGGCCTGCCTTCCAAGTTGGTTCCCTTTTGGAAAAACGCTTTTTATTGCATGTCTGTCCTCCAAAACAGGACTTCTTTTTTATCTTTTTTTATCCACTGAGCTTTTTTTTCTTAGTCCTTCCTCTTTTTGAAATGCCCCGCTTTTCTCCCAAAACATACATAGGTAGCGCCACCCCTTCCCCCCCCTTACGAAACCTTTTTTAGGTGGCCCCCCACGCCCCCCCCCAGACCCCAGCCCGACATTGTCCCTCCCATCTTCCCTCGCCACTGAAGACGCAATCTCTAAGAGCGTTGGAGCACCCAGCCAACCAAACACACCAAACCACCACAATTTTTTTCTGCCCCTTTCTTTACTTGCACCACAGCCATTTCCCCCCCACAGGCCTGACAGCCCTCCCTGGCAACTTCCCGCCAACACTAAGAAATTTAACTCCCCCCCCTCGTTTTTTTGTGAGGAATTTTATGCTGGCTATTTTTCGATCCCTTCTTCCCTTTTTTTATTTTTTCCTTAATTGGAGAGACGCAGGTACAGCTTCCGTCCCCTTTTTCTTGTACTCAGTGCGCAGCCCATTTTTAAGAAAAGTTCACGTATCCCGCTGCCCCCCCTTCAAGTCTCCTTCCCCCCCACGCTCTGAAATGTTCAGTCGTTATCTTCTGCGTTCTTCCTACCGTAGAGGTTTTTTTTACTCTCTTCTTTCCCTCCCCCCCGGCTTTCCTTTCAATCCTCTGTCACCCCTTTCCCTGGTTCTTGAGCTGAGACGCCCCCCTGCACCCACCTTTTCTTTCCCGGAAGAAACTCCTACGTCCTCCGAAGTTTCTTCCCCTACCTTTTTACCCTCCCTTACGGACTTTGCTTAGACAATTCTCAGATGTTCCACACCCTACTCTCCCCCCCCTTTACCGCCTCCTATCCAAAGGTACGGAAGTCGCAGTGGCCCTGAAGCCCTTCGCCCTCCAACCAATGACAGTATCTTCTTCGGAAAAGTGCCTACCTCTTTCCCCCCCCCCGGTCCTTTGAAAGAGTCCTCGAATTCCCCACCCCGACTGACCCCCCCTTTTCGTCGATCGTCATGCAAATCCCCCTGCCTTTCGTCACTGCCCGCGACCCGAGACAACGCGGCCATCTTCCCCCCATCACGCCCCCCCCCCCCCCCCCCCCCCAATTTCATTCCTGGCTCAGCTTCTTACCTTTAATTCATCTTCCTCTCCCCTTAGCGTTGTGAGACAAAGAACTTTTCATCTTTTTACTTTCGTTTTCTTCCCCTTTTTTTGGTACCTCTCCCCCTCCCCCCCCTCCCCTGCAATCTGCCGGACAGTGGTTGCCACCCCTTTCCCTTTCAGTTGTAAAAACTGCCCCCACGTCATTAACGACGCGCCCAATCTTTCACAAGGATATGTCAGACCATATATAACTTAACCCCCGCCGAGTTTCTTTCTGAGTTCCATGTTTCCCCCTGTAGAGAAAAAAAGTCCGTCCCCCCTTTTCCCAAGCCCCCCCACACTCTGGACGAGCCGCCGCTTTCGAATGTTCTTTTTCCACTATTCTTTCTGCAGAGACAATTCGCAATTTTTTGGGCGTGGATGTTTTCTCCATGCCTAAATTTTTTTAACCGGCGCCCCAGTTTTCTACCCCCACCTGTTCTCCCTCTCTCCCTGTTGTTGTAAACCCTGCTCAACATGAAGAACGTTTCCCCCCATTCCGTTCCTTTTTAGAATTGTATTTTGAAGAAAGACCCCCTCCCCGCACGGTACGGGTCCTTTCCACCTTGCATGGGCGAAATTTAGAACAGCTTCCTTTCCCCGACTTTCTGCCGGCTTCGAAGCTTTGAAAACAATTGCTTAGAATCCCCACTGGCCTCCTTTTTCCCCCTCGTTTTTCGCATATAACGGACCAATTATCGGATGCTTCCTGCTTTTTCCCCTTCCCCCACAAAGTCTCGCGAACAATCCCCTTTCTCATCTAAGTATAGATGACCTACTTCCTTCCTTCCCTCTACCGTATAAATTTTTCCCCTTTCGTCAGACCCCTTCCCACAGCTCCCCCTCTTCCTTGCAGATAGTCAGAATTCGTAGGACCTTTGCCCCGTCCAGAGAGCCCAAGATTCTCCTGTCGACGCTACTACCCCGTGTTTCTCGGGCAGCTAGTGTCCCCCCCTAAGAATCCTGATTCTCCCCCTCCCCGTAGTGAGAGCCTCTAACAAGACTTTTAGTTTTAGGACGCTTTTCTATCAGGGCACGATCTTCTACAGAGTCCCCCAAAAGGTCCTCCCTATGTTCCCCTCGTTCGTACAAACTTCCTCTCCATAGCGAAGTATTTTAATTTCATAAACCCGGCCCTCCTCCCCCCGACCCCCCCCCTCCCTCTTTTATTTTAGTCTTGTCTTTCCGTATGCCTACGACTGATTATTTCTCTTTTTTATTTTTCCCCCCAAAATCTGCCCTCGTTCAGATTTACCATCCCCCAGGCCCTTGCAGCCCCAAGTGGAAGACTTACTGTTATCTTTCCTCAGAGCGAGGGGTGGGTTATGAGAGTCGATAATCCTCTCCTGAACTCGGCAATTTCCTTTCCCCCTCAGAAAAAGCCGCTCTTAGCCTGGCACATCCTTTTGCATGTTCCGCCCCAGTCAGTGACCTCTTACGATGGGTGACACTACGTCATGTATTAACAGATCGCCCTGTTCTTCCTTCCCTCCTTCCTCCCTCCCCACGCCGATTTTTCTTGTCAGAGCCGAAAATTTTTTCTCTCTCCCCTTTCCCCCTTTTTTTGTTTTTACGAGTCTTCCTTCTCGCCCCCTTCGTCAGACGCCGTCCTTCTTTTAAGTCCATCTTCTTTGATAGCGTTTTCCGAGGATATCACCCCCCCCCCCCCCCCCCCCCTTGATCGTAGAATGTCTGTTGCCCCATGCTGGACTCTTTCCCTCTATCCCAACGGTTCCTCTTGGTGGATTTTTTTTTTTTGTGTGCAAGAAAAGCCTATTCAGACTTTCACGCCCCTTTCTCCTCTCTTGCGCACGCGCAAAAAAGAGTTAAATCTCAACCAGTTTTCCTAGCAAGGTACCTCCCTTTTCGCGTTTATCGCCTCCTCCCCTCCTTGATTGTCCGATCATCCCTCCCCAAGATAGTACGTCGTCACAGACGGACCTTACTTGAGCACATTCCCCCCCTCACATTTTAGCTGTCATACGAGACAGAGAGATTCTCCCCATTTTGCGAGGTGCGACCTCTTCTTAGGTCTCACCTTTTTTTTTTCTTTCCCCTGAATCGTGTCCCCCCACATGCTTTTGCCCCGCGTAACGTACGAATAAGAGACTTTGTTCGTCATTTTTCCTTAGTTTCATCCATTCGCCAGGCAGTTGGTCAGTGACCATGCTGCTTCTCCCCCCCTGTTCTTTAGACCCTCAATGCAACCTTCTAGATCAGATCTTTATTTTGCTTTTTTTTGCAATTTCCTTCTGGCCGTACTGGAGCACGAGTCCCCGCCGGCCCCGAAGAGGTGTTTTTTTCCCTGTGTATCGACGCGCCGAATGTTTCCCTTTTTCCCTTTTGGGTAACCCTCTTCCCTATTGGAATTCCCGTCCCATCCCGACCGTAGGACTCACTTTCTTTGAGTTCTTGCCATTTTTCCCCGGGGCAATCGAATCCCACCGTTGAAGGTTTTTTCACCCCGCCTTCCCCCCTCAACCCTCCCGTCCCCCCATTTTTTGGATGTCTTTTTATTTGAAACACTGTCTCTCCCCAGTTAGAAGGTTATGCGACAATCTCAATGATTAATCTTCGTCGTAGACCCTTCACTTGCCCCTTAGATTTCTTATCAGTCCCATTAGTGTTCATATGTTCCCATTTCTGTTCCCCAATGTTCCCCCCAACTTTCTCTTAATCTCTGAACTCTGCTCTGAGTGCCCCCGCGTTCTTCAAATTCTTGCAGAAAAATTTACTCCCCCACCCTTTCTTATCACTATGTCCCCCCCCGAGTTTTTTTTCCTTCCACATCCCGTCAAGAAGGCTGGATTCTCATCTTGTGTCGCGCTGCACCCTTCCTTCTTTTTTCTGACGGAAATTCCATGACTTCAGGCCGCATTGTGGCTTTTCCTAAAAGATAATAGACCTCTCTGTGGACAACCTCTACCCCAGTCCATCCCTTACCATCTCACGAGTTGCTGCGGTTTTAACCAATCCTTTCCTCGGACTTTCCCCCCGGCACTTTTTTTTCTTCTTTCTCTCTCATTCTTCCACTAATGCATCACTCTCTCCTTTTCAAATGTATGCAAGGGAAACACTAAAAACAGCCTACATTGTGGCAGTTTACCATACTCAAGTGCCCCCAGGCAACTGCACTCTTTTTTTGACCTTGAGATCCCTGCCTCTCTGTCTTTCGGTCGCGCGTCAATTAATGCCCGCCTAGCCCCCCCTGAATAGATGCCGAAGTATTTTCCACTTGTAAGGCCAATTCCTTTCAACTTTTTGAGACCTCTTTATAATAAATTTTTAGGAAGAGTTTCTCCCCTACACTCGACGCTTCTCTCCTCTTTTGGCCCGAGAAAAAATTGTCTGACCTCCTGTAATGTCCCCCCCCTTCGTCATTCCCCCTCTCTATTTTTTTTCCCCCCCCCCCCCCCCTCTTCCCCAACTCCACTGGACTTAAGAAGCAGTCTTGTAATACTCCTTTTTTCTTACCCCCAGACCTTCTTCAGTCAATGTTTCCTTAACCACTTTTTTATGTCTTTGACGCCCACTCCCGGCCCCTTTCCCCAGAGTAGTCTCTTTATCCCCCCGTTCCCGAGAAGTTAAAGACTTCCTCGGACGACAACTTTAAGGATCGTCCCTAAACCTTTTACCCTAAGAACGTAATGACAGTAAATAAAGTTTTCTTTCACCCGCCTCTCCAAACGTTAACTTGTCCGCACAAGTCCCCCCTCCTTCCTTTCAAGATATCCCCCCCCGGACCTACACCCATTTGATGATTCCCCGATATGCCGACCCGACAAACAGTTCTCCGTTTTATTTTTTAAATAATAAATCTCTCTCTTTTTTTCCCTCCCTTCCCCCCTCCTGTTTTTTTTAGTTTTCTCGTCAGTCTTCTTCGATTTTTGGAAGTCAAGACCCGGCGACTGTTGCAGATAGTCTTAGTAGCCGATCTCCGATTCAGCACTCATCTTTCCGATACGTGCGCGTTTCCCCAGGCCCCCTCCTGTTTCCTTTCGACACTTCCTTAGCTAGCATGCGACCGAGTTTCAGATCCCTTTCGCCCCTTTTACTCCCCTTTTTCTCCTACGTCTTTTTTCTTACTCAGCTCCCCTTGTTTTAATATCCTTCTTCTCACTCCTAGATTCCTACCCTAACCGGCTTTTCCCGGCTTCCCCCTACCACCCCCCCTTCCCCCACCCCAACAAAACCTTTCTCTTTTGCCCCTTTCTTCACACATTGTCCCTGCGTCCCCCTGGGTTTCCCTCGAGCCTTTTTATCCCCAGGATTATGAGAGTACTCACTTCCAAACTTTCCCCCCTATTCCTCTTTGCAATTCCCTCCCTTTTCCATTTGCTAGACGATAAATTTCCTTACTCGAATGGACTTCAACTCCTGCTTAGTTTATGAGACTTTCACACCTGACCCCTGTCTGCCCTTTTACAGAATTTCCCCTTTCTTACCCCTTCCTTTAAATGTAATAGCAAGCCCCCGCTATCCCGCGCTAAGCCGGCAGATGATCACTCCCCCCCCTTCCGACTCACACGGCAGAGTTCCAAACTACGAAGCCCACTTTTCCCCCCACAAAGCGACACAGGTCCAGTTGGCCCCCTGTATTCTTCTCAAGAGTCTTTTTCTCAAAATGCTTCACTCCTTGAAGATTAGGCCGTCATGCTGGCCCCTTTTAGGTTTGTTTCCCCCGCCCCGAACATCCCAAAACTCCCCCCCCTCAATCTGTCCTGTTGATGTTCAACCACCCCCCCTGACTTGATAGTGTGCATGGTAATTGTTCCCCGTCCCCCTTTGTATAGGCACCGTGCCTTTAGAGCCAGGATACTGTGACATAGCCAATCCGAAGTCAACCTTCTCTTCCCCAACCCCTCCGTAAATTTTTTCCATAACCCGACAGTCAACCCCAACCGGCAAGCTCTCCACTTTTCCTGGTTAACCCCCCCAACCCCCCCCCCAAACCACCCCCCCCTTTTTTCCACCACCCCCTTCGCCAGCCGCCATAGAGAGAAAGAAATCTCCCATTCCCAGCTCTCTTAATTGTCTCCCCTTACTATTGGAGCGGGTTTTCTTTTTTTTTTCTTTCAGAAGGCCTATCCACAGATGCATAGAGCCCCGAGACTCCCTGTCCGTGTGTTTTTTCCAGTCCCCCTTCAAGCCTTTCCTAAATTGCCCCCATTACGGTTTGTACCTTTCATAAGCGCAAAAGGTCGCCCTGTGCCATGGGTACCCTTAGATGCTCATCTCGTCCCCCTCCGTCTTCTTGACTAGATCCGCTTTACCACTCCTTCATAACAGTTCGAGAAGAGAGGTCTGCATAATTTTCTTTCTCTCCTACCCCATAGGCTAGATAAAGCTGTAGCCCCGAAACCCACTCTTTCTCTATAGAGCGAAAGCCCCTTTTTAAGCAAAAGATTCTTTTTTTACTTCACCCCCCCCCCCCAATTCCTTATCGGATTTTAATACACTTAGTCTCCTTCTTCACTTCCTCGCTTCGATTCGGAAACCCATAGCCCTCTTCCTGGGTGATTCCTCCCCCTGAGTTTTTGGTGTCCCCCTACAGTTCGAGACCCAGAGGAAAATCTCCTCTTTTGACCAGTCTCCCTTTTTCTCCCAGTCCTTTGAGCAAGAGGTTCTCCCCCCCACTCCTCTTTACTTTTCTGAGATACCTCCTTTTACTGAAGACTTTTCCTGTAGTTTTGGGTCCCTTTACCCAGCTGCGGATGAGAATAGGTTTCACGATTGTATTCCGTCAATGAGCCCCCCCCCCCCCCCCCCCCCCAAAAATGGTCTACTAGATTACACTACGACCCCACTTTTGTTTCCCCCCCCCTCCTCTATATTCTTAGATCCCCGTTCCTCCCCCTAGTACCCCCTGACTTATTAGAGAGGTTCGCTAATTTTCATGTCCCCCCCTCCCCCTTCGCATTATCGTGTTCGTTTTCCCCGACAACTTTTGCTTCAAGTGACTTAGGAAAGTCCCAGGACCTTGCCCCGAAACGTTTCACTCACTGGTCTATTGTCTATGTACTATTTCGCTTTCTTGTTAGTCTTCATTTCCTCTCCCTTACAATAGACCCCCCACCCCAGGCTTTATTCCTCCTTTTTCCATCAAGCAAAGTCTTCCCTCCAGTGAGAATATCGCTTTTTCTCCAGATCATAAACCTCTTATTCATACCCAGCCTAGAGCAATCCAGGAAGTCCTCCGCGCTTTTTTCACCCCTTCTCCTTCATCTCTTCTCTGCCAATAAATGGGAGTTGTTGAGAGATCTATTCTCGACATGCTCCGTTATTCCTTTCCCTCGTGAGCGACCCATTCCTCAGAGCCGCTTCTCCCTTTCTTAGGCGATTTAATACTAAATAGAATTCCTGAGGTTTGAAACTTCTTCAGCTGCTGCGTTTTCGTCACTCTGGGGAGTCAATAGTTTAAAGAGGATCTCCTTCCCCCACTCCCTCCTCCCCTACCCTTACAGTCTAGTCGGATTTCCTTTCCCTGTTTCGTCGAGCCCCTGTTTCTATCAGTACTGCCCTCAGCCACTTTTAAATGTTTCTAAAGTACGTTTCCCCCCTCTAACGTTTAGCTCCCGGAGAATTGTCTTTTTAACAGTCGACTCCCCCTTACCCTTTTTTTGGTATTGATTTTCAGGACTCCCCCAGCGGTATTTAGTTGCACGCTTTTTCTCTTTGTACCGCATTCTTCTTCACCAAGGATTATAGTATCCTAACCCCCCCCTTTCTGTCATCTGTTCCTTTCTCCCCCTCCAGAAAGGACATTTTTCTTCTTTATTTTTTCACCCCTTTCGGAGAAGTCTTACTTTTTTTTTTTTTTTTTTTTATCCCCCTCAAAGTTTTGAACGACACCTCTTCCCGATCCCCCCCTTTGAACCCCCTCCCTTTCCCGAGCCCCGTTTTCTACGCCTTTCTTTTTTTTTCGCCAGCTTAGTTTTCAATGAAGAGTCCGCCTGTTGTTTCCGTCATCTCTCTAATAACTTCCGGGTCCTAATGGTCCCCTAAGTGAATTTCGGAATTTGGCCATCGCAATAGTACTTTAATTCTCCGCGCAATCTTTTTCCTCTTCTTCTCTGCATTCGGAAAAAGAATGACTCCTTGGTCGTGCAGGACTTCGACCCCCCCTCCCCCTTTTCCTTCTTATCGATCCCAAGTTGAACTCTTGAATCCAGACTCTCTCCCCCCGTTTGACCAATGAAGTTCTATTCCCTGTACGAGAACCCAAGCTTGCCCCCCCATGGTAGAAACTCTTCTTCACCGCAATCTAGGATTTTCAGCAGTTACGTTCTGTTGAAAGGTGTTTTCGGCTGGTTTTTTTTTGTGTCTATGACCCCCCCCTTATATTTGGAAATATCTTTAAGTCTTCCCCCCCCCCCCCCCCCCCCCCATGCGTTTCCGCTCTTACTTCTCCCTAGCACCAATCCACAACACCCACCACCACACCCCAATACCATTTTTCTTTAGGCCTCCTTTTTTCTTGCCCCTCCCCGAGACTTGTATTACTCCACGACCCCAGCGTTTTCCGTTGGAGCTTGTCTCGTAGTAAGCACATTTTTTTTTTTTTTCGCCTTTTTCCGCCCGATAAATCCATATTTAATCGCGGAAGACCCTCTTCCCCGAATTTTTTTCCACTCCTGAAAGAAGAGCGACTCTTTTTCGACGAGGGCTGAGCCCCGATTCACCGAACGCCCCGTTTCTTCCCCACTCCCCCCGAGTGACGGGTTACCAAAACGACCCTGCCATCCGATTAGCTGGCTTATATTCTGGTTTTTTCTGCGTAAGCGTTTTTTTCAATGAATCTCATTTCCATCAAAGTTCTTTCAAGACCTTATACGAAGCGACGCCTCCCCCTCCTCCAGAAGCACTCTATACTTCACCAACTATAAGACCTCCCTTACCCCACTAATTTCCCCCCCCCCCTCTTCCTCAGACCTTTTTCCTAAAATTGCCGCCCCTTGATTTCTTCTCACCGAGCACTTCCCCCTCTAACTGCCCCCCGTCCCTCCATTTCTTCTCTTCCTCAAGCGTCTAGTAATCCTATTAGGACCTTGTCCCCGCCACCACCCCTTTTCTCCCCATCTAGGACCGTAAAATTTTTTTTTTTCCCACAACCACTCAACTGGAAAAACCAGGAAATAAAAACAAGCACTCTGTTCTTCTTCGAGCCACTTGTGACCTTTACCTACTGCGAAGACAGAACCAGTAATTTTTAAAGCAGTCGGAGTGCCCAGCCTTGTTCTCCCCTTACCAGCGCCCTCCCTTTTTAATATAGATTCCTTTTTCATTCTACCTGTGACTGTTTAAACATGACCTGTTGTCAAGTTTTTTTTTCAACCCTATCTTTTTGCATTGTCTGAAGAACACCCGCTTCCCCCCTGTTCAACTTGATCCCCTTTTCCATTCCCCCTTCCCCGTATTGCAAGCAGTTAGATGCCCCCCCCCCAACCCCCCTTGGAGAGAGAACCACCCCTCCCTCCCCTTCCGTCCTTTCCCTTTTTCAAGTTTTCTTAGCAATGCTTCCTACTCCTTTTCTCCACATCGCTTCCTGCTCCCGCACCCTTACATAATTCCACATGCCCGAGCTTTCTTTTTCCCGTTCTGACTTTACCCAAGCGAAGAGCATGCCCTTCTTGACTGTATGCTGTCCCAGCGCGTCCTAAA